>JACCED010041340.1_pt1 | contig 11253 bp, 8 predicted proteins | sample 7455021 | NCBI WGS metagenome assembly JACCED01 (sample SAMN15323456, study PRJNA562643) | freshwater metagenome | isolation source: river surface water | place: USA:Blue River Watershed | collected 2017-08-19
CCGACCACCGATGCGTTGATCAAAGCCGCCGGCAAAAAGGCGCCAGCAAAAACAGCCAAGGCAACCAAAGTCAAGGCCGAAAAAGTAGCCAAGGCCAAAGCACCGCGCAAGGTCACGGCGGGCTTCTTACCCAGTGCCGAGTTGGCGAATGTGATCGGCGCAGAAGCCGTGGCACGCACGGAGGTCATCAAAAAACTGTGGGACTACATCAAGGCCAACGGCTTGGAAGACGCGACCAACAAACGCGCCATCAATGCCGATGCAAAATTGAAACCCGTGTTCGGCAAAGACCAAGTGACGATGTTTGAACTCGCGGGCATTGCAGGCAAACACCTGCGTCCCATTGGTGAATAAACAAGGCTCGTGAACCCATGCGTGTGACAACCACCCCTTTGATCGCAACGCCGCAAGCGATGCACTTTGCTGAGCCCCTGGCGCTGCAAAGTGGTGCTCAGCTGCGCAACTACACCTTGGCCTACGAAACCTACGGCACGCTCAACGCCGACCGCTCCAATGCCGTGTTGGTCTGCCATGCACTGAATGCCTCACACCATGTGGCCGGCGTCTACGAAGGCCAAGACAAAAGCGAAGGCTGGTGGGACAACATGATCGGCCCCGGCAAGCCCGTCGACACCAACCGTTTCTTTGTGATTGGCGTGAACAACCTCGGCTCATGCTTTGGCTCCACCGGTCCCATGCACACCCACCCCGACACGGGTCAGGTGTACGGCGCCGACTTTCCCGTGGTCACCGTCGAAGACTGGGTGAATGCCCAAGCCCTGCTGCTCGACCGCTTGGGTGTGCAACAACTGGCTGCTGTCTTGGGCGGTAGCTTGGGGGGCATGCAGGCCTTGAGTTGGACGCTGCAATACCCCGACCGCGTGCGTCACGCCGTGGTCGTCGCCAGTGCGCCCAACCTGACCGCCGAGAACATTGCGTTCAATGAAGTGGCGCGACGCGCCATCGTGACCGACCCCGACTTTCATGGCGGGCACTTCTACCAGCACGGCGTGGTGCCGCAACGCGGTTTGCGCATCGCGCGCATGGTGGGACACATCACGTATTTGAGCGACGATGTGATGAACGAAAAATTCGGTCGAGAACTGCGCGATGCGGTGACCGGCAACGCCACGGGCTATAAATATTCCACGCAAGACGTGGAGTTCCAAATCGAAAGCTACCTGCGCTACCAAGGCGACAAGTTCAGCGAATACTTCGACGCCAACACCTATTTGCTGATCACCCGTGCGCTCGATTACTTCGACCCGGCCCGCAGCCATGGGGGTGATTTGTCGGCAGCCTTTGCGCGCACGGCCGCCAAGTTTTTGCTCATCAGCTTCACCACCGATTGGCGCTTCTCGCCTGCACGCAGCCGTGAAATGGTGCAAGCCTTGCTCGACAACCAACGCGATGTGAGCTACGCCGAAATCGACGCCCCCCACGGTCACGATGCCTTCTTGCTCGACGACGCCCGCTACATGAATGTGGTGCGCTCGTACTTTGACCGCATTGCACAAGAATTCCCCGCACAAGGAGGTGCCGCATGACCAACGACACCTTGCACGCCATCGCGGCACTCGTGCCGCACGGCAGCCGCGTGCTCGACTTGGGTTGCGGCGACGGTGCGTTATTGGCCCATCTGCAACAACACAAGGGCTGCACCGGTTACGGCGTTGAACTGGACGACACCAATGTGCACGCTTGCGTGCAACGCGGCGTGAACGTGCTGCAACTCAACCTCGACCTCGGCCTCAGCGTGTTTGCGGACCAGTCCTTCGATGTGGTGCTGCAGATCGACACCTTGCAACACTTGCGCAATGCCGAAACCATGTTGCGCGAGACCGCGCGCGTGGGGCGTATGGGCATCGTCGCTTTCCCCAACTTTGCGCATTGGCCTAACCGCATGAGCATTCTTCAAGGTCGTATGCCCGTGACCAAGCGCTTGCCCTATCAGTGGTACGACACACCCAACATCCGCGTTGGTACCTTCAAAGACTTTGAAGTGTTGGCCGAGAAAAACCACCTGCAGGTGGTCGATGCGTTTGGCCTGCAAAACGGCCAGCGTGTGGATGTGTGGCCCAACCTGATGGCCGGCACCGCGGTGTTTAAGTTCGAACGGGCTTGAGGTTCAACCGAGCGTGAGCAAGGCCAGCGCACCCAGCGCGGCCGTTTCTGCCCGCAGCACGCGCTCTCCCAAGCTCAATGCAACAAAGCCTTTGGCGCGTGCCGCGGCATCCTCAGCATCGGTCAAACCGCCTTCTGGGCCATTGAGTAAGACCCATGATTGGGGTGGCACCCCCGCACCCTCGCGCAACGCAGACAAGGGCTGCGTGCTGGCATGCAAGGACAGCACACCGTGCACACCCTCAGGCTGCATCGTTTGTTGGGCCAGCCAAGCGTCTAAACGCGCAGGCGCATCAATCAAGGGCACACGGTTGCGGCCGCATTGCTCGCTGGCACTGGCAGCCACAGCTTGCCAATGCGCTTGTTTCTTCTCGGCGCGCTCTCCGCTCAGGCGCACCACGCTGCGTTCTGTCATCAGCGGCGTGATGCGGTGGACGCCGAGCTCGGTGGCTTTTTCGACCAACCAGTCCATGCGCTCGTTGGCCGGCATACCCACGGCAAGATGGACGCGCACGGTCGGTTCACATTCCACTTGTCGGTGCACGCCCACCACCACGCGCACCTCGCTGCGACCCATGTGTTGCACCTCGGCGCTGAATTCACCGCCTTCGCCGTTGAACAAGGTCAGCGTATGGCCCGGCTGCATGCGCAGCACTTGCACATGACGCGCCGCGGTGGGCGGCAAGTCCACCACCTGACCGGTGGTGAGTGGCAGCGGGCAATAAAAGCGTGCCACGCTTTAGCCCCGCCCACCCGATTGCGGCGTGAGACGCGGGAAGGCCAAGCTGATGGCGGGCTCGGTGCCTTCGATCTTGTCTATCAAGCGCAGCAAGGGCGTGAGTTCGCTGTAGCGGCTAGCGGTCGAGCGGATGTAGTTGATGAAGCGCGGTGCATCGGCCAAGTACTTGGGCTTGCCATCGCGCAAGGTCAAGCGTGCAAAGATCCCAGCCACTTTGAGGTGACGCTGCAAACCCATCCACTCCACCGCGCGGTAGAAGGCGCCGAAGTCGTTGTGCCAATCTTCAAAATCCATCAAGCCCAGTTTGCGCGCACGCTCCCAGTAACGAATCGTGATGTCGAGCACCACGTCTTCTTCCCAGGTCAAAAACGCATCGCGCATCAGACTGGCGATGTCGTAGGTGAGGGGGCCATACACCGCGTCTTGAAAGTCGAGCACCCCCAAACGCGGCTCAGCGGGGTCATGCGGCATCATCAAATTGCGCGGCATGAAGTCACGGTGCACATACACGCTGGGTGCGGCCAAGTTGCGCTGCACGATGGTTTGGAAGGTCTTGTCCAACATCTCACGCTGCGTGGCGTCTATCTGCAGCTGGCGATGTTGGGCGAGGTACCAGTCGGGAAACAACGACAGCTCGCGCTGCAACAAGGCTTCGTCATACGCAGGCAACACGCCAGGGCGGCTGCTCGGTTGCAAAGCGAGTAACGCATCCACGGCGCGCAGGTACAGGCCGTGATTGGCCTGTGGGTCGTCGCGTTGAATCACGTCCATCATGGTTTGTGAGCCGATGTCATCGAGCAGCATGAAGCCCTGTGGCTCGTCCCAAGCCAAGATGTGCGGAACATACAAACCGGCTTCGCCCATCAATCGCGCAATGCGCACAAAGGGTTCACAGTTTTCTTTGTCGGGCGGTGCATCCATCACGATGCATGTGCCGGCGGCCGTGTCAACGCGGAAATAGCGCCGAAAGCTGGCATCCGCCGACGCAGCGCGCACGGTGTCTGGACGCACGCCATGTGCGGCGACTTGCGCGTCTAGCCAGTGGTGAAACGCGGCTTTGCGTTCGGGCTGCGCCCAGTCAATGTGGGCGAAGGGCAGGGTGCCTGAAGGCTGAGGAATGGGGGGATAGCTCATGGATAATCTGATTCTACAAACGGCCTCTCGCATTCCGACAAGTCGGATATTGCTGCAAGCGGGCAGACACTTTAAAGGTTTTCTCTTCTCCATGTCATTGCCTGATTTTCCCCGCCGACTACGCGCCCTTTTGTGGCTCGGTGTTGGCTTGCTGGGCAATCATGCGAACGCAGAAAATCTCTCTGCAAGTCCCTTAGTTTTACGCTCTAGCAGCTTGCTGCAAGAGGGCATTTCGCAAGATACGCGTAAAAAGTTACCCACGTTTGTTCAAAGTGACACCTTGAACGAACGCGCCAATCAGCAAACCACGCTAGAGGGCAATGTTGTTTTACGACGCGGCGAAATTTTGCTCAAAGCAGACCGAGTGGATTACGACCAAGTAGAAGACTTGGCGAGAGCTCGTGGCAATGTGTATATCAATCAAGCAGGTAATGTGTATCAAGGGCCTGAGCTCGATATTCGATTGGATTCTTTTGAGGGGTTTTTCACGCAACCCAGTTACCGTCTCTTCAAAAGCAACGCCTATGGCAGCGCAGACCGCATTGACTTCGTTGACAACGCGAAAACGGTCATGCACAACGCAAGCTTCACCACTTGCCAAAGAAAACCTGGTCCCGATTGGATGCCTGATTGGTTTTTCAAAGGCGATCAAATCTCGATTGATACCGATCGAAACACGGGCTTGGTGGAAGGGGCATCGGTTCGTTTCAAAAACGTGCCGATCCTGCCCGTTCCCGAGATTGAATTTCCGTTAAATGATGAGCGTAAATCTGGCTTGCTCCCTCCGAGTATTGGTATCGATAACATCGGTGGCCTTGAGTTCACGCAGCCCTACTACTGGAATCTAGCGCCGAATCGCGACATCACGTTTTTTCCAACTTACTGGAGCAAGCGCGGTATCAATTTAGGCACCGAGTTTCGCTATCTCGAAAGCACGGCACCGCAGCCCCCCTTTCAAGGCCTGATGCGATTTGATTACATCGAAAAAGACATGCTGCGAAGCGAGTCACGTCGTTGGAACATGCAGTACAAGCACGAGGGTGCCATCAACCCATACTTCGCCGGCGGCGGCGTCGGTTTGACACTGAACGTGAACCGCGTCAGTGATGATGATTACTGGAAAGATTTTTCAGTCAACAACGGTTCAGGTATTCAGCGGCTCTTGTCAAACGACGTCGGCTTGAGTTGGACCAATGGCACCATCACGGGCAGCATACGCGCACAAAAATGGCAAACATTGCAAGATCTTGCCAATGTCAACAATCGCATAACGCCGCCGTTCGATCGATTGCCTCAAATCACGGCCCGTATTCAACGCTACAACGTCTCTGGCTTTGACTTCAGCGTCGATGGTGACCTGACACGTTTTGCATCTACACGCGATATCGACTGCGCAGCCGCTACTAGCAAAAGCTCAAGCCGGCTTTTTTACAACTGTGCCCCTAACGCAGATCGCGCGGTGTCATGGGTACAAGTCAGCCGCCCCTTTGTTTCTTCTTTTGGTTATGTCACACCCAAGTTGCAAATGCATGGAAGGACTTACCAATTCGATGGTGGACTGCCAACCACCTTGTTTTACGAAGGCCATCAAGGACAACGGTCTGCCAGCATCACAACCCCGACGTTCAGTCTGGATGCGGGAATGGCTTTTGAGCGCAACAACCGTCTATTTGACCGCGCCTGGATTCAAACTCTAGAACCTCGCGTGTTTTATGTGTACACGCCCTATCGCGACCAAAACTATTTGCCAAATTACGACTCCGGCAACAACGCATTTAACTTCGCCAGTGTTTTCACTGAAAACGCTTTTGGCGGCCATGATCGAATTTCTGACAGCAAGTTGCTGACCTTGGGCGCAACCTCACGCTTCATTGACCCGGAGACTGGCGCTGAAGGGGCCCGCTTTGGAATTGCTCAACGTATTCGCATGCAAGAGCAACGCGTCACATTGCCAGACGACCCCACGGCCAAAGCGGGTATCAGTGATGTTTTAGCGGGGGCTACTTTGAACCTCGCACGCGCCTGGTCCCTCGACAGTTTGGTGCAATACAACCCCAAGACCGATAACTTTTTGCGTCGGGTCATTGGCGGACGCTACAGCCCTGGTTCTTATCGTGTGATGAATGCCGCATTGCGCACGGAAAATGATGAGTCCTCCAAAGTCGTATCGCAGCAACTAGATATGGGCTGGCAATGGCCTTTGCACGATTTGTGGGGTGGAGAAGATGACCCGAAAGCTGCTGGCCGTGGCTTGGGCGAAGGACGGTGGTACAGCGTTGCACGCTTGAATTACAACTTGGTTGACAAGCGTGCGGTGGAGTCCGTCATCGGGTTCGAATACGATGCGGGATGTTGGCTTAGTCGCACCGTGATTGAACGTTTGCAAATTGCCGAAGGCCTCGCACGACAACGGATTCTTTTCCAGTTAGAGTTTGTCGGCCTCTCACGCGTAGGTACCAATGCGCTTGGCTCATTGCGAACCAACGTGCCGCGTTATCAGCCTTTGCGACAGCCCACCATGAATCCAAGCCGTTTTGGCAATTACGATTAAACGTGAACATGACCTACTTGAAAACCCGTTCTTACCTTGTGTGGCCACTGATGCTATGGTCTCTGTGTGCGGCTGCACAAACGGCAAACACGGTTGCTGTGTCCGGTCGGGATTTCATTGTTGCAGTGGTCGATGCGGTACCCATCACCAACCATGATGTGACCCTGCGTACCCTGCAACTGCGAGACCAACTGATTCAGCAAGGTCAAGCTGTGCCAGCGAGTCAAGTGTTAAGTAAGCAGGCCCTGGAACGTTTGATCGTTGAAAAGTCGCTCTTGCAATACGCCAAAGAAGGTGGCGTTGCGGTCGAAGATTCGTTTGTTGATCAAGCCGAGCAACGCATGGCTGCTCAAAATCAACTGACGCTGTCGGAGTTGCACAAAAAAATCAATGCTGAAGGTACGAGCGTTGAGCAGATGCGTCAAAACCTTCGCGAGCAACTGGTGCTGCAACGACTGTCAGAGCGGCATGTGCCGGGACGCATCAAGATCAGCGACGCAGAGGTTGATCAAGCTGTACAAGATCTTCAAAATGCCACCGCCGAAAGCAATCCCGACATTGAGCTGGGTCATATTTTGATTGCTGTTCCCGAAAAAGCAACCGACGCCGAAGTCAATGCACTCAGAACTAAAGCCGAAAACATTTTGGCCCAAGTCAAGAGCGGAGATGATTTTGCGCGATTGGCCAAAGAGTTCTCCGACAGTGCTGAGCGTGACAAAGGCGGATTGATGGGGTTACGCCCCCTCAACCGCTATCCCACTTTGTTTGTTGATGCCATCAAGAAGTTACGCGCCGGCGACGTTGCGCCAGTCATTCGTTCTGGTGCCGGCTTTCATATCTTGAAGCTGGTCACAAAACGCGCCAGCAACGTCGTCACCGTGACTGAAACTCACCCCCGACATATCCTCATCAGACCCAGCGGCCAAGTCAGCCAAAATTCCGCGCGCGCTCAACTCAGCGATTTCAAGCGTTTGATCGAGTCGGGTAAGGCGGACTTTGCAACACTGGCTCGCGATCACTCCCAAGATGGAAGCGCAAGCAATGGAGGCGATTTAGCCTGGGTATCCCCAGGCATGTTGGTTCCTGAGTTCGAAGAAGTCATGAATAAACTGTCCATCGGACAACTTTCCGACCCCCTCATTTCTCGCTTTGGTGTTCACTTGATTCAAGTGTTGGAACGCCGCGAAGCGCCCATCACCGAGCGTCAGTTGCGTGATTTGGCCCGCAACAGTTTGCGAGAAAAGAAATATGAAGAAACCTATCAACTTTGGGTTCAAGAAGTTCGGGGTCGCGCCTATGTTGAATACCGCGATCCTCCGCAGTAAACGAGTTTTGCTGTGAAGCACATCGCACGCAAGCGTTTTGGTCAGCACTTCTTGACTGACGGCGCCATCATTGATGGCATCGTCGACGCGATTGACCCGCGCCCCGGTGATCCCATGGTCGAGATTGGCCCAGGTTTGGCGGCTTTGACGCAGCCGCTGGTGGAGCGCCTCGGCCGCTTGAATGTGATTGAGTTGGATCGCGACTTGGCCCTTCGGCTGCGCGATCATCCGCACTTGAACGTCATCGAGTCTGATGTCTTGCGCGTTGACTTCACACAACTGGCCGCCACTTTGGACACGACCCACTTGCGCGTGGTCGGCAATTTGCCTTACAACATTTCATCGCCCATCTTGTTCCATTTGCTCGACCATGTGGCCGTGGTACAAGACCAGCATTTCATGCTGCAAAAGGAAGTGATCGACCGCATGGTGGCCAAGCCTTGCACCAGTGATTACGGTCGTTTGAGTGTGATGCTTCAATGGCGCTACGACATGGAGGGTGTTTTGTTTGTGCCTCCCGAGTCATTTGACCCCCCGCCCCGCGTCGACAGCGCTGTCGTTCGCATGGTGCCACTGGCTCAGCCCCCACAAATTGACATCAAGCTCATGGAAGCGATGGTGCAAGTGGCTTTCAGTCAGCGACGCAAACTGCTGCGCCACACGCTCGGAAAGTGGCTTGAAGCTCGAAACTTCGCAGGCACGTTTGATGTGCAGCGTCGCGCCGAAGAAGTCCCCGTCGCCGACTACGTGACGCTGGTACAAAGCCTCTAAAGACACCCGCTGTCACAGCGGGTCGCCGTCAAGCAGCGGTTTGCCAGTAACCTGCGTTGAAGGGGCTGCTCATGCGCAACGCCATGGGCGACACATCGACCAATTTGTCGGTTGGCATTTTTTCTCCTTCTTCCAGCAAGTCGATGCCCTCGGGGGACAAGCCGGCCTTTTCTGCCGAAGGGGCACGCGCCACAGAGAAAGAATAGAAGCAACGGAAAGGCACTTTGCGGTCTGACCAATAGTCGGACGCCTCACGGAAGATGTCCAGCAGTTGCTCGCGCGCTTCTTTGTCGAACTTGGCATGGGCTGGGATGTGCTCCAACACCACGATGAACCCAGGTTGCGGGCCCGACTTGTGCAGAGGATCTGTCATGCCGTCGTACAAAGAGTCGAAGTTCTTGCTGGCTTGGACCGACAAATTGAACTCCTTGGAAATGACGTCCAAGATGTCTTGTTTGCTTTGGGTTTGAGCCAAGTTCACATACAAAAAGTGATGCCCAAGTGCTTTGGCTGCTTCTTGCAAATCTGGCACGCGGAAGGCACGAATGGACTGAACGATGTTGGTTTTGACGGTACGCAATGGCATGGGAGTCGCCGTTTCTGATCTGAGTGGAATCTTGTGATCTTCGGGTTAACCCGAAAATTTAAAGCGCAAGTGTCTTCGAATCGCCATAAAAAAGCAAGGGCTCCGCCATTTCCGGGGAGCCCTTGAGGGGTTATTTAGGCCAAAAGAATTAACTATTCAGCCCGGCGCCCTTTTATCGCACCGCGCTAGCATCCGCTACGGTCAAAGCTGTCATGTTGACGATACGGCGCACGGTGGTGCTGGCCGTCAGGATGTGCACCGGCTTAGCCGCGCCCAAGAGCACAGGGCCAATGGCAATATTGCCGCCAGCCGCTGTTTTGAGCAGGTTATAGGCGATGTTGGCCGAGTCCAGATTAGGCAACACCAGCAAATTGGCGTCGCCGATCAGGGTCGTGTCAGGCATTTGAGTGGCGCGTGAATGGCCGTCTAAGGCCGCATCGCCATGCATTTCGCCGTCGATTTCGAGCCACGGGGCTTTTTTACGCACCAAGCCCAGTGTTTCGCGCATCTTCAAGGCCGAGGGCTGGTCGCTGCTGCCAAAGTTGGAATGCGACAGCAAGGCGGCCTTGGGCTGGATGCCAAAGCGGCGCATCTCTTCAGCCGCCATGACGGTGATCTCGGCCAACTGTTCCGCAGTTGGGTCGTAGTTGATGTGCGTGTCCACCAAAAACACCTGGCGGTCAGGCAACAACAAACCATTCATGGCCGCGTAGGTGCTGACACCGGGGCGGTTGCCAATGACTTGGTTCACATAGTTCAAGTGCGTCAGCGGGGTGCTCCAGGTGCCACAAATCAGGCCGTCGACCTCGCCTTTGTGCAGCATCATGGTGCCGATCAAAGACAAGCGACGACGCATGTCGATCTTGGCCAACTGCTCGGTCACGCCCTTGCGTGCCGTCATCTTGTAATAGGTTTGCCAGAAGTCGCGGTAGCGGTGGTCTTGTTCGACGTTGACCACGTCATAGTCCACGCCCTCTTTGAGGCGCAGGCCAAATTTCTCGATGCGCTGCGCAATCACGGCAGGACGCCCAATCAAGGTGGGCTTGGCCAAGCGCTCGTCCACCACGATTTGCACCGCGCGCAATACGCGTTCTTCTTCACCCTCGGCGTAGCACACGCGCTTCTTGCTGGCACGCTTGGCGGCCGCATAAATCGGCTTCATGATCGAGCCAGAGGCATAGACAAAGCCTTGCAGCTTCTCGATGTAGGCCTCCATGTCTTGGATCGGGCGAGTGGCCACACCACTGTCGGCCGCAGCCTTGGCCACGGCTGGCGCAATCTTCATCATCAATCGCGGATCGAAGGGCTTGGGAATGAGGTATTCAGGGCCAAAGGCCAAGGACTCGCCCGCATAGGCCGCTGCGACCACTTCGCTTTGTTCTGCTTGCGCCAATTCGGCGATGGCATACACCGCCGCAATTTCCATTTCGTCGGTGATGGTAGACGCACCCGCATCCAACGCGCCGCGGAAGATGTAAGGGAAGCACAACACGTTGTTGACTTGGTTGTGATAGTCGCTGCGACCGGTGGCGATGATGGCATCGTCGCGTACCGCTTTGACATCTTCAGGGGTGATTTCGGGGTTCGGGTTGGCCAAGGCCATGATGATGGGTTTGGACGCCATCTTCTTGACCATGTCTGGCTTGAGCACGCCGCCGGCGGAGAGGCCCAAGAACACATCGGCCCCTTCGATCACATCGGACAAGGTGCGCGCATCGGTTTTTTGAGCGAATTGAATCTTGTCTTCGTCCATCAACGCGGTGCGGCCTTCATAGACCACGCCCGCCAAGTCGGTCACGAAAATATGCTCGCGCGGCATGCCCATCTTGAGCAGCAAATTCAAACACGCCAAGGCAGCGGCACCCGCACCCGAGGTGACCAGCTTCACTTGCTTCAGGTCTTTGCCCGCGACCTTGAGGCCGTTCAAAATCGCCGCGCCCACAGTGATGGCGGTGCCATGTTGGTCGTCGTGGAAGACGGGGATCTTCATGCGTTCGCGCAATTTGCGCTCAACATAAAAGCA
>JACCED010820490.1_pt1 | contig 11253 bp, 14 predicted proteins | sample 7455021 | NCBI WGS metagenome assembly JACCED01 (sample SAMN15323456, study PRJNA562643) | freshwater metagenome | isolation source: river surface water | place: USA:Blue River Watershed | collected 2017-08-19
AATGGACAACAATTACAACCAAGACAAACTTTAACCCCAAGCAAACAAGTTTTTAATATTAGTGAAAATAAATATACATATGATCAAGCACAAGCTTTATGTAAAGTTTTTGATAGTGAATTAGCTACATTAGAACAATTAGTTGATGCCTATCGCACAGGTGCTGATTGGTGTAACTATGGATGGGTTGATGGTCAAATGGCTTTCTATCCAACACAAAAAGAAACATGGCTTAAATTACAAAAGAATTCAACACCTGAAAAACGTAATGCTTGTGGTAAACCAGGTATTAATGGAGGATACTTTAATGACCCTAATTTAAGTTTTGGTGTTACATGTTATGGTATTAAACCAGAACCAAGAGCTCATGAAAGAAATAAGGTCACACTCACTAATGACACGGATGAACAATTACAAAGAATGGTTGATCAATTCCGTAAAGATGTTGACAATATTACAATTTTACCATTCAATAGAGATAAATGGGGTGGTTGCTCGGCTTAAATATCAATAATAATATTCTTACTAAAATCAATAGTTTCGTTTTTATTTTCATTTGGATATCCAATTGGATTACATATAAAATGTATTCCATGAATTATATTATTTGATGGTGTATGAGTATGTCCATAGATCCAACATTTTATTTTATCTTTTTCATTTTCAATTAAAGTGTCCATATTACAATAAAACCATTGATTATATGGTGCTGATGAGAATGTTTTATATTTTGAATCAATTAAAGATTCTGAAGGTCCATGATGTGTTATAATAATATTATTTTTACTATTATTGTTTTTTATAGCATTTTCTAAGAATTCTTTCGATTTTGAATGTAATTGATTGTATTTGATATAATCTAAATTTTGTATATAGCGAACATCATTTATTTGATATTTTGGATTTGTAATTTTACTCCATAATGTAGTACCAATAAAACAATAATTATCATAATATTCGTAAGTATTATTCAAAAAACTAATATTTTTAAACTGTTCAAAATATTTACTTAGAAAAGCATCTATTTCTTCTATTGTTTTAGTTTTATTGTAATATTCATGATTACCTGTAATAACAAAAGATTTCTTAAAATTATTGCTTATAAACTTCATAAATATATCATAATTTTCTTCATATGGATTTCCAATATCACCTGCCAATATACATATTTCATCAATTCCAGATGGAATTTTTCTAATAAAATTTTTAATTTCATCAGGTTGAAGAAATTCTAAATGTAAATCTGAAAGATATCTTATTTTTACCATCTTACTTTTATAAAAAAATTGTATATTAACTTATATTGTATAAAACTTATTTAATTTTGATATTTTCTTTTTTATTCCCATTTTTATTTATAATATCTAGAAAGTGTACAATTCTAGGTTCTATTTTTATTTATTTATTTTTTTTTATAAATTCTGAAATATCACTCACAATATCCTTACATAGAAATAAATATAACCCATTTTTATGGGCTGTCATATACATTGGCTGTGATATAGTCAAACCATCAACTGTTTTATTCTTTTTATTTTCATCCAATAAACAATTAAATTTTACACCAATATAATTATTCATTTCATTTAAAGCTTTGATTAATTGTGATGAATTACTTAATTCACAATCAATATATATTTTATATAATGAATCAACAAAATCATCTCTGTTGAAATGTGGTCGATATGGTCTAGGTGTAGTCTTTACTAGAGACGGATATTTAGTACAGTATTCTTTGGCTATTTTATGTAATGAATCTCTAATATTTGGTTCACCAATTAAGTCAGCTTCACTAAGAGGTACCATCTTATTAATTCTACGGAAATGGTCTAACAATTCAACATCATCTTTAACTTTAATTATTGAGATAATAACCTTCGTATTTGGATATAGTTCACTAAACCCTGATAATATAGCTTCTCTACGATGATTACCATCATAAACTTCGTAATAACAATTTCCTTTAGACCATTCTGATTCAATTTCAGCAGCAAATATTTCACCATCAATCTTTTCTGGTTTTGTATCTAATAAATAACTTCTAATTTCATTAACACGATTTTTATCAAAAGGTCGATTAAGATGCCATGACTTAAATAATGTTTTTGCTAAAAGTTTACAAGGAATAATATATGTTTTATTTTTTTCATCAGTACTTGAAAATACACGTGTGAATTCTTTATCAATAGTAGTCATTACAACGAATCCTTATTATTTTTTATTTTATATTTCAATTTTATTTATCTAAAAAGTATAAATTCTAGAATATTAAAAAATTAATTTAAATATATATTTAAGTATTTATTTTATAAAAAAAATTAAAATGGAAAGTCCACAAACAATACATCTAGAAATTAATTCAATTATAGAATCACAACAAAAAAAACAAACAATATGTTTAGCTATGATTGTTAAAAATGAATCAAAAGTTATTGAACGTTGTTTCAATTCAGTAAAGAAATTAGTTGATTACTGGGTTATTTGTGATACAGGTTCAACTGATGGAACTCAAGAAATTATTAAGAATTTTTGGGAAAAAGAAAGTATTAAAGGTGAATTATATGAGCATGAATGGAAAAATTTTGGACATAATCGATCTCTTTTAATGAAATTAGCTAAAGGTAAAGCAGATTATATAATAACTCTTGATGCTGATGAAGTATTTGAATTTGAAAATGATTTTGAAATACCATATTTAGATAAAGATTCATATTGTATTTGGACCAGAAAAGGAGCTACCGATTATCAAAGACTTCAATTAGTAAGTGATAAATTTGATTGGTATTATAAAGGTGTATGTCATGAGTATTTAACCCATATAGAAAAAGAAGGTAATACACCGAAAACATCAGGTATTTTACAAAAAATTATTAATATTCCTTATCCAGATGGATTTCGTTCATCTGATCCAAATAAATACAGAAAGGATGCGTATGTTTTTGAAATGGCGTTGCTTGATGAACCAGAAAATATTAGATATATTTATTATTTAGCCCAAAGTTATCGTGATTGTCAAGATTATGATAATGCCATTAAATATTACAAGAAAAGAGTTGAGATGGCTAAAAACTGTACATCAGAGGAAACATATTATGCCCAATATCAAATAGCTTTATGTAAACTTTGTAAAAATGAACCTTTTGAAAATTATGCAGGTGATTTATTAAAAGCTTATAATATTAGACCTATTCGTTTGGAAGCAGCCCATACATTTGTTAAAACTTGTCGGATGAATAATCTTAATTACATTGGTTATCAAACTTTTAAACATCTTTTAGAAAGAGAAAATCTTGAAACTAATGACACTTCATTTTTACATATGGATGCTTATAAATGGTCAATGTTAAATGAACTATCATTAGTTGCGGTTAGTTGTAAATTATACAAAGAAGCTGAAAACATTATTCAAAGAATTTTAGATGAAAAGAAATATCCTGAAAAAATGTTACCTATATTAGAAAATAATATTTCAGCAGTTCGTCAATTAATAAAAAAATTAAATGAAGATAAATAAATAATATCTGCGTTTAAATTAAAAATAAACATAAAATAATTATGTCTGGTAAAAGTTCTAGAAAACAATTAGGTGGTGGTTGTGGCTGTGCTGGTAATAATACTAAACGTATGGTAATGACAGGTGGGAGCTGTGGAATGGGTTCTTGTCCTATTCAATTAGGTGGTCGTAAGAAGAGTAAGAAAACAAGAAAAGTTAAGAGATCTTCGAATAAGAAATCGAAGAGATCAAGAAAACATTAGAAAATTATAAATTAATTTTTATTTTATTTTATAAGTAAAAGTAAACTAGTTTATTTACGAACTTTGTTTACTTCTGAGCCTGAACGAACGAAACCTCCTTTGTGGCTACGACGGCTTGATTTTTTTGAACCGCCACGGTGGTTGACTTTCTTAGCTGAACCACCTTTATGGTTCATCATTTTTTTTACCATGGCACCTGAATCACCACCACGGTGATTAACTTTCTTTGAACCACCACGATGATTAACTTTCTTAGCTGAACCACCACGGTGTGATTTGCGTGAGTGTGAACGAGTTGATTTTTTTGAGCCACCAAAAAGGGCTCCTCCAATAAAACTAAACATTTGATTTAAATCTATTTTTATATTTAACGCAGAAAAAAAATCAAATATATCCAAAAAAAATTTAATTATAATTAAAACATTTAATTATAATTAAAACATTTTATTATATTTTTTTTAGGACACATTTTAATGAAGGTTTAGTAGTTTTAATTCTTTTTGATTTTATAAAGTTACAAATTTGGATTACTTTATTTTCGTCATTGTTAAAATATAACATTAAACAATCTTTGAGAAAATTAAATGTTAAATTATTGTACTGGGAATCATCATGATAAAAAATTTTATTATTACCAACATTAATTGCTGTTCTTTGCATATTATTCATTTTAATATATTGTATAACTTCTTTTCCTAATTGTTCTTTAGCTTCCGATATTTTATTCATTTGTGATTTTAATTCTTGTTGTTTTAATTCATAAGCAACCCATGTTTTTAATTTATTAGTAAAATCTGAATTGATATTAGACATAATAAAAATAATTATTTTTATCATTAATGGATAAAAAATTATAAAAATATAAATTCATTGTTATTTTATTTTATTTTATTTTATTTTCAATGTTATTTAATCTTCTTCGATTGAATTATTTTGAGGATTAACATTGTTATAAACATTATGATGTTCGTTATGTTTGTTAATAATATCATTTAATATTTTATTTATTTTAGATAATTCTTCATCAGTGTATTCAGATGGTTGATTTTCTTTTAGAGCATATGAAGAGATAATTTTTGTAACCACGTATGGATCCATATCAGACCCAGGACGTCTATCTTCAATATAACCAAACAAGTTAATAACAAAAGTTCTAGGGATTCTAATTGAACAACCTCTATTAGCGACACCATAATTAAATGTATCATAAGAACTAGCTTCATTTTTACCACCTAATCTAAGTTTATTATTCTCAGATCCAAAAAAAGCAATGTCATTTGTGTGGTTTTTCTCCATAATAAAAATAAGTTCTGCTGTTTTTTTAAGAGCTGAATATTTATTATTACTATCAATCGATAATCTCATATCAGTTGTACTAAAATTAACATGGCAACCTGAACCATTCCATTTATCTGAATTTAGAAAATCTGGTTTTGGTTTAAAATCAACATCCCATCCACGTTGTTCAGCCAGACGAGTTAATACAAATCTCGCAGCAACTAAATTGTCAGCAGCATCAATGCCACATTCTCTGATTTGTATTTCCATTTGACCTGGAGCTACTTCAAAGTTATATCCAGTAGAATTAATTCCCCAAGAATTAAGAACATACATAACTTCATCTAAATATTCACGCGCTTTAGTAACATTTTTTGCTCCATTACCACAATAATAATCACCTTGAGGAACTGGATTTTCTTCATTCCAAATTAATGGAAGACCATTTTTAAATATAAAAAATTCTTGTTCAATACCAAACATAGGATGGATGACTTTTACGGATTCTTTTTCAAAATATTCAACCGCTTTACGACGAGTGTTAGTTTTGTGAGGTGATCCATCTGGATTTAGACATTCACAAAATACATAATAATAATTATTAAAATTTTTAGATGGTAAGCCACCAAAACATATATTATACGGTTTTAATAATACTTCAGAATCACTACATGATGCTTGATTAGTAGAACTACCATCAAAATTCCATATTTCTAAAGAATTAACTGAAACTCTTACCATATTTTTAACTGTTTTAACTTTTGAGCGAAAATTATTATTGGCGTCTAACCAGATATATTCAAAATAAAGAGTATTTTCAACCATTTGAAAAATATTTAATTTAATTTAATTATTAAATAATAGATCTAGTTTTTTTATATTATTTTGTAATCTAAAATAAAATAAAATTAGATAAGTTAATTGTTAATATATCCACAGTAAGATTTAAAACCCATAGTTAAACCAATTATTAAAAAAAACATCATTATGGTAAACATAACACACATTACCATTATGTAAGGATATAATTTTTCTAAAATATAATCTATTAATGGGTCAATAACATTAGAGTGTATTTTTTTCATATTTTCTTTTTTTTTTATTTCAATCATACATTTTTCTAATAGTTCAGAACTAATATCATGCCAACTATCCATTTTATTAAGAATGAATCTAAATTGTTTTATATTATTTTTTTAGTAAATAAACTAACTAATTATTTGTCCATAATCCATATGATTTAAAAACCATTATAAAAACAAGAATTAAAAATATTAACATCAGTATAAACATTATACATGTAACCATTATATAAGGATATAATCTTTCTAAAATATAATCTATCAATGGGTCTAAAACATTTGTATGAATCTTATCCATATTTTCCTGTTTTTTTACTTCTATAATACATTTTTCTAAAAGTTCAGAACCAATCGCTTGCCAACTATCCATTTTATAATTTTTTAATTTAATAGCTTTTTACATTTTAAGAGAAAAATTTTTATTTTTTTTTTCTTAAAGCAAATGAAATAATAAAATAAAAAATATTATAAAATATGAATAGTCAGTATTTACAATATCAATATTATTTAAAAAATATTAGAAATAATATTAATATTGGACAAAATAAACAGCAACCAAATACCCTAAAGTCAAATTCACAAAATCAAAAACCAATTAATAATCAATTTAATGAAAAAGATTTAGATAATTTGGATTTAATGAATCAAAAAAGAAATGAAGTAATGAAAAAAATAAAAGAATTAAAAAACCAAACTTTAATTTTAAATTATTTAAATAAATTACCTGATATATATAGATTTAATTCAGAACATACTTTATCTGATAAAGTTACCTTAATAGAAGGTTTTATTGTAAAAAAAATATGTCAACATAATAGTTTCGGTAATTATGTATTTTGGAATGAAGTAAAAGCATTACATAAATTAAGAGGTTATCCACATTTCCCTTATTTATATGCGTATGATCCAAATAATTTGATCATTTATATGTCTTACTGTGGTAGGTTAATATCATCTGATAATCTTCCAATAAATTGGAAAGAACAAATTGAAGAAATTTCAATAATAATGAAAACATTAAAAGTTAATTCAAATGATATGTTATTAAGAAATATTTGTTGTTTAAACGGAGAAATAAAAATAATTGATTTTGGTTTACATACAATATTCGGTAAAACTATTGAAACTGTTTTAAATGAACTATATTCTAATTTAAATACTCTTTCTAAAACAAATAATAAACTAACAATTTCTGATCAGAATAATAATAATAATAATAATAATAACTATGATAAAGAATATCCAAATTGGAGAGATAATTTAGAAAAATATAAAATCTATGAAGAAAAAATGAAACAAATTAAATCTATATTGCTACAGAAAAAAAAAGAAAGAATTCATAGTAAAAAAATATAAAAAATATAAAAAATAAATTCATTTGCGTTTTATAAATTTTAAAAAAAGCTATTCAAAAACATAAGATAATATAAGACAACAAAATGATAAATATTAAAAATTCTGATAAAAATGGTAATAATATGAATCAAAAAGAAACTCCTATCGTGTTTGATTATCGTAAATTTAATTTTTCAAAATTAGAGTACATTGAACCAAAAAAAAAAGGAAATGTTGTATCATCAAGTATATATTATAGAGCTAGTATAAATAAAGTTATTAATCTTTTTATTAGAACACCATTAATGTGTACAGTTTCAGGTATTTGTAAAAAAAATAATAATTATTACATTGATTTAGAATTAGATATAACTAATAAGCATTGTGATTTTTATGATTTTATGAATAAATTTGATAATAACAATAAACAAGTTGTATTTCAGAATTCTGTAGAATGGTTTAACGAACAATTACCATTAGATGTTATTGATGAATTCTATATACCATCTGTTACATTAGTATCCGGAGGAAAATTACCAATAATAAGGGTTAAAATAAAATCCAAGGGTGACATTATAATTCCTAAAATATTTAATAATTACGGTGCTGAAGTAGATTTAAGTTATGTAAGTCCTAAAGATGAAATTGAAGCGGTTGTTATATTAGATGAATTAAAATTTTTTAAAGAAAAATTTACCCCAGAATGGTCTTTAGGTCAATTAAAAGTCTTTAAAAAGAAATTTAAATCGATCAAAATACCAGATCAATATTTATTAGCTGATGAAAATGATTTACATGAACAAGAATCAGAACAAATCTATGAAAATGAAAGTGAAAATGTAAATGGTGGTGAAATTGATTCTGATGAAGAAGAAGACCAACAAATTAAACAATTCTTAGAGAAAAAAAAAATAATGGAAATGAAACAGCAAGAAGAGATTAATTTAAAAATATTAGACCCTAATACAGAAACTGAAAGATTAGAAAAAGAAAGAATAGAGCAGGAAAGAATAGAACAGGAAAGAATAGAACAAGAAAGATTAGAACAGGAAAGATTAGAACAGGAAAGATTAGAACAGGAAAGATTAAAACAGGAAAGACTAGAACAAGAAAGATTAGAACAAGAAAGACTAGAACAGGAAAGACTAGAACAGGAAAGACTTAAAAAAGAAAAAATTAGATTAGAAAAAATAAAAAAACTAGAATTACTTCGGTTACATGAAGAAAAAATTAAGTTTGAGCATGAACAATTAATTAAACAAATGAGAGAAATAGAGGATGCTAATGATGAAGAAATAATTAAACAAAATGATTTAAATATTAAGATTGAGATTGAAAGAAATAATGATATTAACCAAGATAATTTAAATAATAATCAAGAACCAAATGAAATATCGAATGATAATGATGATTATAATTTTAATGATAATGAAGAAGACCAAAATAATGATAATATGAGTAATGAAGAATATTATGAAAATAATACAGAAAATGATACAGAAAATGATTATCACGATAAATATTATAAAGTTGATCCAGAATGGAATTCAATACTAGAATTTGATGATAATATTGAAGAAGTTCCATTCGATTAAAATATATAAATAAAATAAAATCAAATATTAAATTAAATTAAAATACTAGGGGACATAAATGTTAGAATTACATTTTGATATTAATTTGTTATTAATCATAATTGTAGGATATATATTATATAAAATTTTAATTAATACATACCCAATAGGAAAAAATAAAGAAAATCAATTTATAGAAAATTTTTCAAATCCCTCGTCTTATGATCCATATGATAAAAAATACAAACCAGTTCTTAAGCAAAATGTTGATGATATATGTAATAGAAAAATAAAAAATGATTGCTTACCATATTCACTTAATTATACACCAAGTGAAAATGAAAATGAAAATGAAACAGAATTTGAAAATCCTACGGGAGAGATAGAAAACTTTGAAGGTAGAAATTTTTTATATGCCAAACAACACTCGCAAATTGATAATGTTGGAATAACTAAGAAAAAAAAAGTGGATATTAGACCAGAACCAATTAATCCTCAATTAGGAGTTGCCCCTTGGACACAAAGTATTGTTAACATTAATTGGTCTAAAGATGAAAAAGTTTTACAAAATCCTGAGCAAAATAAAAATATATGGAATAGATTGACTTAATTTTTTTCTATTTTAGTTATTCGTTATTTTTAATTTTTATATGTTAATTTTTTAATTTAATTTAAAATAATTTAATTATTAGGTGAATTTATTAATTTTTTTTTCTATGAATAAGTTAAAAAATTTTTTTATCTATTAAATATAAATAACTAAATAAATATCGACATGTTTAATCTTACAAATGACCAAATAACACAACTTTTAGTAATTGTTGGTGTTGCTGTTTTATTAATATTCTTAATTAAAACTTACTATTATGATACAGCTGTTCAACAACCAGCTCCAACTCATGAAGGATTTTATGATTATGATCAATCTTCACCAGTCCAAAACAGAGTTGAAATTGAACATTTTGAACCCACAGTTTCAGCCACTCAATCCGCCCCAGTTGTTCAATCAGGCCCTCAAGCCTCAGAACCCCTTGGAATGACCGAAAGCCACCGTGTCGTTTATGAATCAGGTGATGTTAGTAACTTAGGTCAATACATGCCATCTGAATGCTACCCTAAAGATATTTTAAGCTCAAAGGATTTACTTCCAGGTGGTGCTGATAGTACATGGGCTCAAGTTGTTCCAGCTGGCCAAGGTGCTCTTACTGACCAAAACTTCCTTACTGCTGGTCACCATCTTGGTATGAATACAGTTGGTAATTCACTCCGCAATGCCAGCCACGATCTCCGTAGCGAATTACCTAACCCACAAGCTCAAGTCAGCCCATGGAACCAAACAACCATTGGACCCGATCTTATGCGTCGTCCTCTTGATGGTTGTTAATAGTAAAATATTTACCGAATATATATAATATATTGTATTTTTTTAACTTTTGAATATAGGTTTTTTCAAATAATAAATCATTATTATTATTAATATTAACAAAAGGTTCAATATCAAAATTAAATGGACACTTTACTATTATTAGTTTTAAATTATGTAGATTTAAATACCAGTCTTTTATGATGTCATAAATATTTATGTCACTTAAAAATAATTGTAACTTATCATGTTCCTTATATGAAGGACCACCCCATGGAGGATCAATGAAAATTATGTCTTGTTCACCTTTATTATCAAGTTCTTTAACTTTTTCAATACAATCATCATTATAAAATCTAATATTCTTACGAAAGTATACTTTATTACAGTTATGGACTAAACTATTATATATGTCTTTATCAATTTCAATAGCATTAACATTAGTAAAATTAGAACTAAAGGCCAGTGTATTACCACCAACATTTGCGGTAGTATCAGTTATATATAATTTACCCACAACATCTGATAGTAATTCTTTTATTTTTTTACAGACTTCTTCACTATCAAATGGAAGTGACATACTATATACACTAGAATGATACAATTGAAGTTTTGATTTATTAATACCCTTTTGAAAAGGAAATAAATATTTAGTTCGATAAATTATTTGATTCACATCAGTTATCAATTGATGATCATTATTTATTTGGTGCGTTTGATTTTTATTTTTATCTAAAGAAGTCATTTTAATTAATCAATTAAATTTAGTTTTCATTAATTATAAATTCAAAATATTTTATATTATTTTATTTTTTCTTTTTGTTTTCTTTGTTTTTGTTTTTATAGATTATATCAAATTATAATA
>JACCED011889159.1_pt1 | contig 11253 bp, 13 predicted proteins | sample 7455021 | NCBI WGS metagenome assembly JACCED01 (sample SAMN15323456, study PRJNA562643) | freshwater metagenome | isolation source: river surface water | place: USA:Blue River Watershed | collected 2017-08-19
ACCAAGGGCGCCAGCCGCGTCTCCGAGGTCAACGCGCGTTTCACCTTGGACGCCATGCCCGGCAAGCAGATGGCGATCGACGCCGACCTCAATGCCGGGGTGATCGACCAGGACACCGCCAAGCGCCGCCGCGAGGAGCTGTCGCAAGAGTCGGACTTCTTCGGCTCGATGGACGGTGCGTCCAAGTTTGTCAGCGGCGACGCAATCGCCGGCATTCTGATTCTGTTGATCAACCTGATTGGCGGCATCGCCATCGGCCTGGGCCAGCACAACATGCCGCTGGGCGAAGTGGGCCGCGTCTACACGCTGCTGGCGATTGGTGACGGCCTGGTGGCCCAGATCCCGGCGCTGTTCTTGTCGCTGGCCACCGCCATCATCGTCACCCGCGTGACCACCTCGGAGTCGGTGACCGAGCAGGCGGTGACGCAGCTGGCTAATCCTTCGGCCCTGTTCATCGCCGCCGGCATCCTGGGCCTGCTGGGTCTGGTGCCGGGCATGCCGCACGCCGTCTTCCTCACGCTGGGTGCGGCCACCGCCGGCCTGGGGCTGATGATGGTCGAACGCAATTCACGCGCGAAGGATGCTGCCGTGGCCGCCGCCGCGCCGCCCACCGAGGGCCCCAAGGAACTCGATTGGGACGATGTCGAATCGGTCGATCTGATCGGCCTGGAGATCGGCTACGGCCTGATCCCTCTGGTCAACCCCGATACCGGCGGACAACTCATGACGCGGGTCAAGGGCGTGCGCAAGAAGCTGTCTTCGGAGCTGGGCTTTTTGGTCTCGCCGGTGCGCATTCGCGACGTTTTGAGCCTGGAGCCCGATAGCTACCACATCGTGTTGCACGGCGTCGTGCGCGCGCGCGGCACGGTCAAGGCCGGCCGCGAGCTGGCCATCAACCCCGGCAGCGTGTACGGCAAGCTCGAGGGCACCCCCACGCGCGAGCCGGCCTTCGGCCTGGAAGCGGTGTGGATCGACCCGAGCCAGCGTGACATGGCGCGCACGCTGGGCTACACGGTGGTCGATGCGGCCACCGCCATCGCCACCCACATGAACAAGGTGCTGCGTGACAACGCCGCCGAACTGCTCTCGCACGACGAGACGCAAAAGCTTTTGGACAAACTGGCCGCGCGCCATCCCAAGCTGGTGGAAGAACTGGTGCCGGGCAAGCTGCCCCTGGGTGTGGTCACCCGCACGCTGCAAAACCTGCTGACCGACGGCGTGCCGATTCGCGACATGCGCACCGTGGCCGAGGCCCTGCTGGAAGCCAGCGCGCGCACGCAAGACCCCGACATCCTGACCACCATGGTGCGGCCCAAGCTGGGACGCATGATCGTGCAAAGCCTGCTGGAGTCCAGTGAGACGCTGCAGGTCATGACCCTGGCCCCGCAGGTCGAACAACTGCTGCACAACGTGTTGCAGCAAGGTGCGCCCGGCGTGCCGCCGGTGCTGGAGCCCGGTATGTCCGAAAATCTGTTCAACGCGCTGCGTGACAGCGCGCGCAAGGTGGAAGACAGCGGTGTGGCCGCCGTGCTGGTGGTCGCGCCTTCGATCCGCCCGTGGCTGTCACAGGCCGTGCGCCATCGCATCAGCGACCTCACCGTGCTGTCCTACAGCGAGATCCCGGACGACCAAGCCGTCAAGGTGGTGTTCACTGTCGACGCCGAATTCAAGTCCCAACGACAAGCCGTTTCCTGAAAGCCCTGAGCCATGCAACTCAAACGCATCCTCGCCAAAGACAGCCGCACCGCCATGGACCTCGCCATGGCGCGTTACGGAAAGGACGTGCTCGTCGTCTCCAGCCAAAGCGTGGCCGGCCAGATTGAACTGGTGGTGGCGCTCGATGTCGCGCCGCAGCCGGCGCCGGCACCGGTGGCCTCGAGCGAACCCAGCGCCTTCACCCAGGCTTTCCGCCGCGCGCTGGGGCCCATGCCCGAGCCCGAGCTCGAGCCGCTACAGCCCGAGGAGGAGCCGGTGCTGACCGCCGCCGACATGCTGGCCAAGCGCAAGGTCGTGGCAGCGCCCGCGCCGACGGTCGCCCCCGCACCGGTGGCTGCCCCCGTTGCCGCACCCGAACCTGTGGCCGCAGCGGTCGCTGCGCCTGTGGCGGCCCCTGCGCCGGTGGCCGATGACGGCCGCGGCCGCGAGGTGGTGGATGTGGTGCGTCGCGAGATCGCGGCGCTGCGCAAGGAATTTGCCCTGGGCCGTCAGGTCCAGGCCTGGCAGGACGGCCGTGCGTGGCCGCCCGGTGTGCGTCCGGTGGTCGACGCGCTGCAAGACGCGGGTGTGCCGGCCGGCTTGCGCGCGCTCCTGTCCGATGGTTTGCAGGAATCCGAAGATGCGCACGGCGCCTTGGCCAGCATGCGCCAGGTGATGGAGGGCGCGCTCACGGGCATGCCCACCGCCACCATCGGCCGGGGCCTACACGCCATCTGCGGCCCCTCGGGCGCCGGCAAGACGCTGATGGTCACGCGCCTGGCGCGTGTCGCCGCCATGCATCTGACGCCGCAGCGTGTGGCCCTGATCGCCTTCAACGACGGGCGCAGCGGCGCCTGGAGCCAGACCCGTGTGCTCGCGGCGCAGGCCGGCGTGTCTTGCTGGCGTGCTGGCGATGTGGCCACGCTGCGTCTGCTGGTCGAGGAACTGCGCGAACGCACCGTGATCCTGATTGACACCGCGGGCGCCGACCCGCAGGCCCAGGCGGCGCTGCTGCAGTCGGCCGACCTGGGCATCGAGACCCACCTGTTGCTGCCCGCCGATGCGTCCATTGGCAGCGTCAAGCGCCTGCTGGCCGAGGGCAACGCCTGGCGCAGCCTGATGGTGGGTAAAGTCGACGAAAGCCATTCGCCCTGGCCGCTGCTGCAAGCCCTGTGTGATCAGCGCGTGCCGCTCTCGTGTATGGCCGCTTCAGGCGACGTGCAGGCTCAGGCCCGACCCTTCCAGGCCCGCAGTCTGCTGGATGCCGCCTTCCATCGCCTGCGCAGCGACCTGTCGCTCGATGCGCCCGCCGCTGCGGCGATGGGTGCGCGCGTCGCCCCGGTTTCTCGTTCGGTTCCTACTCTGTCTGAAAGCGTTGCATGAGCACTCCCTTGCGCACCCCTCAGGTCATCGGCGTCGCCAGCGGCAAGGGCGGGGTCGGCAAGACCACCGTCGCTGTCAACTTAGCGGCGGCCCTGGGTCAGCGTGGCCATCGCGTGTTGCTGCTCGATGCCGACCTGGGTATGGCCAACGCGCAGGTGGCCCTGGGTGTGCGCAGCCCCTTGAACATCAGCCATTTGTTGTCCGGAGAGAAGACACTGCAGGAGTTGCTGGTACCCGCTGCGCCGGGCGTGCAACTGGTGCCCGGTGCCTCGGGCCTGCGTGACATGGCGGCCCTGGACATGAGCCAGGTCGCCACCATCATTCATGCCTTCGACGCGCTGCAAGAGTCGGTCGACTACCTGGTCGTGGACGTGGCTGCGGGCATTTCGCCCTCGGTGCTGACCTTCATGGCCGCCTGTCAGCGCCGCATCGTGGTGCTGCAGGACCAACCCGCCGCCATCGCCGATGCCTATGGCCTGATCAAGGTGATGACGCAGGACCAGGACCTGGAAGAAATTTACCTCGTGGCCAACGCGGTGCAAGGCGATGCCCACGGGCAGCAGCTGGCGCAGTTTGTCAACGACGTGACGCTGAAGTTTCTGGGGCGCACCGTCAAGTACCTGGGTTGCGTGGGCGCAGACGATGTCGTGCAGCAGGCCCAGCGCAAGTACCGCAGCGTGATCGATTTCGCACCGAGCAGCCGCGCCGCATCCGATATGCGTCGCCTGGCGCAGGCGCTGGAGAAGCTGCCGCCGCTGCAGGAGCCCGGTGGCCAGATGCAATTTTTCATGGAGCGCATGCTGCAAGCGCAGCAGGCCGCGACCTGAGGACGCCCGCGCGAGGACACACCATGGACGCCGCACTCGAACTGTACGAAAGCAGCAAGGGACGCCAGGAGAACCTGGTGATCTCGCACATGCCCATGGTCAAGCGCGTGGCGTTTCACCTGCGGGGACGTATCCCGCCGCTGCTCGATCTGGACGAACTGGTGCAGGTGGGCATGCTCGGTCTGATCGAAGCCGCGCGGGGCTATGACCCCCGCAGGGGCATTCCCTTTGAACACTTTGCGCTCAGTCGCGTGCGCGGCGCCATGCTCGATGAAGTGCGGCGCGTGTCCGATCTCACGCGATCGTCCGTCGCCTTCAACAAGAGCGAGAACGCCGCCGCCCACAAGCTGGTGGCTGAACTCGGTCGCCTGCCCACACAGGGCGAGGTGGCGCAGTCCATGGGCAAGGACATTGAGTCCTATCACCGAGAACAGGGTCAGGCCTGGCGCAGCGAAACCTTCTCCATCGAGGAGGTGAGCGAAGAGGTGATGAACATCGCCGCCGAGCGCGGGTTTCAGCCCGAGGCGCAGGTGGAGCGTGCGCAGTTGCTCCAGGCGCTGGCCGGCGCCATCCAAGATTTGCCCGAGCGCGATCAGTTAATCATTTCGCTGTATTACGTAGAAGAACTCAACCTCAAGGAGATCGGTGAGATACTCGGCGTGAGTGAGTCCCGGGTCAGCCAGTTGCTCACCGCAATCGCCAAAAAGTTGCGGTCGCTGCTCCAGCCGGCGGTCCATGGCTCTTCCCCCACCTGAATTGCCTTGCACATCGCCAGGCCGAAGACCGCATGTTCAAGATTTTCAAGAAGCCCGACGAAGACGAGCGTGGACGCGCCGTGGCCGCCTATGAAAAGGCGGTGTCGCTGACCAGCGACGGCCACGAGGCGCGCAGCCTGCGCCTGCGTCTGAGCATGTTGTGCCGCGCCCACCTGGACAAGACCTTTGTGGCCGGCGCGCAGGCCATGGAGGCGTATGAGGCCGCTTGCATGGTGGCCATCCAGCAAGCCAAGCCGCAGCCCGATCCCCCGCAGGCTTCCTTGTTTCAGACCGTCAAGTCCACCTCGGGTGAGGTGCAGGTCTATCTGCCCCAGGAATACGCCGACGAGGCCTTCGCCATCGGCATGCTCTATCAAAAGACCGAGCTGAACGCCGCGCAGGCCATTGAGGCTGCCCAGCGTCTGGCCGATCGAATTTCTTACGACGCCCTCAAGCTCAATACCGCCTTTGTGGCCTTGCAGTTCTTGCGCGACGAACTGGCGGCCGAAGCCGAGGCCGCTGCCGACGCGGAAGGCGAGGGCGGTGAGGGCGGTGAGGGTGACGCCGCAGACGGCGACGCCCCGGCCGCTCCGAACGCCTGAGCGGCCTGCAGCCCTTGTCCACCAGCATGCTCACGCTCACCCTCTTACTGATGATGGCGGTGGCCATCGCGGTGCTGGTGGTGCTGGTGATCTACCTGGTCGACCGCTTCAACGGCCTCGAGCGTGAGACCAAGCAGCTGATGCAAAACCTGCAGCAGCCCCAGCAGGCCAAGCCCGCGGGCCCGTATGCCGGCCTGTCTGGCAAGCCGCTGTGGGACGCTGTGACGGGCGAGGCCCCCGAGAACCTGGACGAACTGGTGATCGAAGGCGTACGCAAGCGCTATCGACTCCTTTTGGGTGAACACATTAGTTTTATTTTTGGCGAGGGCGTATCCGACCAAGCCAAAGGCTTTGACGCCGTGCCGGCCAACACACGCACGGTGCGCACGCCGCGCACGCAGGTGGATTCGTGGTTGCCGCCCGAGGCGGTGGAAACCATCTACCGATGCGGCCAGGGCTATGGTCGTAACGACCCGACCGAACTTCCCGGCTTGCGCCAGCGTCTGGACGAGGTCTGCGCCCAGTTGCAGATGCAGGCCGGCCTGGAGGTGCTGCAGCCAGCCTCCAGCTTGCTGATGCCGCCCCAGCCTGCGGCGCCGGCGCCTGAGGCTGAAACTTCCGCGCCTACGGCCTAAAGTCCGGGCCGCTGCGTCCGATTCTTCGTGGGAGCGAATGCAACCCACGGAGAAACAGACATGCGCCTGCACAAACTTGCTTTCGACAGCTACGGCGCCGTTCAGGTCGCCACCGGCGTGGCCACGGCCGATAACGTCAAACTGATCCTGATGCTGTTCGATGGCCTGTTGGAAAGCCTGGCGGCTGCACGCGGCCACATCACGCACGGCAACATCGCGGAAAAGGGCAAGTCGATTGCGCGCTGCACCCGCATCCTCATGGGCCTGCAGGGTTCGCTGGACTTTGAGCGCGGCGGCGATCTGGCGCAGAACCTCGACGAGTTGTATGGCTACGTCACCCGCCGCCTGGTGCGCGCCAACGCCCACAACGACCTGGAAATCCTGGAAGAAGTGCGCAGCCTGATGGCCGAAATCCGTGACGCTTGGGCCAGCCTGCCGGGTCTGATGCCCGGTCGTGCGGTGGCGCCCACCCTGAACTGAGCGCTTCGCAGCCTCACCTGGAGATTGCCCATGAAGCACTCGTTTTTTGCCGCAGCCCTGATCGGCCCTTTCCTGGCCGGTTGCGTGACCCTGGGCGTGCAGCCCGCAGCCGAGGCCAATGCGCCCGCCGCTGCAGCCGCGCCCGCTGCCGCGGCTCCGGCTGCGGCCAGCATGATTGCGCCGATGGTGGAAAAGCGTGAGACGCTGGTCGCCACCGGCTACGCCGTCATCAGCGTGCAAAACCACAAGCTGGCCGCGCAGCAACGCCTGATGGCGATCCGCGCGTCCAAGCTCGACGCCTATCGCGCCTTGACCGAGCAGGTCTATGGCCAGCACCTGGACGCCTCCACCACGGTGGCCGACATGGTGGTGATGAACGACACCTTCCGCACCCGCGTCGAAGGCGTGGTGTACGGCGCGGTGCTCGTGAGCATCACCCCGGTGGGCGATGACACCTACGAGACCACGATGTCCCTGGATCGCCAGGTGGTCAATGACCTGCGCGCCCTCTATCTGGGGCAACTGGCCGCGAGGCGCAAATGAGGCGCGCGGGCTGGCTGATCGCCGGCTGCCTGGCGGCCTCGATCGGGGCCCAGGCCCAGACCGCGCCGGCCGGCGCGCCGTCGGCGGCCGATGCCGAGCGTCAGCTGCAAGCGATCCGCGATGCCTTGATCGAGAAGACCCTGTCCGCGCCGGTGCGCGTGCAGTCCTTTGGCTGGATCGATGCCGAAGGTCGCCTGCATGAGAGCACCCAGTTCACGTCCGACACCCAGGTGCGCGGCGTGCGCGTGCAGGCTTATGTGGAAGACCCCGCTGCCACCGCAGCCGCCGAGGCGGTGCGTGTGCAGGTCGACACCAGCGTGTTGCCCGCCGGCCTGGGTCGCCAGGCCGAGGTCGATCCGCAGCGTTGCATGGCCACTTCGCGCCGCTGGCGGCAGGCCCTGCATGTCGAAGCGGTGAACGCCGTCACTGGCCCGGGCACTGCGGGGCTTGCACCCGTGGCCCGCAACTTGTCGCAGTCCTTCCTGGAAGCGGCACGTGAGTCGCGTCGTTGGGTCGCCCAGCGACGCCCCTACCAGCCGACCACGGCGTATGAACAAGCGCTGGTCGGGCGTGATGTGGACCGCACCGAGTGGCTGGCCCGTATTGAGCTCGATGGCCGACCCGGCGCGCTCGAAGCGCGCGTGGAAGTGATGCCGCTCAATCAACCTACCCAGGCGCGTCACGTGCGCGTGCCGCTGGCGCAGGTCAGTGGGGCGCACCTGGACGCCGCCATGGCCAGTGCGCTGACGGCCCTGGAGCGCCAGAGCGCCTGTGATCCCCTGTGGTATTCCGTGACCGGCAGCGGCGACCGCCTGCAACTGCGTGAGGGCGTCGCCCACGGCCTGCAGCCCGGCGATCGTCTTTTGCTGGTCGAGCGCCAACACCTGCCCAGTCGGCTGCTGGAGCCGGGCGCCGCGCGCGCCCTGGCCCTGGTCCAGGTTGGCACCCCCGCCGCCAATGGAACGCCGCTGCGCTGGCTGGCCGGCCCCCGACCCGAGCAGGCGGGTGACTGGGTGGCGTTACCCCTGTAACGCGCCGCGCGCACGAGGAGGAAACTGATGCCGATGACCTGTTCTTACCAGCCTGTGTTTTAGAAACTGGTCGCGGGTGCGCTCGCGGGCTTTGCTTGTGCCGCGGTCGCCGCGGACCCGCCGGCAGCCGGCGCGCAGGCGGCTGCTTCTGCCGCCGCTCCCGCCCCAAGGGCGGCGCGTGCCGACGCGGCCCCGACCCGTGCCGCCCTGGAGACCTTGCTTGGTTCGCTGCCGGCGCGTACGCAGGCCGAGGGCCCGCCGCGCCAGCGCACCCCCGCCTTGCGCGGTGCGACGCTGGACGCCGCGATCCGTCGCACCATGGGTGACATGCCGTTCAAGGAAAGCTTCCTGCGCGGGGTGTTCCTGGAAATCAATGCGGGCGCGGTGCAACCGGGCACGACCCGCCTGATCGCCGGGGCGCAGCTGCAGGTGCCGCACCTGGACGATCTGCGCAGCCACCTGCAGCGGGTGCTGGGGCCGCAAGTGCCAGCCGCGTCGCAGGCCGCCGCACCGCCCTCCGCCGACAAGCGCCATTGGGTTCGCTTTCCCTGAGCCCACTCGGGGCTGCATGAGCGCCGGGCTATCCGATGATCAGCAGCACCGAACTTTCTGCGCAGACCCCGCGACTGCCGCCCATCTTTCTGGAGGGGCGGCTGCCGATGTTCGAGGCGCCCGCCGTGGCCGCTTTGGGCCTGCGCGATGGCCAGGTGGTACGCCCGCTTGTGGAGTCGCGTGACGGCCAGCTCCAGTTGATCCTGCAAGGCCTGCTGATTCCTGTGCCGCCGCAGCTGCGTCTGGTCGCGGGTGAACGCCCTGCCTGGCAGGTGCGCCTGGACGCTCAGGGCCGCGCGACGCTGGTGCCTTTGGGCGGACCGCCGGGCGATGCGTCCGCTGCGGCGGCGTCGTCCGCCCCCGCGCAAGCCGCGACGCGGCTCGCCCAACTGGCCTTGCGCCCTCCGACCCTCAGTGGCCTGGCGGCGCTGATGCAGCCTGGCGCGCTGGCCGCGTTGTTTCAGGCCGCGCCGCAGCCGGAAGTGGGCGCGCAGATCGCGCAGTTGATGCGACAGTGGCCGTCCACCGCCCAGATCACGCCCGAGTTGTTGCGACGTGTCTTGCGCCAAGGGGGCTGGACGCAGGAGGCGGCGCTTGCACGCGGCGAGCGCATGGCCGGTGCCGAAGGCCCCGACACGAAATCCTTGCTGCGGACCCTGCTGGCCGACTGGACGCAGGCGCCCGCTGCCACCCGCGGTGTGCTGCAAGACGCGCTGGACGACATCGAGTCGCGTCAGCTGCAGTCGGTGGTCGATCCGTCTGCCGGCCGCGAACTGGCGCTGTCCATGCTGTTGCCCTTTGCCGACGCCGAGCCGGTGCATGTGCGTTGGTCACAGGCCCGCGAGCGCCAAGAGGGCAGTGACGGCAGCGACGCCGGGCCGTCTCCCTGGGTGGTGGACTTGCACACGCGCAGCAGCGTCATGGGGGAAGTTTGGCTGCGCACCCGCATCAGCCGGGGCACGCGGGTCGAGTTGGTGATGTGGGCCGAGCGCGCCGAGCTCGCCGCGCAGGCCCGCGCCGCCGGGCCCAGCCTGGTGGCCTGGCTCAACGAAGCGGGGCTGCGCATGACGAGCCTGCAGGTGCTCCACGGATCACCGCCGCCGGGCATCGAGTCTGCTGCCCCTGCGAGTGGCGACTCCGGGCGTCTGGTGGATCTGACGGCATGAGCCCGCGATCGTCAGCCCGGGGTGTGCGCGAGGCCGTGGCCTTGGCGTATGGCGAGCGTGCGGCGCCGGTGGTGACGGCGCGCGGACACGGCGAGTTGGCCGAGCGTTTGATCGAAGAGGCGCAGCGACAGGGCGTGCATGTGGCCCAGGATCCGGCGCTGCTGTCCATGCTGTCGAAGGTAGACATCGACCAGGAGATTCCGAGCGAGGTCTACACCGCGGTGGCGGTGGTGCTGTCCTGGGTGTATTGGCTGCGCGGCATGCAGCCGGGCGACGAGAAAAAGAATCAGGCTTCGCTGTAGGCGCGGCGTCCGCCGCGGCGCGCGACCTGGCCCATGCGGTCGTACAGGTCGACCGAGTCGGTGGGCTCAGTCAGTTGCAGCGAGCGCAGGGTGGCGCCCACCACTTCGATCTGGCGGGTGATCAGGAGCTCGTTGCGCCGATGCTGGTCTCGGCACAGGGTCAGCGACTGCAGCACCTCGGCCCAGGCGGGCGGTGCTTCGGGCAGGGCGGCAATCTGTTGGGAGGTGGTTTGGAGGGCCTCGAGCCGGGCGACTTTGTCGCTCTGGAGGGCCTCGATGCGGTCGAAGGACTGGGTGCGCAGGGCCTCGAACTCTTCTTGCAGCAGCGCGTCGAGCGCCTGCACGTGGGCTTGCGCGGTGTCCAGATCCAAAGCCGTCATCACTCGCGGATCATCTGCTCGAGGGCCAGGAAGTTTTCGGCGATGCGGCGCGGGTCCAGCGGGTACTGGCCCTGCTCGACCTGCTTCTTGATCGCGTCCACCTTGGCGCGGTCGAACGTGGGCTCCTGGGCCGACACGCGGGCGGCCTGGCTCAGTTCGAGTTTGTCGTCCGCAGCGGGTGCGGGGGCGCGCGTGGCCGCAGCGGCAGTGGCATCCGGGGCCTTGTCGGCCTTTTCGGTACGGTCGGCCAGTTGGCGCTCCACCGAGTTGGCGGACGCCATGCGATTCCATTGCGTGATCGGGTTGGTCATACGGGCTCTTTCTTCGGCTCGGAACGCATGTCCGGGCTCGACGTGTCTGAGGAATCGGTCCCCCGTCGGAAAACTTGAGGGCTTTTCATCAATTATCCGTTTTAGACCTCTGGATCAACGCAAATTGCTTAATTCGTATTACTGAAGCAGCTTCAGGACGGTCTGTTGGTCCATATTCGCCTGTGCCAAAACCGCCGTGGCGGCCTGCTGCATGATCTGCGTGCGGGCCAGGTCGGTGCTGGCCTGAGCGTAGTTGGCATCTTCCACCTGGCTGCGCGAGGCGGTGGTGTTCATGGACACGTTGGACAGGTTGTCCATGATGTAGTCCAGGCGGTTCATGACCGCACCCATCACGGCGCGGTTGCCGTTGACCTTGTCGAGGGCCTCGTCGATCTTGGCCAGCACGGTCTGGGCGCCCGCCACGGTATCGATCCGATTGGTGCGCTCCTCGGTGTTGGCCAACTCCACGTCGCCGGTGATGCTGCTGGTGATCGGGCCCTTGCTGCCGTAATCGGCAAAGTCGATGTAGATGGTCTGGGTGGCGCTGGCGCCCACGTGGAACGACAGACGACCCGTGCGCGGGGGCGACAT
>JACCED010580049.1_pt1 | contig 11252 bp, 10 predicted proteins | sample 7455021 | NCBI WGS metagenome assembly JACCED01 (sample SAMN15323456, study PRJNA562643) | freshwater metagenome | isolation source: river surface water | place: USA:Blue River Watershed | collected 2017-08-19
AGTTCGAAGTCGGGAAAAACAACAATCAACTCAAACATTTTCATGGATGACAAGTACATTTTGATCGTTAATCGAACTGGAACGATTGCCAAAATCAATGGCGACACTGGTGAGTATACAGTTTCGGAGGTTTTGGGGGCTGAGCCTACGGGATTTATGATGATTGATAATTATTATTGGATGTCTCTTCCTAATGGTTCTTTATTAAAAATCGATCCATCAACATTAACTACAACAGCTACTATTTCTGTTGGAGGGTCTCTCAGAGGGCTTTGTTTTGATGGACAGTACATTTGGGTTATTGACGGATCTCAATATATTACTCAAATTCTACCTACAGGAACGATTTATAGAAAACAGTTTATCGGAGTTAGTCTGAATTATATTTGTTTTGATGGCAACTCAGTTTGGGCTGGGTCTGGCAACAAATTGGCCAGAGTATCTTCTTTTCTTTCTGAATCGTTAATAAAATGGAATATAACAAATCTTTAAAAGAAAAATAAAAACCTTCCCATTTTTAAACTCTTTTTATTATTGGCTCGAATAAAAAAGCTCTTGAGTTTGTTTAAAAGAAGAAAGGTGAAGGGAAATTTGTTGTATCAATGTGAAAGATGGGTTTTGTAGCTGGTACTTCTTGCATTTCATCAAAAAGTGCTTGTGGGTTTGCATACAAACACTTCTGATAACTCTCTGATAATAAATATCCTTCTTCATTCCTTCCTTCAAATAAATATAAGGAACTTTGATTAGGACCAACTTTTAGTTCTGGCTTATCTCCATTGGAATACAAAAAGAAGAAGATTTCATCGTCTTCACAGTAAAAATGAGTTTCTCCACTAATTTTTGTGTTATCAGTAATGCATTTGATACTTCTAACACTTTACTTCTAACCGTTACTACTATCTTTGGATTCTGATGATTCGCTCTCAGAAACTTCAGAAAGAACCTCTTCAGAATCATCTTTTTCCATCAAATCACTTGAATCGATGCTAACATCTTCTCCTTCCTCATCTTCATTTTGACCTTCGTCTACCATTTGATAAACTTTTCCTCCGTCATCTTCAGGTTTACCACTGTACTCTTCGAAGGTTCTTTTGCTTGAACTCATTTTCTGTTGTGTTGTTTTCTCAAATTTTTCGTTGTTTGGTTTATTTTTTTTTTTAAAAAAATACTTTTGTTTGTAAATATTCAAGTTTAATAAATATTATACTAAAAATAAAAAATATGTTCGAAAACGAAACAAAGGATGAGGAAGAGGAATCTTTAAACCTTTTCGTAATAACTCCATCTGAAAAGGTGAAAAATACAATCGGTTATTTGATTAAGATTGATGAAGATGGGAAATTTGAAAGATTAGAACATAAGGAAACTGATGATCCTCTGGATTCTTTCGAAATAATTCATCGTCTTATTGGTGGTTTAACATGCCAGATCCCAAGAATCACAACACAATGCCCTTTTCACGCTTGGGGTTTATTGGATGCTCATTGGACAGATAACCCAAATAATTATAAGGCAGGTGAAATTTTAAGACACCTCAAGTTTCATGTGCCCTGGGGTATAAAAGGAAAAGTTGTTATTTTGTCGGATAAAGATAAAGGAATGTCTAAGGAATATGCAGACGATCTCGAAAGAATAGCCAAACAACTTCCAACTCAGCTTCTTGAAGATTTTAAATCGTCATCAAAAGCACCTCCCACTAAGAAACCTAAGAAATCGGGTACAAAAACAGCATCAAAAACAAAGGAACCTAAATCAAAAACCCCAAGAAAACCGAGAACAAAGAAACCAAAAGACATCAAACCATAGTTTACTTTTTTAAAAAAAAGAAAAGAAATGGAATCTCACATTATTATGTTTTATCAATATGTTGGGGTGAGAGTAGTTGGGGATATGTCTACCATTTCAGTTCCTTCAGAAGTTGACTCTGTTGTTAATATGGTTGGTGTAATTTTTATTGGAACTTTTGAGGGTTCTTTCATTAACCACCAAAAGAAGGCAATGTCAGCCACTAAAAGACCAAGTGAAGCAAGACCGGCCATGTTTCTAGTCTTCTTTGATTTTTCTGCCTCCTCGGTGAATTGTGAGTTTGCTCCGATAGCTCCCACGGCAGTTGCAGTAACAGTTCCAGCTAGAGCAGCTGTGGTTATACCTGCCATAGTTGCAGGGTTTTGAAGAACCTCAGGGCCTTCAGTTGCTATCTTCTTAACAGTGTATACTCCAACGCCAACTACAGCAGCAGTTCCGACAAGAAGTCCCAAATAATATCCGGCCAAACCATTCAAAAGGGAAGCCAGATCAAGTCCTTCGGTACTAGCTTTCCCTTTTTGAGACAGATCTTTTATAAGACTTTGTATAACAGCAGTTTTCATTGTAGTTTCAGTTACTTGGGAAACAACAGAAGTTACAAAGTTCTCTTGGATAACTGCGTCTGAAATGAAACCTGACGAATCTTGAAGGTTAAAGTTGTTTGTACTTTTGACATAGTTGCTAACAGAGTTCAACACCTCCTTCTTGATATCTGTAGTCATAGAAGCGAATGTTTCACTGATGTTTTTGGTTGAAGTCGTGGCTGGCCAGATGTCAAAACCCTTTTTCAATGCTTCTGCCTGCTGTTGTGCAGTTTCTTTCATCGCAGCAGTAACTGAGTCATCTGAAAGTGTTTGAGCTAACTGAGTTGTATCTACTGTAACAACGTTCTTCTGGCGAATTGCAGGTATATTGATATTATGTGCGCCGACTATATTGACATTGTTCATAACAACCGTTTGTGACCAAGCACTATTCTTTACTGATAAAGAAGTTTTTGCAACTGCCGAGATTGTGCTCTTTACCTTATTTTCTACAATTGTCTTATTAGACGGTAAAAGAAAATCCAATAACCCCATTTTACTTAACACTAAATAAAAACTTTTTTGTTTTTTACCAACAAATGGACATTTTTTTAAAACCATGCATTGCTATGCTCGTTTGTTTGTTAATTTAAGAGAAGAAAGTTGGTGGTTCATAAATTCCTTCTGTATAAAGCTTTTGTAGATATGATCTAAATTGATAATCGGGGAACCTCTTATCTAATTCATCCTTAATCCAAGTTATTCCCTTCTTTCCTTCTCTATACTCTGATTGAATTTTTTCTGTGTTCCCCTTTTTGGCAAATTTGATGAACTCTGTAATTTCTGCATTCTTAATCCAAAGAGGACATGAGTCCAACTCCATAGATATGAAAGCCTCTGCAATCTCCTCTTGATTGTAAGAAAAAGTCGATTTGACTGCGAAAAAAAGATCCAGATGCCGTACCAACCTACGACCTACATACGAAGTCGCTCCGTGATCTAAAAATTTAGTGACAGATGATATATAATGAAAAGCCAAAGGCGGTGTTTGTAGAGAAAATTTGATAGTTTCAAGAAAGAAACTTTCAATGTTTATTAAAGCTTTTCCTACTATGTTTGATGATTCAATAGCTTTCATAAATTTTGTTGTACGATCTGTTTCTGGTTTTTCAAATAGAATATCCCTACCAGCTGTATAAATACCAATAGAACTACTATCATCTGGGGATTCGAGGACATGAGCCGTTTTTAATAAAACCATTCCGAAGGATACCAATAGTTGAAAATCACTTAGACTTTCTCCTCCATATTGTCTTTCTGTCATTTCTTTCAACATATCATACCAAGAAAAATCAAAAACTTTAACTTCTTTAAGAAAAAGATCATAAAAATACATTGCTCTGTATAAAACTGCATAATGGAGATGTGCTCTGTTACTGATCATTAATGCATTCTTATAAATTATATTTCTTTTTATATCAGATGGTAGTTCTTGTTGCTCTCGCGGAGGTCCTTTAGTAACATCTTCCGAAACTCTTTTAATAAACTGTGTTGTGGGCCTATTGAATGCTTGAACTAAATTGCTTTCATATCTGTAATGATCTTCTATTTCTTGATACATTTTCTATTATTCTTTTGTAAAAAAGGATTAAAATGTAATGTATAGCTTTCTTTGAAAATAAAAGAGATCTAATTTAGTGCGTAATTTTGTAAAAAATATTTTATTATCCAATAAAAGGATTTCATAAAGATAATATTATCATGACCACCTACGATTTATGTGAGATAATCAACTGGGAGGCAGGTTCAAAACGTAGGATGGATCTATGGTCCAAAGAAATTCAATCCAAATTAGTTTTCAAGGACCCTTCTCTAAGCACAATGTTTGGATATAAATGGATGATTGTTCCCGCAAATAGATATCGCGACACCCGACCAATGTTTTATATAATGAATTCTCTTTCCATGTCCGATGTGTTAACACCAGCTACAACTCCTTGGGGAAGTGATGGAGATGGTGCAAGATATTGGGTTACCTTATCAAGATATAATTCCAAAAAAGAATCCCAACTTTGGTACTGGCATACTGATGGTGAGAGATTGTACAACCACGCATTGAATTTAGTTTTATATCTCGAAGGAACTATATTGGCTGTAGGTCCAAGGTTTTCAAGACGAAGAGAAGGATTTACATTCACAAATAAAAAAACAATAGTAACACCAAACAATGCATTGGCTCTAACAGCGATTCAAACTGACTTTACTATCGATCCAATTAAAAACGCACCAAATCTGGCTGCAGGAGGTACTCAACAAACAGGAAAAAGGGCTTCATCGGATGCACTTGCAGTATTCCCAGTTTTTCCTCCTCTGGCTGTTGATAAATTGCCTGATGGTGAACTAGATCAACCTTATATGCGGTGTTGGTATGACAAAGCCAGTCTTAGTGGTTCAATTGAGAAGGTTACTGGTCTTTATGGATATGCTACCAAATATGCTTTGAATGTCACTTGCAGTGATAGTGCAGTTGCGGCCTGGCGTGTCGTAATGCTTGCCGGCGTATGCAATGGAGGAGATGCTACAGGAAAAAGTTGGTTTATTTCTTCTTCTGATAAGGGTGCTATGTGTCGCATTTGGGATAATGACAGATCTCCGAATACTGAGGAAAGAAACACACATCAAAAGATGAAAGATAGTATCAAAAATGAATGGTGTAAGGCAAATCCTAAAGCAGAAGAATGTAAATGTATTAACCGTATCAACGATGAAACTTATAAATTAATCAAACCGAGTGTTCCTACAAGTGATCATTGTTGGTATTCAGAGTGTTCAGCTGGTTCATCTGCAAGACTCTTGACAACAGATATGGTGAAGTCTGATTATTTCACTCCTGAAGCTTGTCCAAGTGCTATTTGTTCAAATATCATCAATGTAGTTAACTCATCAGATATTGATTTGGGTAAAGTGCAGCAAATCACTAATTGTAATATAAACACCCCCGAACCTAATAAACCAACAACTGGCGGATCAGATCCAAAAAAGACAGACCCTGTAGTTGTCAATCTTGGTGATAATAGTTCCATTGATCCTGTAATTTATGGAGGAGCTGCTCTTGGAATAAGTGCCGTCATAGGAGTAGGAATAGGATGGATGGTTACAAGGAAAACTAAACGTGAACGTCCAATCACAGACTATTTCTATTAAAAAAATTATTTTTTATCGTGTTCCATTTAGATTTCAAAAATAATTATTATTTTATTTTCGCTTTGATATTATACCCTCTGATGGATTCATGGCTTCAACTCAAATAGTAGACCAGAGACTGGTGACTGGGTTAGGAAAATACTTCTTTTTCACACACGACGTCAGTGAAGAAAATGTTCGTAGCATTTGGCACTGGTTTTTCATTAATAATTTTGGAGATTTTGAGGTTTTTAAGTCAATTTTCGAACAGGCGACAGCAAATTATGGATGCCTTGTGTTTATAAATCAAGTTGGAAAGCGTGTTTTCCATTACCAACCAAAGATCTGAAAAATAGAGATTTTTGGTATAAAAATCCAAATATCAAATAGTCTCAACAAAATTACTTAAATATCAAAAAAATAAAGAACTTTATGTTAAAAACAAACCTCCTTTTGTATTTTTTCAAAACAAACTATTTAAATGGCTGATTTACTTTCTAGTCACCAAGTTGTGTTTGTTATTACCGTTCCTCATGCCGCTTGTAAAAGAGTTCATTTTGAAAAAGGATGGCATATGTGTGATACTCTTGCTCCTCGAGCTGCTAAAACCTTCCATTGGTATTTAAAAAACAAGTTACAACAGAAAGTTTATGGACCCTATGAAGCAACAATAAATAGAGAAGATACCGACTTCAATAGAGAAACAAGCCGAAAATCTGACTTTCGACGATCTCTTTCACAACTCGTACGAAAGTTAGTTAGTCAACAGAAGATTGTTATTGTGGTTGATGTTCATTCATATGATAAAGATGCTGAATGGGTTACTACCGAATTCCATCCAGAATTTGTTATCATGGACAACGCTACTAAAACACCAGCAAACCCCTATAACCCTAATGATATGAAACTTGAAATTACTTGGAATAATTCTGGTCATAGAAAAATTTCAGGAGATGCAGAAATTTTAAGAGACTCTCTTGCTCCTCCATTTAATCAAATAACTCCGATTGCCGCCTCACCAGCTATCGACATTGCTCCGGCTTGCAAGGAGGATGGAGCAGCCTTTGCAGTGTTGATCGAAATGAGTGAAGATAAATTGGCTGACTATCACACCTTATATGCTGCCATTAAGGTTCTCTGTCATGGTCTTATGAATGTGGCTAAAGAAAAACTTATGACATACGAAAGACCCAAAATTGAACAAAAAACTATGGGAATTGCTAAATCATCATTTATGTTCTAAGTCCAATTAATATACTTCTTTATTTAGATTTGAAAAGTTTTTAAAATATGTTTGAATTATTCTAAAAATATTCAAAGAAAAGATATGCCTATAATAAAAGAAAATCATCCATCTCCCCTTGGAAGAGGAATTCATGCTCATTTGACAGAGGTTGGAGTTAGAAGGAAAGGGACTGATGGAAAGTTTTGGATTGTTGCTCTTGATAAAAATGGCAGACATCATTGGGTTCCATTAAAATCAAGTAAAAAGACACGACTGATCTTCTGATATCCCCACCAAAGGAGACTAAGATGATGATGATAATGATGAAGAAGAAGAAATTCCGATGACCATTTTTATAAAAAAAAGAGATTAAACGCACACACGTGTGTGGGGGGCTTTTAAGAAGTCTTCAGCAGTTAGGTGGGATGTAACTCCTCTGGTATATTTTTTAATGGAGCCTCACCTTTGGCTAAAAGCTCTTTGACAAAGGTAGGAACCGGTGCTTTATATTCAAATATCATATTTTTCTCTTCTGCGAGTTTTTCAGAGCTAGGATGCTTGCATTTTTTGGCATATTCTTGCTCATTAGGGGTTTCTCCAAAAGTACCTTTCGGAGAGAAAGGAGACAAAACGGATGTTCCTAAAGAATGAAATGGTTTAGGGCCTCTTGTAAGAGGAGCACGAAGGGGTTTCAGAACCGAAAGAGAAAGTTGGTCTGGTTTTCCTTCTACGTGATCAGCATTATTTGAGAGATTCAAAAGAGATTCAAGCCCATATAAATCAATTTCTTTAATGAAAGAACTTTCGATTTCGAGTTTTTCATCAATAATTCCATGAAACCTGGTTCTGACCACCTTAAAATCAATCCAATTACCATCCGTATCGGATATTTTCAAAACTTGATTTCTTGATTGTACGTCTATTCTCTCTGATTTGCATTGATAGGCATAAAAAAGTTCATCCGAAATTGCTCCTGGTTCAATAACAAGTTCCCCTTGTTTATTGATATAAAAATGTACAAGAATAAAGTTTGTGGAATCAAGTGTCAGTTGGTTTCCTGTTTTATTCACAATAATATTACCATTTAAGTGTCTTTTAGGATTTACAGAAGTAGAACATTGTAAAACAATCGAAAAAAATTCATTAAAACAGAACCTCAAGTACTTTCTTGCAATATATGCAGTATTCTTATCACGATTAACCTCGTTGACAATATAGGTAGTTGTAACCTGAGCCAAAATTTCTCTATTTTTTTGTTGATCTTCTTCTTCTTCTTCGTCTTTTGCACCATCACCTTTTAGAGCTTTGATGAGATCGAGTTTCTTAGATCTGGCCTCATTGTCTTTAATATCAAGGAAAAGTACATAGACGATGAGAATTAAAAGAATAGCTACCACAGACAAAAGAATGATGTTATCAGGAGGGATTCGTGTCAATGTTTCCATACTTGATGTATTGTAAAAATTGTTTTTAAATCGATAATGAAATTTAATTAATTAATGATTAGTTTTTTAATTAATAGATTTGAAAATCAAAAATTATTTCTTTCTTTTTAAAAGATGTTATTCAAACAAACTTAATTATTTTTTAGAAATCGAGAAGAAAGACACTAAATAAAAAATAGAGAATAATGACAAACGAGGTAATTCAAATAAATAGATTGGAAAAGGATTCTTTTTCCTGTAGTCCAATTTACTCGAGTTCGAATATTTTGGAAATCAACTATGGACCCCTCTGTATATCAAGAAAATGGTCAAAAATACTTGACAAAGGGGCAATCGTCAGGAGTCCCAGTGATTACTTCGAATACAGAGAAAATAATTCAAGACTTCCATGCTTTCCAAGGAGTCGTCATGCCACAATCCAAGGCAAAAACTTCTACAGCAGTTCACCAGCTCAGTATTGGCATGAGCGCAGATGGAGGAAAAAATCTTACAGTACAGCATCTACAACCGCACCATCAGCAGTTGTTAATACCAGTAACAGTGAACAAAGGGTCAGCAACGGGGGCAATCAGACACCCGTTTCTTTCTCCATTAGCCTCAAGCCGCAATCAACAGGTCGCACCCTCACGATTATTCGTAGGGTTAACAAAGAAGAGCCACAGCCATCACAACAACCAAAAATCACAAACACAACAGCAATCAAATCAGAAACCAACCCTGGGACCTTCTCCTTCGGAAGTGAAAACTTCTTCAACAGAAAGACAACTGATTTCAACATGTTTCTTAGGAACATTACCGACAGCAGCAGTCAAATTCCAAAAGATACAAGAGACCCTGCTTCCTTTTATTCACACACATGGTCTTGGTGTTTATATACCCTTGACGACCAAGCGCCTCCATCAATTGGAATCCCAATCGGATCAGGAGCCAGCCAAGAAGAAACAAAAGATGACGACAACACCATCGGAAATTCCTTCATTACAGACTCGCTTATTAGAGATCTCCAATTGTAAGGACAAATGGAATCCTTGGCCAAAAGTACTTCCCAATGAAGGACATTACAAAGGAGTTAATATCGGTGGGTTTTTATCTATTGAAAGTTATTTAGGAGGGGGAACATTTGGTCGTGTTTATAAGGGCAAGATTACTTGGCCAGATATTCCTGATCTTGATGGGAAATATGTAGCAGCAAAATTTTTTGGAAAGACTGGAATAAAGTGTGATGATTCAGACGGCAACTATTCACGACGAGGGTTTTTCAAAGAGGCAGAGATGATGGCTTCAATTGCAAACCACTTCATTACAGTTTTGAAAGAGCCATCTCCAGTAGTTTCATTATTAGGGACTTTTGCTTATCTGAACCCAAATTTCAAGAAAGGGGTTACTTGCAACCCTGTTATTTTAATGGAATGTATGGATCTTGGATCAGTAACTGATTTATTGAGAAGAGCCAAGTTAACAAAAAACAAATTCTATGTCTTTAGTTTGATCATTAGTCTAACTATTGGAATGGCCAAACTTTTGAATGACTTACATAAAGCACAATATTACCACCAAGATATCAAACCTTCGAACTTTATGTGTAAATCTTTAACAAAATTATCCTCAAATAAAACCGAGACTTTAACATGTGGTTCTTCAAGTAGTACAATGAATAAAGATTTAGATAAGGATGCTTGGATCGATTATGTTTGGGATCCTTTTGTTGTTACTGATCGGATTAATTATTCATTAAAGATTGCTGATATGGGATTTACTTGTTCTCTAGGAGATCCTGAAGTTGCATCAGCAGGAAGACCAACTGGGACAACATTGTATGTAGCCCCAGAATTCAAGGAACTTGCTGACAAAGGTATCAAACGAATTACAGACAAACATATTTTGGAATCAAGTGAGGCTTATAGTATGGCTTGCAGCTACAGAGATATGTTTTGGAAGTGTCGAAAGGTATTCAACATAAACCCCCCAATCGAAAATATTAAAGGAGACAAATCAGAAGAGAAAAAAGCTAAGCTAAGATCGCGCAATGAATATTTGAAAAGAGCAACAGCAACAATCACTGTTGGTGGATTGATTGGACTTGGTAATGGAAGTCTTCAAGATGATCTTATATCAAGAACAGAAAATCATCTAAAACATCAAAATTATGAAAGAGAACAAGTAAAAAGATTGTCTTGTACTATCATTAACGAATTTCTAGAGGTAGAAAAGGTAATAGCAAGAATTCTTTCACCTGTTCCCAAGACACGACCTTCGTTACCAGTACTCATTGAAAAAGCATCGCTAGTTCAAAATGCTTTGAATGATTATATCCTCTACGTGACTAAATTCCAATAATTAAAAATTATAGGTTTTTTGAAATTAAATTTTTTTAAAAAAATGTTATTGAATACTAAAAAATAAATAACAATAATCGTATAAATGGAGTCATTTTTCTCTAAATGGGGAATAGAACAACCCATCCCCACTGAAAGATCAAGATCCCCAATCGGATTGTTTGAAGGTCCCGCAAAGAAAAAGGGTTCGACCCCGAAAAAGGTAAAGGAAACTGAATGGGATTTCCCTTATAATCCTTTGGAAGTTTGGGAATGGCCAAGACAAGGAACTTCACCATCACCATCACCAAAACGTGGTTCTCCTCAGAGAGTTGGCCTGTTTGGGATGGATGAAGCGGATACAAAACCCAGACGTTCACCAAAACGTGGTTCTCCTCAGAGAGTTGGCCTGTTTGGGATAGATGAAGCGGATAGACGTTCACCAAAACGTGGTTCTCCTCAGAGAGTTGGCCTGTTTGGGATGGATGAAAAGTACACCCCTATGAACTTTTAATAATTTAATATTTTCTTACATAGAGGAAATTAAAATTTAAAAATATATATATCATGTTTATTGTTTCATCGAATTATATATCTTTCATCTCTTGAATTATAACTTTTAAAATCCCCAAAACCCTCAAAATTCACAAGGAAAGAGAGGAAAATATTTCAGGAACTTGGAGACTCCAAGATTGGACCCAGAAAGGGCCCTCACCCAAAGACCTCCCTCAGTTATGTGCTTGGCTCAAGC
>JACCED010985395.1_pt1 | contig 11252 bp, 6 predicted proteins | sample 7455021 | NCBI WGS metagenome assembly JACCED01 (sample SAMN15323456, study PRJNA562643) | freshwater metagenome | isolation source: river surface water | place: USA:Blue River Watershed | collected 2017-08-19
CCAAAGCTGCAGACGAGCGGAGACGTCGGTACGGATGGTGCCGCCGCAGTCGATGTAACGCTTCTCGACGCGGGCGACTTCCGTGAGATGCAGATGGATCGGGGTCAGGCCGCCCGTCGGCAGGCGGAAACGCAGGCCGAGCCGGGGGCTCGCGGCCAACGCCTGACGAAAATCTCCGAGGCTCATCGGAGCGGGTTTTAGAAGTTGCATATGCTTTAGCGTATATATTGATTACGGCCTGCCCGGAGTCAAGCAGGCAACCCACCCCCCGAAGGTCGAAACGATCTGCCTCGGCCTGTCCGATCCGACGCGCCTCAGGCTGCTGAGCCGCATCGGCGGAGAGGAAGTCTGCGTCTGCGACCTCCAAGCCTTCGTGAAGCGCGACCAGCCGACCGTCTCGCGCCATCTGGCGATGCTGCGCAAGTGCGGCCTGGTCGAAGCGCGCAAGGAAGGCCGGTGGTGCCACTACCGCCGCACGCAGCTCCCCCCTGCCCTCGCCCGGATCGTCGACCTCGCGGCCCCGCCCGCAAGTCGCCCGGGACGTTCCTGCTGCTGAGCCTTCGACGGCGGAAAACGCGGGCCCGATTCCATGCCGGGTCGCGAGAGGACATCCCAATCCTCTTGCCATCACGGCAGGCGGCCTCAGCAACAACCCTTCCGACCGTCCCTATCACCGAACTTCTCCCGCCGACCCGTGCAACAAACCTATCAGCAGCAATGGTTCGGCAACGTCCGGTCCGACCTCCTGTCCGGGACCGTCGTGGCCTTGGCGCTCATCCCCGAAGCCATCGCTTTCTCCATCATCGCAGGCGTCGACCCTCAGGTGGGGATTTACGCCTCATTCTGCATCGCGGTGACGATCGCCTTCGTGGGCGGCCGCTCCGGCATGATCAGCGCCGCGACCGGCGCGATGGCCTTGCTGATGGTGACGTTGGTCAAGGAGCATGGACTTCCGTACCTCTTCGCGGCCACTTTGCTGACCGGCTTGCTCCAGATCATCGCCGGCTGGCTGCGACTGGGCGACCTGATGCGCTTCGTCGCTCGGTCGGTGGTGATCGGCTTCGTCAACGCCCTCGCCATCCTGATCTTCCTCGCCCAGCTGCCGGAATTCGAAGGCCAAGGCTTGCTCATGTATGGCTGCGTGGCGCTCGGCCTGGGCATCATCTACGGACTCCCCTTGCTGACCAAAGCCATCCCCTCCCCGCTCGTCTGCATCATCGTGCTCACGGGCCTTTCGATGGGCTTGGGTTGGGGCGACGCCAAGCTGCTGCGCACGGTCGGCGACATGGGCCAGCTGCCCTCGGCCCTGCCCTCCTTCCTCTGGCCGGACGTGCCCTTCACCCTGCAGACCCTCTGGATCATCCTCCCGTATGCGCTGCCGCTGGCGTTGGTCGGCATCCTGGAGTCGCTGATGACGGCGACCATCGTGGACGACGTCACCGACACGCCGAGCGACAAGAACGCCGAGTGCAAGGGCCAGGGTGTCGCCAACCTCATCGCCGGGCTCTTCGGCGGCATGGCCGGCTGCGCCATGATCGGCCAGACGGTCATCAACGTTCGCTCCGGCGGACGTGGTCGCCTCTCGACCTTCTGGGCGGGGACTTTCCTCCTCATCCTGGTCGTCCTCCTCGGCCGCTGGGTCTCGCAGATCCCCATGGCGGCCCTCGTGGCGGTCATGATCATGGTCTCCATCGGCACCTTCAGCTGGGCATCTCTCCGCAACATCCCGGTCTTCCCGAAATCGGCCACGCTCGTCACCTTCGCGACCGTCGCCGTGGTCGTCCTGACCCACAACCTCGCCCTCGGCGTGGGCGTCGGCGTGCTTCTGAGCGCGCTCTGCTTCGCCGCCAAGATCTCCGTGCTCATGAAAGTGACGCCCGCACTGTCGGACGACCGATCGACCCGCACCTACTCTGTCTCCGGGCAGCTCTTCTTCGCCTCGACCACGGCCTTCGCCGGCTCCTTCGATTTCCGGGAGAAGGTGGCCAGAGTCGTCATCGACGTCCGGCACGCGCATTTCTGGGACACCACCTCGATCAACGCCCTGGACAAGGTCGTCGCCAAGTTCCGGAGCGAAGGCACCGAACCCGAGATCTTCGGCCTGAACGCCGAAAGCCAAGCCATCGTCCGCCGTCTCGCCATCTACGACAAGGAAGGCGCCGCCCGGACCGACGCCGCGCACTGAGATCCGGAAGGAGCCTCCGGACGTCCTCGTCGCCACAAGGCCCTCCCGAAGACTAGCGAACGGACGCCGGCACGGGCGTGACGGGCGGAGCCGCGGGCTCGGCGGCCAGCGCCCGCACCACCGCGTCGTAAGCCGGCTTGGGCCTGCCCTGACGATCGAAGAGCAACGGGTGGTTCACGCGCCTCCACGGGAAGTCGTTGAGCCAGCTCTGTCCGTCATGCAGGTTCCAGAAAGAGACGCGGACGATGACGTCCTCGTATTTGCGGAAGAGCCGGAAGAGCCGCGCATACTGCTCGGCCTGGCGGGCAAGGACCTCCGGCGGGCAGCCGGCGGCGTAAGGGTCGAGCTTCGTCATCTCGGCGCGATGGCGATTGCCGTCGGCCCACCAGCGACCGCGGGGGATGACGTCGATGTCCAGCTCCGAGACCACGGCCTTCATGCCGATGGCCCGGAGGGCGACCAAGGTCTTCTCGAGCTGCTCGTACGGCACGCGGTCGATCTCATAATGCCCCTGCAATCCGACGGCGTGAAGGGGGACGTTCCGGGCCTTGAGCCTGGCCAGCAGCGCCAGCATCTTCTCCCGCTTGCCGTCCAGCTCGTTGTTGTAGTCGTTGTAGATCAGCTGGGCCGCCGGGTCGGCCGCATGCGCATATTCGAAGGCGCGAGCGATGAACTCCTCCCCGGCGATACGCAGCCAGCCGGAGTCACGCAGCTCGGGCTTGCCGTCATCGAGCGCCTCGTTGACCACGTCCCAGGTCGCGATGCGCCCCTTGTAGCGGCCGACGACCGTCTCGATGTGGGTCTTCATGCGGGCCAGCAGGACTTCCTTCGTGGCCGGAGCCGCGCCGTCCTGATAGAACCAAGCCGGCGTGCGGTCATCCTTGGCCCAGACCAGGCAATGTCCGACTACCTTGAGGTCCTTGGCGTTGGCGAAGGCCACGAAACGGTCGGCCTGCTCGAAATCCCAAGCCTGCTCCGTGCGGCGCAGCGCGGCGGGCTTCATGCAGTTCTCCGGCGTCACATGGCCGAACTGAGCCGTCAGCAAAGGCCAGTCCGCCGGGCGGTCCGCGATCCGATCGGCCAGGCCTACCCCGGAAGCCCAGGGAGAAAGCTGACGAAGCGTCTGGGCCGAACCGATGACGGAGCACCCAGCAAGGACCAAGGCCAACCAGAGACGGAGCATGACGGCATCAAAAGCGCACGCATGCTCAAGTAAACCTCTTACGGAGCAAGGGTCCCCCGGCCTAGCGGGACCGGTGGTATCGCCCTTTAGTCGACGGCTCACCAAACGAGCTCTCTCATCCCTGGGTCGGCATTTGCCATCTGAGCCTCAGGGCGTCCGAGCCTCTTTTGTCATCAGCGACGACCACGGAGCCTGGCCCCGTCCGTCACACGGGACCACGCCCGCCTGCCAGGGCGTCCGGAGCGGCTGCTCAGAGGAAACGGCCGGGCAGGACTAATCCCTTGTCGTCGCCGCGGACGGTGAGGCGGCCCATTCGTAGAGCACCGGCAACAGCACGAGGGTAAGCAAGGTCGAACTCAGGATGCCGCCGATCACGACGGTGGCCAACGGCCGCTGGACCTCGGCTCCCGGCCCCGTGGCCAAAGCCATCGGCACGAAGCCGAGACCGGCGACCAAGGCCGTCATGAGCACGGGGCGCAACCTCGTGAGGCAGCCTTCTTCGACGGCCGCGCGCAGATCCAGCCCGCCCGCCCGCAGCGTGCGGATGAAACTGATGATGACCAGGCCGTTGAGCACCGCGACGCCGGACAGGGCGATGAAGCCTACGCCCGCGCTGATGGAGAACGGGATGTCTCTAGCCCACAGCGCGGCGACGCCGCCCGAAAGCGCCAGCGGCACGCCGCTGAACACCAGCAAGGCGTCGCGGATGCTACGGAAACTGGCGTAGAGGAGGCCGATCACGAGCAGCAACGACAGCGGCACGACGATCCTGAGCCGTTCGCTCGCGGAGATGAGCTGCTCGAAGGTGCCTCCGTATTCGATCCAATACCCGGGTGGCGTCACTTGGGCCGCCTCGATGCGGGCCCTGACGTCCTCGACGAAGGAACCGAGGTCCCGGCCGCGGACGTTCGCCGTGACGACGATCCGCCTCTTGCCGTTCTCGCGGCTGATCTGATTAGGTCCGGGAGCGAGCTCCAGGACGGCGACGTCACCGAGCCGGACATACGGACGAACCGCGGACTCCGGTCCGGCGGGCAACGGCACGGGCAGACGGCGCAAGGATTCGAGGTCGCCACGCAAAGACTCCGGAAGCCGCACCACCAGGTCGAAGCGTCGGTCTCCCTCGAAGATCTCGCCGACGGCCAGACCTCCCACCGCGACGGCGACCTGGCGCTGGACCTCGTCGGAAGTCAGGCCGTACCGGGCCAAGGCTTCGCGGTCCGGCCGGACGGTCAGCATGGGCAGGCCGGAAACCTGCTCCACCTTCACGTCAGCGGAACCGGACATGGACCTCAGGATGGTTTCGATGCGGCCGGCCGCGCGGAGCATCACTTCCATGTCATCGCCATGCACCTTCACGGCGAGATCCGTCCGCACGCCGGAGATGAGCTCGTTGAAACGCATCTGGATCGGCTGGCTGAACTCATAGTTGTTGCCGGGCACGGCGGCGACCGCCTCCTCCATCTCGCGCACCAGCACCGCCTTCGGCTTACGCGGGTCCGGCCAGCGCTCGCGCGGCTTCATGATGACGTAGGTGTCGGCGACGCTGGGCGGCATCGGATCCGTGGCCACTTCGGCCGTGCCGATCTTCCCCACGACCTTGTCGACCTCGGGGAACTGCTTCAACCTGGATTCCAACGCCGACTGCATCCGGACGGACTGGGTCAGGCTGGTGCCCGGAATGCGCATCGCATGCAAGGCCACGTCACCCTCGTCGAGGCTCGGGACGAATTCGCTGCCCAGCCTCAGGGCGAGCGCGACGGTGACAAGGATGACGCCGGCGGCGGCGGCGACGACCGCGGCCCGGTTCCGGAGCATGCACCGGAGCAACGGAAGGTAGGCCGACTTCGCCGAACGCATCGCGGCGTTCTCATGCTCGGCGACCCGACCGGTCACGAAGGCCGCGACGGCGGCGGGCACGAAGCTCACCGACAGGATCATCGCGCCGAGCAAGGCGACGATGACGGTGAAGGCCATCGGATGGAACATCTTCCCTTCGACGCCGCCGAGGGCGAAGATCGGGACGTAGACCACCGCGATGATGAGCTCGCCGAACAAGGTCGCGCCGCGCACCTCGCGCGTGGCCTCGAACGCCAGGGCCAGCCGCTCCTCGGTGGTCAGCAGGCGGCCGAGCCTGGACTGTTCGTGGGCGAAGCGACGCAGGCAGTTCTCGATGATGATGACGGCACCGTCGACGATCAGGCCGAAGTCCAGGGCGCCGAGGCTCATGAGGTTGCCCGAGACCTTGCTGGTCGCCATGCCGGTGAAGGTGAACAGCATGGAGAGAGGGATCACGGCCGCGGTGATCAGGGCGGCGCGCAGGTTGCCGAGCAGGAGGAACAGCGTGACGATGACCAGCACCGCTCCCTCGAGCAGGTTGGACCTCACCGTGGCCATCGTGCGGTCGACCAGCTCGGTGCGGTCGTAGACCGTGCGCACGACCACGCCCGGAGGCAGGGTCGGCCCAAGGGCGGCGAGGCGGGCCGCGACCAAGGTCGACACCTCCCGGGGATTCTCGCCGATCAGCATGAAGACGGTGCCGAGCACGACCTCGCGGCCGTCCTTCGTCGCGGCCCCGTTCCGGAGCTCCGTGCCAAGGCCGACCGCCGCGACCTCGGAGAGCCTAACCGGCAGGCCGCCGCGCCGGGCGACGACCACCCGGCCGATGTCCTCCACCCCCGACAGCCGACCCGGGACGCGCACGAGGAACTGCTCGCCGTTGCGTTCGAGATAGGCGGCGCCGCGGCTATCGTTGGATTGTTCCAAGGCACGGACGACCTCTTCGAGGGTCACGCCCCGGGCGCGCATCCGGTCCGGCCAAGGCGCGACGAGAAACTGCTTCTGGAAACCTCCGACGGTGTTGACTTCCGTCACGCCGCGCACGTTGCGGAGCTGGGGACGGACGATCCAATCCTGGATCTCGCGCAGGTCGGTGGGAGTCCAATCCTTGCCGTCGGCCCGGCGGGCGCCGGGCTCAGCCTCGACGGTGTACATGAAGATCTCACCCAGGCCGGTGGAGACGGGCCCCATCGTCGGCTGCACCGACGAAGGCAGACGGGAACGGGCCTGCTGCAGGCGTTCGGCCACTAGCTGGCGGGCGAAATAGACGTCGGTGCCGTCCTCGAAGACCGCGGTGACCTGGGAGAGTCCGTAGCGGGAAAGCGAACGCGTCTCTTCCAGCCGAGGCGTACCGGCCAACGCCGCTTCGATCGGATAGGTCACCCGTTGTTCGATCTCCAGGGGAGTCAGTCCCGGCACGTCGGTATTGATCTGCACCTGGACGTTCGTGATGTCGGGCACGGCGTCGATGGGCAGGTCATGGTAATGCCTCAGCCCCACCCCGGCCATGACCATGGTGAGCGCCAGCACCGCCCAGCGGTGACGGATCGAGGCGCGCAGCAGCCGCTCCAGCGGCGAAGACGGCTCAGTGGTCATGGGAGGCGCCGGCTTTGGCGATGTCCGCCTTGATGAGGAAACTGCCGTCGGTCACGTAGGTCTCGCCCGCGGCGAGTCCCTGCTCGACCTCGACCAGGCCGCCGCTGCGGCGACCCAACCGCACGGGCCGGCCTTGGTAGATGTCGCCATGTCGCGAGAAGACCAGCTGCCTGCCTTCCAGCGTCTGGATCGACTCCGCCTTGACGGCGACGGCCACCCGGCGGCTGTCCGTAGCGACCGCGGCCCGCACGAACGCGCCCGGGCGCCAATGCCCCGCGCGGTTGTCCAGCACGACCCGGGCGGAAGCGGACTGGCTGTCGGACGACATCAACGGCGAAATCCTCTCGATGATGCCGGCGGCTTCGTGACCGCCTTCCTGCGCCGTGACGGCGACGGGCTGACCTGCCTTGACGCGACCAAGCTCGGCCTTCGGGACTTCGAGTTCGAGCCAAACCTTGCGGAGATCGGCCACCGTGAACAGGACCGCGCCCTCGGCGACGGCGTCACCGGCGGAATATCCCCTCATGATGACGGTACCGTCGCCAGGCGAACGCACTTCGGCCACGACCAAGGTCTGGGTGTTCTCGACCTTGGCCAACACTTCCCCGGCCGAGACCTTGTCGCCGACGCTCCTGCGGACTTCGGTGACGACGCCCGCGAAACGGCTGCCGGCCTTGCAGGTCGTCTCAAGGTCTAGCCCGATCCGTCCGTAGGTCTCCACGTAGGCGGGGAGATCCGCCGGTCCGGCGACGGCCACCCGGACGCCCGAGCTCTCCGCCGTCCGGGCGTCGATGATCGTGCGCATCTCCGGCGCGGCGAAAGCCCAACGATGAACCGCGCCGGCATGCTCCGCGACCACGACATAATCAAAAGAGTGCGGCTCAGCCACCGCACGGTCGGAGCGCAGGAAGCCTTCCTGCGGACGGAATACGAAGCTTTCGACGGCGCCGCCGGGGCGCTTCAGTTCGACGGAGAACTTCACCTGGGAAGGGTCGAGCGGCTTCCCGGCCGAGGCGAACCAGGCGCGGAATTCCGGCGGCACGCCCGATTCGAAGATCGCCAGCTCGACGACGAAGGGACCATCGGCGAGGAGACGGCCGCGATGCGGCCCGCGGGCCTCCCCTTCTGCTTCGTGGGCGGACGGGTCGGCGTCCGGCCGGAGAAAGAGGGCGAGCGCGGCCGCGAGGCCGGCCAGCGACAACAACGCCGGCAGGATGATGTTTCGGAGTTTCATATCGGTGAAGGCAAGGCGTGGGATGATCATTCGGAGCCCAGCAAGGAGCATACGCGCGGCAGGCGCGGGGACACCAGCGACTCGGCCTGCAGCAAAGCCTCGAAGACGGAGGCCTCGGCCTGCAGGATGTCTCGGCGCAGGGCGAGGAGGGAGCGTCGGGCCTCCGTCACCTCGAGGAACGTGGCTTGTCCTTGGTCGAAAGCGTTTCGGGCGGCGACACAGGCCTCCTCGGCGGCGGGCAACGCGTCACGGCGGAGTTCCGCCGCCAGGGCATGGGCGGCGCCAAGCTCGAGGCACAGGCGTGCCAGCTGGTTGCGTTGCTCGGTCTCGGCGGCCTTGCGGGCCTGTTCGGCGGCCCTCACCAAGGATTGGGCCGAGCGGATATTGCCGGCGTTGTCGTCACGGAAGGCCAGCGGCACCGACGCACCCATCACGAAGGAGAACGAGGACCCTTCGTACAGTCGTCTCATGCCGGCTCCGACCGTGAAGTCGGGGACGGCCCGGGCACGCTCGACCTCCAAAGCCGCGCGACGACTCTCGACTTCGGCCGCCAGAAGGGCGAGTCGCGAACCCGGAGACTCCGCCGGCATGACGAGGAATTCTTCGGCCGAGGGGACCTTGGCCGGAAGTCGCAGACGACCGATCAGTCCGTCGACTTCCGTGACGTCCCCGCCCCAGGTGGCCGCCAAGGCGATCATCGCGGCCCGGCAGCTCGCTTCGGCTCTGGCGTGCTCGGCCTTGGCCATCGCCAAGGAGGATTGGGCTCGGGCGGCCTCGGACCGGGATGCCACGGCCACCTTGCGGCGATTGGCGACCGAGGTTTCGGCCTCCCGGGCCAACGATAACTGCTCCGCGGCGAAGACGAGTTTCTCTTTTTCGGCCAAAGCCCGAATGAAAGCCTGGGCGGCGACGACCTGACGGGCGGCGACCTGCACGGCCAGTTCTCCTGCGGCGACGGTTTGTTCACGCTCGGCGAAGGCGATACGCTGCGCCGGCTTACCGCCCCGCTCGACCAACTGACTGGCCTGCACCGTCAGCTCCATCGAGCGGCCGCCACGTGTCCTCCCATTGCCACCGAAATCCTCCACCGCGACCGACAACGTGGGATTAGGACGCTTGCCAGCCTGTTCCAGACGACCATCCGCGGCCTGCGCCGCCGCCGCTTCGGAGAGCAGTCGCGGATCTCGCTGGGCGACCCTGGTCAGGACGTCCTCGAGGGACAAAGATGAAGGCGGGGTCTCGGCCCAGAGGGGCGCAAGGACGGCGAGGCCGAGCCAGCGATAAAGCCGGCGGAACGGGAAAGGATGACGGGAACAAATATGGTACATGTTGGTATGCGCATGCGGGCGTAGCCCAGGGTGCCCCCTCTGCGACGGAAGATGCAGCCGGACCGTCGTCCGTCGCGGACGCGGTCGGCGGGGCGGTCAGACCGCCCGCTCACATGGACTCAGACCCTCAGCGGCACGCTCCCACGACGCAGTGCGGGGGCGGGAGCCGAAAGACCGGAATCGGGAACTGACGGAAAGACGACGACGCAGGAGCGGTCGAGGCGAAGGGGAACCGAGAAACAAACCGGAAGGGCAATGCCATCCCATTCCGAATTCATGAGTCCGACGTGATGGTCGTGGGGACCTTGGACCTCATGATTTCCGGCGCAACCGGCGGTGTCATGACGGACGTCAGCGGACGAAGCCGGGCAACCATCTCCGCGGAAGACAGCTTCATGGTCGATCCCGAAGACTCCCGTCGGCACCCAGAGCATGAGCACGAGCAAGGCGAGGAAACTGGAGAGACGACGCGTCAAGAAGCAAGATGTTCATCGAGGTGACCACGGAGTCAAGCGACCAAAAATCATCTGAATCCCGCAAAGATTACCCTCGAATCAGACAAGGCTCATCCCTGATTTCCGAGGAGGATGGTGCCGCGCTGCGCCCTGTCCTCCTCGCCCTCCGCGACTGGGGTCTCGAATGGATCGAAGGCACCGCCGCCAAGCGGGCCTGAACACGCAGGAGGAAGGCAATCCTGAGACCGGTTGATCATAGTCCTTGGTCATGCCCGAATCAGCCCAACCAGCTTTTGGTAGCGTTTTAGGTAGAGTCCCAGGACCTGAAGCTCGCCCGCGAAACCAAAGAGGCCTGAAAAAGAGGACATATCAGGCTCAGTACGCAGTTCAGACCTCGCCGTGAAAAAGTGGCGGAGAGGATGGGATTGGCTCCGCTTCGCTCCGGGCTCCCGCCCGATGTCTGCGGCATCGCCTGTTCGCCTGACGGCTCACCGAACGAGTTCTCACCCCATCCTAGGGTCGGTTCATATCATCGGAGTCTCGGGGCCTGTGGGCCTCCGAACCTCTTACAAAAGTGGCGGAGAGGATGGGATTCGAACGATATTTCCGCGTCTCTATGTCGTTGTACTTCAACGACCGAGGTTTTTTGCGGACAGTTTGCGGACAAGTTATCCGCCAACTCTGCTAAAGTTAGAGAGTGAAATTAGCGCTGCAAGCAATGAAATCAAGATCCACATAGGTGAAGCTGTTTAACAGCGGAACAGATGAAAAATGCGTATGCGAAAATAAGCAGGTAAACCTTGTGCTCGTTTAGCCAAACACTGAACCAGATACTAGAACTGCTGATAGGCACGTAATCATCATCATCAGGCGGCTTACCCTTTTGGCTAATATGCCTCGATGTGAACTCTTGAAGTTCCCGCCTTTCAATGGAGGCAACCACATGGATGTAAGCGGCATCAACGAGCAAATAGGCAGCAAAGAAGATAATCGCCCAGACCGAGCTACTGCCGGGCGCCTTTGAATATTCTCGAAGGGCCCAAGTCGCAGCTATACCTGCGTATGCAAGATTGCGGAAAAGAGACCCCCTCAACGTCTCGAAATACCTAGCCTCCTCACGTCGCTCTTTAAACTTCATCTCGACTGCCCCTTTGATGGTCTGGAACTTTGAATCTTTGTCTTCTGATTGGACTCTCCCCTGGGACGTCCAAGAGGGCTAGAGTCAACCGGCAGGGGCTTTGTTTTAACGGGTTTTTTGCTCATGTGCGTAAACAATTGATTTGAGTGCTATATGTGTTCATTTGTTCACCAATAGTCAACTATTGGGGATTGATCTTTCCAGGATTGATCTTCAGGTTACACCCCTACTAAGATTTTCAGATGCGCATCAAGATGGCAGAGCTCTTCGCCGGCGTCGGCGGCTTCCGGGAGG
>JACCED010716269.1_pt1 | contig 11246 bp, 9 predicted proteins | sample 7455021 | NCBI WGS metagenome assembly JACCED01 (sample SAMN15323456, study PRJNA562643) | freshwater metagenome | isolation source: river surface water | place: USA:Blue River Watershed | collected 2017-08-19
ACCTGGAGATGAAGGAGATCAAGATCTACTGCGACAAGGACGGCTGGGCCGACCGCACCGAGGTCGTGCAGCACGACGAATCGCACCAGCTCATCGAGGAGTTCATGCTCCTCGCCAACGAGAGCGTGGCCACGGCCCTCGACAAGGCTTCGATCCCGCACGTCAACCGCGTCCACGACGACCCCGACCCCGAGAAGCTCGCCGCCCTCCGCGAAGAGCTCGCCGGCAACGGCTTCAAGGTCGGCGACCTCACCCACCGTTCCGAGATGGTCAAGCTGCTCGCCAGCCTCAAGGACCGCGAGGACGGCTACACCATCCGCATCCAGCTGCTGCGGTCGCTCAAGCAGGCCTGCTACCGCCCTTCGCCTGACGGCCACTTCGGCCTGGCGAAGCGCCACTACTCGCACTTCACGTCGCCGATCCGCCGTTACTCCGACCTCCTGGAGCACCGCATCTTCGACGCCTTCATCCAGAAGCAGGGCGTCCGCTCCGCGCCGAAGGAACCGCTGCGTTCGCCGGGCCTGAGCGAGCTGACGCGTTCCTGCGAGCACATCTCGATCACCGAGCGCAACAGCTCCGAAGCCGAGCGCGACTCGGTCAAGATCAAGCTGCTCGAGCTCTTCGAACGCGAGGCCGCCCGCCCGGACAAGCGTCCGTTCGAGGCCACGATCACCGACGTGAAGCCCCACGGCCTCATGGTCGAACTCAACGCCTCGCAGGCCTACGGCCTCGTGCACATGTCGACCCTCACCGACGACTACTACCGGCTCAACGACCGCGGCAACATGCTGGTCGGCGGACGGACCGGCCGGAAGTTCATGCCCGGAGGCGTCATCCAGGTGACCGTCGACCGCGTGGATCGCTTCAAGCGCCAGGTCGATTTCCGCCTCTACGACGATCGTCAGGTCCAGAAGCCAAGGGGACCGGAGCGGAGAAAAGGACAGCGCTAATCGTCGAGGGCTGGAGGACAAGAGGGCCCGAGGACTTGAGGGGCATCAAGGCGGGGACAGCACCACGTGCTGTCCTTTTTGTCGGTCGTGACTCCCGGGTGACGGCCAAGGAGGTGAAGCGGCAAAGAAAGGTCATGATTTCCCGTTGACGGACTTAGGCGTAATATAAAAATACAAACATGCCCCTGTTTCGCACCTTCCTCATGGTGTGCTTGCTGCTTGCCGGCCTGACGCCGTCACGCACAGCAGCCCAAGCACTGCCCGTCGAGAACGCGCAGACGCCGGAGCAACTCGAACAAGCCAGGCTCGAGGCGCTCATCAAGCGTGTCCGCGCGATCAGGCCCGCCGAAGGCAAGATCAGCCTGCCCGAAGCCAATGCGACAATCCAGCTCAAGGATAACTACCGGTTCCTGAATCGTGAAGACTCCTTGCTCGTCCTCGGCGAACTCTGGCGGAACCCCCGCGAAGTCCTGACGAACGTCAGCGGCATGATCGTGCCGGCAGGCTTCGACCCCACGCTGACCGAGTCCTGGTGCGTGGTCGTCTCCTACGACAAGTGCGGCTACGTGAAGGATGACGACGCAGCCGAGATCGACGCCGCCAAGCTGCTGACGGCCTTCCGAGAATACGAAGAAGAAGCCAATGTCCAAAGGCAGAAGCGCGGTTATGATCCGATGTGGACCGTCGAATGGGCGGAATCGCCCCATTACGACAAATCAAGACACATCATCTTCTGGGCCAAACGCCTCTCCCCCGAAAAGGCGGGGACCACCCGTGACACCTTGAATTATGACGCACGCTGCCTCGGACGACGAGGCCTGCTTTCACTGAATGCGCTGGCCGAAATCAAACGACTTCCAGAAATCAAACGGGCAATGGAGGACGTGATTCCGCAGGCTCGGTTCAACGCCGGCGAAACCTATGCGGATTTCGACTCCAGCTCCGACCATGTGGCCGAATATACGGTACTCGGCCTCGTCGCCGCCGGCGCCGCCGTAAAACTAGCAAGCAAAGGCGCATTCCTGCTGATCTTGCTGAAGTTCGGGAAATTCCTCATCATTCCCCTCATTTTCTTCTGGAAGTACATCGCAGCCGTCGCGCGCTGGGTCTGGGAACTGTTCGCAGGGAAGAAACAAGCCGGATTCAGGGAATCCGAAGAATTCATCAAACCCTCAGACGACAAGCCCGACCAACCGCCCGGCTCCTGACCCGAAGGACTGACTTAGTCAGCTAATGGAGCCAGGACAGCACACAGTGCTGTCCTTTTTTGCGGGAAGGGTCGCAGCTGGGTAGACTAGGGGTAGCACGCGGTGCTGCCCCTACCTCGTGTCCTCAGGTCCTCGAAATCAATCTCCCCCACGCGCGGGCGTAATCGCTGGCGGCTTTGCCGAGGCGGATACGGCCGGCGTCGTCGTCGGTCCATTTGACGGGAATCTCGACGAGCTTGGCGCCGTCGCGGGCGAGACGGACGAAAGCTTCGGCGCCGAAGGAGAAACCTCGCGCGTCGGCCGGCATCTGCAATTGCGCGAAGACGGAACGTCGCACCAGTTTCAGGCCGCAGCCCGGATCGGTCAGGCGGGCGCCAGGCAGCATCCGCCAGAAAAACGAGAGCGTCGCGGAAATGAGCGAGCGCTTCCAGGAACGGCCGATGACCTGCGAGTCGCGGTGCCAGCGGGAGCCGGCGACGAGGTCGGCCTTCCCTTCCGCGACGAGACGGTAGCCGCGCACGAGCGCCTCGGGATCGGTGGCCATGTCCGCGTCGCAATACGACAGGACGTCGTAGCCCTCCGGCGCAGATTCCCAGGCGGAGAAAATGGCGACACCCTTGTCGCCATGGTCGCACGCCCGATGGTAGACGACGCGATACGGGATCTTCGCGGACGCTTCGATGGCGACCGACCGGGTCCAGTCCGTCGAGCCATTGTCCGAAACCACGATCAGGGCGTCCGCGCAGCCGTTGGCCTGCAGGCTTTCGGCCAGACGGGCTAAACCCGGGCCCAGACGTCGCTCCTCATTGCGGACTGGAATGACGATTAGGAGGGGCATCGGGGGCCGTTTAAAATCCTCCATTTCCCGCGATAACTCAACCCTTACGTCCGGCCTTTGCGATTGAGATGAGAATGAGACTCAGTTTCAAGTTTGACTGTTGAGACTGAATCTCAATTTTTGGCGGCCAGCCCATTTCGTCATGCGCCCGTACCTTCTCTTCCTGCTCGCCGCCAGTCAGGTGACCTTGGCCCAGACCGCGCCTTCGACCGTCAAGACCAGCGAGCTCGCCCCCCTGACCGTCACGGGCATCGCGCCGGACGCTTTCCTCCTCCCGGGCTCGGCGGCCGTCATCGAGGGCGATGAGTTCCGCGCCAAAGGCTATACGAACATCAAGCAGATCGCCGCCAACACGCCCGGCGTGTTCGTGCGCGACGAGGACGGCTTCGGGAATTTCCCCAACATCTCGATCCGCGGCGTCGACGGCACGCGCAGCGCCAAGGTCACCCTCATGGAGGACGGCATCCTGACCGCCCCCTCGCCCTACTCCTCCCCCAACGCCTACTACGCGCCGAAGTCGGGACGCATGGCGGGCATCGAATTCCTCAAAGGCTCGAGCCAGGTGATGTATGGCCCGCACACCACGGGCGGCGTCATCAACTTCCTCTCGACGCCCATCCCGACCGGCGGGCAGAAGTTCTTCTCGCGCCTCACGGCCGGCGACTACGGCAACTTCTTCAACCAGACCTGGCTCGGCGGGACGACGATGACCGAAGCCGGCAAGGTCGGCGCGCTCGTCGAGCTGCACACGCAGCTCAGCGACGGCTACCGCGTGATCGACGGCGTGGGCCGCCGCAGCGGCTTCACCCTCACCGAACCGATGGTCAAGCTGTCCTGGGAGCCGAAGGGCGCCCTGCGCCAGCGCGTCGAACTCAAGGTGGGGCAGACCGATTTCGAAGCCGACGAATCCTACGCCGGGCTGACCGAGGCCGACCTCCGCGCGAATCCGGACCGCCGCTACGGCTCGAGCCGCTTCGACCACCACGTGGCCGAACACTGGCGCACCTACCTCAAGTGGATCGCCGAACCGGACAAGTCCCTCCGCCTCGAAAGCGCGCTGTATTACAACCGCTTCGACCGCAACTGGGACAAGCTCGACGGCCTGACCGGCGCCGGCCTCCGCACCAACGTCGCCGAAGCCCTCGCGCACGCCCCTTCCCTCGCGATCCTGCGCGGCGACCTCGTCGCCGGCAACGACGGCGCGTTCTTCACCAACGACGCCACGCGCAACCACGAGGCCTACGGCTGGCAGGGCTCGGTGCGCAAGCAGTTCGAGACCGGCGAAGCGCGCCATGAGCTCGTGACCGGCCTGCGCGTCCACCGCGACACCGCCGGCGGCACGAACCAGCGTACGACCTACGTGGTCGACGACGGCGTGATCGGCGCGGGCACCAAGGCCGCGGTGACTTCGGCCGGCTTCCAGGAGACCCTCGCGACGGCGTTCTTCGCCGAGGACGCGATCAGGTTCGGCGCGCTGACCCTGCGCCCCGGCGTGCGTTACGAATTCCTCGACATGGCCAACACCACGTCCGGCGGCGCCACCACGCCCGTCGACAGCGAGATGGTCATGGGCGGACTCGGCTTCACCTACGAGCTCGACGCGCAGAACACCGTCTTCGGCGGCGTCTATCGCGGCGGCTCGGCGGCCAATCCCTCCGGCTACGCCGCCGGCACGCGCTCCGAACAAAGCCTCGGCAAGGAGCTCGGCCTGCGTCACCGCGACCGCGCCACCAGCTGGGAACTCACCGCCTTCCACACCGACTTCCGCGACCTCATCGCGCCCGTGGTCGGCGTGGCCGGCGGCGGCCTGATGCCCGTGACCAACGGCGGCGGCGCGACCTCCTACGGGCTCGAGGCCCTCGTGCGGCACGACCTCGCCGGCGCGCAAGGCCGCGGCTTCGCGCTGCCGGCCTACGCGGGCCTGACCTGGACGCACGCGCGCTTCAGCGACATCGAAGGCAGCCGCCTCGGCAATGCGGCCGGCCTCTTCGCCGGCGCGAGCAACGGCAACGAGATCCCGTATGTCCCGGAATGGAAGCTCTCGGCCGGCCTCGGCTTCGAGACCGGACCGTGGGGCGGCTCGCTCGACCTCAGCTACTACTCCGCGACCTGGGGCACAGGCTACAACGCCGGCCCGCGGCTCGTCGACGGCTCCGGCGCCCTGGCCAATCCGTCCACCCTCGACGGCAAGGTCGACGGACTCCTCACCGTGGACCTCAACCTCCGCTATCAGCTGACGCCTTCCTTCAAGCTCGTCGGCGGCGTCCAGAACCTGCTCGATAAGCGGGCGATCATCAGCCGCGCCCCGCTCGGCGCGCGCGCCAACGCCCCACGCACCTTCTTCTGCGGAGGCGAACTGGCCTTCTGAACCCCGGACGCGACTTGCCAGCCCCGGGCCGCTCACGCATCGTCACCTTCCCCCGCGCATGCGCCCCGCGCCCGTCCAGCCTGACACCGACCGGCTCCTCGACTTCGTCGTCGTGGCGCTCGCCGTCGTGGCGCTGGGCGTGTCGGTCAGCGGCCTGACGCAGGCGCCCCCTCGGCTCGAACCCGCGACGCTCCCGCCGGCGAAGCCCAAGCCGGCGCTGGTGAAGCTCGACCCGACGAAGCTCCGCACCGCCCCGGCCGTGAATACGGACAACGCCGCGGTCGCGCCCGACGCCGCGTTGGCGCCCGCCCCCCTCGCCCCGATCACCTCGCTCCCCGACCTCCGCCTGCCGGATCTCCCGCAGGTGCCCGCCGCGACCGTCCGCCGGACGGCGACGAAGCCCGCCGTCACCGCGGTCGGCAAGACCGGCGCGACCGGCGCGGCCCGCAGCGGCGTCACGGCCGGACCGGTCGTGCTCGACGTCGCCGAGATGGCCGGTCGCCAGCCCTGGCCGGAATATCCTTACGAGTGCCTGCGACGTCGCGAGAGCGGCGTCGTACGCGTCGTGTTCGAGGTGGGCGAGGACGGCGCCGTGCGCCGCGCCCGGGCGGTGAATACTTCCGGCTGCCACCGGCTCGACGATGCGGCGACCGAGACCATCCTCCGCCGCTGGGAATTCCCGGCCGGCGACGTCCGCCTCTACGAGATCTCCATCCAATTCCAACTCCAGTGACCATGCCCCTCGCCAACGTGCTCGTAGAGACCTTCCTCAAAGGCGGACCCATCATGTGGCCGATCCTCGTCTGCCTGATCGTCGCCCTCGCGACCGTCGCCGAGCGTCTGCTCTACTGGCGTAACGTCCGTCGCCTCCGGGCCGACAAGGCCTTCGGCGAAGCCCTCTGGGAAGTCCGTCTCGGCCAGTACGGCCCGGCCTGGCAGCGCACGCAAGGCGCCGCTTCGCCCTTCCTCGTCGCGCTCCGCTCTGGCTTGGCCAACGGCCGCACCGAACCCGTGACCGCCATGCAGCTGCGCGCCGAGGAGACGCTCGAGGAAGCCGGCGCCCGCCAGTGGCTGCTGAGCACCATCGTCACGCTCGCGCCGTTGCTCGGCCTGCTCGGCACCGTCATCGGCATCATGGGCAGCTTCCAGTTCATCGGCTCCGAGCAGCTCGCGGTCGCCAAGGTCAGCGGCGGCGTCGGCGAAGCCCTCATCGCGACCGCCGCGGGCCTGGGCATCGCGATCTTCTGCCTCATCCCGCACAACTTCTTCCACCGCCGGGCGCAGTCGCTGCGGCACGACCTCGAGCAGGCCATCAACCAGGCCGAGATCGCGCTGAAGAGCGCCGCGGCCGCCGGCCAGCCGGTGAGCGAATTCCAACCTGCGCCCGACGAAGCCGGGCGCCGTCGCTGAGATGGCCATCCGCCTCCGCCGGCCGAAGGACGAAGAGACGGGCGCGCGCATCGAGGTCGTGCCGCTCATCGACATCATGTTCTTCCTGCTGGCCACGTTCATCCTCGCCACGCTCGGCCTGACGCAGAGCCAGGCCCTCGCGCCCGTCCGCCTGCCCGCGTCCGCGGCGACCACCGCCTCCGCCGAACGTAACCTCGTGATCGCCGTCGACGCCGCCGGCACGCTCTCGCTCGAAGGCCGCGCGCTCGGTCGCAATGAACTCGTCGCCGAGCTGCGCCGCCGCGCCGCCGCCGCGCCCGGCCGGCCCGCCCTCGTGCAGGGCGACGCCCGCACGCCCTTCGCCGCGATGACCCGCGCCCTCGAGGCCGTCGGCGAAGCCGGCATCACCGAGGTGCGCTTCGCCGCCGAGCCCGCCGAAAGCCGATGAGCCTGCGCGCCGTCCAGTTCGCCCTGATCGGCCTGCTCGTCGCCGTCGCCGGTTGGCAGTGGCGGCGCGACCTCGGCCTGCGCGCGGACTACGCCGCCGAAGGCGCCACCCGCGCCAAGCTGGCCGCCGACCTCGCCCAGGCCCGCGCGGAAACCGAAGGACTCAAACAGGATCTCGCCGAACTGCGTACGCAGCTCGATCGCACCCGCGCGCTCCGCGCCGAAGCCGAAGCGGAGAACCGCAGGCAGACCGCCGAATTCGTCGCCCGCACCAAGGACTGGCAGGCGGCCCTCCGCGGATGGGAGGACGCCGTGAAGGCCCGCGACGCCCGCCTCGGCGCCCTGCAGGAACGCGAGAAACTCATCCTCGCGAAACTCGCCGCCGCCGTGAAGCACGCCGAAGAAGCGACCGCGCGTGCGGAGGAGATGAGGGTGAGGATCGAGGAAGGGAAGAAGTGATGGTCAGACAGGGGTAGGGGTAGGGGTAGGGGTAGGGGTAGAGGACTGAATTGAGGACTGCGTGGAGGGCTGAGTCGATGACTGCATCGATGACAGAGGACAGATGGCAGAGATCCTGAACCTGAATACCCGTACCCAGGACCTGACGGCTGAGACCTGGAACCCGAAATTATTTCACCTCAGCCAATGATCCGGTCTCCGGTTTCCCTTTGAGCCGCGGCCAATCCCGCCCCTGAAATGAATTCCACTAGGGCAGCACGCGGTACTGCCCCTACCTCGAGACAGCTAGGTCGTGACGCGGTCCCGACCCTACCCATCCGGGGACGCTTACCCACAAAAAGGACAGCACGTGGGGCTGTCCCTACCTCTATCCAAGCGGATGCGATGTCATCGCATCCCTACCCGATGCCGCTCAATCAATTCAGTCCTCTACGCAGCCCTCCATTCAGTCCTCGATGATCAGGAACCCACCTTCTCCCTGATCGCGGCGAGCATCTGCTCGGGGGCGAGGCCGTTGGCGGCGCGCAGGGTCTTCACGTCGGTCGCGTGGCCGACGAAACGGTCGGGCCAGCCGAGGCGGAGCACCGGCGTGCGGACGCCGAATTCGGCGAGGGTCTCGAGCGCGCCCGTGCCGAAGCCGCCGGTGACGGCGCCGTCTTCGAGGGTGACGATGAGTTTCGCGGCCTTGGCCTGCGTGACGAGCAAGGTGGCGTCGAGCGGCTTGGCGAAGCGCGCGTTGACCACGCCGACGGAGAGGCCGGTCTGGGCGGCGAGCTGCTCCGCGAGCGCCAGCGCTTCGGGCACCATCGTCCCGAGGGCCCAGAGCTGGACGTCGGCGCCGGCGCGCAGGACTTCGGCCTGGCCGAGCGGGATGAGCGCGGGCTGCGCCTTGACCGCCTTGCCGGCGGCGGCGCCGCGCGGGTAGCGGATGAACATCGGCGCGCCGGACCTGAGCGCGGTATGCAGCATGTCGGCGAACTCGTCCTCGTCCTTCGGCTGCATCAGCGTGACGTTCGGCACGCAGCGCAGGTAGGCGATGTCGAAGAGACCGTGGTGCGTCGGGCCGTCGCTGGGCGAGACGCCCGCGCGGTCCATGCAGAAGGTGACGGGCAGGCGCTGGAGGCAGACGTCATGGATGACCATGTCGTAGGCGCGCTGCATGAAGGTGGAGTAGATCGCGCAGACCGGACGGAGGTCGCGGGCGGCGATGCCGGCGGCGAAGAGCGCGGCATGCTCCTCGGCGATGCCGACGTCGTGATACTGCGCAGGCAGTTCCTTCTTCAGCTGGTTGAGGCCCGTGCCTGAGGGCATCGCGGCGGTGATGCCGACCACGCGGGAGTCCGCCTTGGCCTCGCGGACCAGCAGCGCGCCGAAGACGTCCTGCCAGGCCTTGGGGGCGCCGGGGGCGCCGGAAGCGAGGGAGTCGCCGGTCTCGGGGTCGAAGGCCCCCGTGCCGTGGAATTTCTCCGGGTTCTTGAGCGCGGCGCCGAGGCCGCGGCCTTTCTCCGTGCGGACGTGCAGGAGGATCGGACCTTGGGAGTCCTTGCAGAAGTTGAGGTAACGCTCGAGCGCGCCGAGGTCGTGGCCGTCGATCGGGCCGACGTAACGCACGCCATACTGCTCGAAGAGCGAGGAGCTGTGCGTGAACCAGTTCTTCACGTGCCGCTTGAAGCTGCGGCCGAAGTCCAGGAACTTCGTGCCCGCGCGGCTCCTGCCGAGCAGGCGTTTCAGGCCCTGCTGGGAGTTGTTGTAAGGGCGCGTGACGATCAGGCGGCTCAGGATGTCGGCGACCGCGCCGACGTTGCGGTCGATCGACCACTCGTTGTCGTTGAGCACGATGACCAGCCGCTTCGTCGACTTCGCGGCGTTGTTGAGCGCCTCCATCGTGACGCCGCAGGTGAGGGCCGCATCGCCGATGAGGGCGACCACGTGCGAGTCCTCGCCGAGGCGGTCGCGGGCGTTGGCGAGGCCGACGGCGGCGGAGAGCGCCGTACCGGCGTGGCCCGCGCCGAAGACATCGTGCAGGCTCTCTTCGCGGTTGAGGAAGCCGCTCAGCCCACCCGTGGTGCGGATGCCGTCGAAGTCGGCGCCATTGCGGCCGGTGAGGAGCTTATGGACATAACCCTGGTGGGCCACGTCGAAGACGAACTTGTCGCGCGGCGTGCCGAAGACGCGGTGCAGGGCGATCGAGAGCTCGACCACGCCGAGATTGGGGCCGATGTGGCCGCCGTTCCTGGCCGTGACGGCCACGAGACGTTCGCGGATCTCCTGCGCGAGCAGCGGGAGCTGCTCGGGCGCGAGCGCCTTGACGTCGGCCGGACCGCGGATGGACGCGAGGAGCGACATCAGCCCTGCGCGTCTTCGCCGCGCTTGCCCAGCTGCTCGATGCGCAGTTCGGCGGCCTCGAGCGACTTCTGGCAGGACTTCAGGAGGCGCATGCCTTCCTCATACTTCGCGACGAGCGCGTCGAGCGAGACGTCGCCGGACTCGAGGGACTCGACGAGCTGCTCGAGCTGCTTGAGTTCGGCCTCGAAGCCTTCCTTGCCGGAAGCCGAGGCGGGTTTCTTGTCCGCGCACATGGGCCTACTGTCGGCGTTGCCCCCTCCCCTCTCAAGCGGATTGTGCGGATTCCGGGCGAGAAACCGCGCCCGGCCCGCTCAGAGATACCGCGTCAGCGACTTGACCGTCGGCGCGTCGAGGCGGCGGACGAGCGCCACGGCCAGGTCGACGCAGGCCTGCAGGTCGGCGACGTCGATGACCGCGTTGTGCGTGTGGATGTAGCGGGCCGGCACGCCGAGCACGATGACCGGGAGGCCCAGCTCATGGGCCTGGAAGGAGCGCGCGTCGGTGCCGCCCGTGCGGCGGACCGCCAGCTGGCAAGGAATGCCCTGTTCGGCCGCGACCTGCAGCGTCAGGTCGACGAGGCGCGGGTTCATGATCGCCGTCGGATCGTAGGCGCGCACCTGCACGCCGGCGCCGAGGGCGCCCTGGTGCTCCCCATGCGGGGCGAGGCCCGGCAGGTCGTCGGCCGGCGGACCTTCGAGGACGATCACCACGTCGGGCTTGGCGAGGCGGGCCGCGACGACGGCGCCCCGGCAGCCGACTTCCTCCTGGACCGTCGCGACCGCGAGGAGATCGGCGGCCGCCGGCGCGGCGTCGAGCGCGTGCGTGGCGAGCGTGAGCGCGGCCATGCCGACGCGGTTGTCGAATGCCTTGGCGACGTAGAGTCCCGGTTCGGCGAGGGCCGTGAAGGGCCCTTCCGGCACGACCGGGTCGCCGGGGCGGATGCCGAGTCGGGCGACGGCGTCGGCCGAGCGCGCGCCGATGTCGACGAGCACCTTGTCGGCGGAAGCGGCCTGGGCGCCGCCCTGGTGGGGCGGGAGCGCGGCGACGACGCCGAGGAATTCCTTGCGCGCGGCGCGCGACCAGACGCGGAGACGTTGCGCGGCGAGGACGCCGTCGGGCCAGCCGCCGACCGGAACCAGCCGGAGGAAGCCGTCGTGGGTGACCGCCTGCACGAGGAAACCGATCTCGTCCATGTGCGCCGTGAGCACCACGCGCGGGCCGCCCTGCTCCTTCGCGGGCGC
>JACCED010595162.1_pt1 | contig 11244 bp, 8 predicted proteins | sample 7455021 | NCBI WGS metagenome assembly JACCED01 (sample SAMN15323456, study PRJNA562643) | freshwater metagenome | isolation source: river surface water | place: USA:Blue River Watershed | collected 2017-08-19
AGGAGTCCGGCGGCGAACAGGCGCGCGGCCGGACGCGGGGCGATCACGGTGGGGGACATCGCGGCGCAGGAAAGGGCCGCGCCTCGGCCTTGGCAACGTTGGCTTTGTTCGGTCCCGGATGCACCCGCGGAAGAGACCGCGAGGCGGTTCGCAGTTCGAGGGGTGGAGTCGGATGACCGGCGTTCCGAGCGGCCGCCGCGTGTCTTCGCGTCACATCGCCGGCGCACTACGTTCCGCACGACGTTCTCGCCCGTGATCTGGGTAACGGAAAAATTCCCCGAAATTTCCGCCGTCTCGCTTTTACTGGCTTTCCGCGAGGATCCGCGGCCGCATGTTGTTCATCTAAGGTTGGTCGCCCCGCCCTTACGATGCCGCCCCCAGAAAATTGCCAGTGGTTCGCCGAGAATCTGCTTCCGCACGAACCCGCGGTGCGCGCCTACCTTTCGAACCGTTTCCCGTGGCTGCAGGAACAGGACGATGTCATCCAGGAGTCGTACGCGCGGGTGCTGCGGGCGCATGAAAGCAGGCCGATCAACCACGTCCGGGCCTTCTTCTTTTCGACCGCCCACAACGCTGCCATCGACCTCTTCCGGCGGCGCGGTCGCAATGAGCATCTGGAGCTCGGCGACTTCGGGGAACTTCCCTTGCTGGACGAGACTCCCGGGGCCGGCGAAGTGATGGATCAGGTTTTGCGTAGGCAGACGCTGGCGGAGGCGCTCGAAAGCCTGCCCGAGCGCTGCCGCGAGGTCGTGCGGCTCCGGTTCCAGGAGAATCTGAGTTACAAGGAAATCGCCGGGCGGCTCGGTGTGACCACCGACACCGTCAAGGTTCAGCTGGGGCGAGGGATCAGGCGCTGCGCAAAGTTCTTCTACGCTCGGGAGGTGCTCGTGGGCGTTAATACGACGAGAAGGAGCGCGTCATGAAAGGGCCGGATGATGAGGTGTCCGCCGAATCGGATCGCGTCGAGGAGGCGGCGATGGCCTGGCTGCTGGAGCGGGATGAGGGCTTTTCCCCTGATCGTGCGGCGGAATTCGAACGCTGGCGGCATTCGCATCCGCTCCATGCCGCAGCGGTCCAAAGGCTGGAGCAAACCTGGCATCTCCTAGAGGGGCTCGCTCTCCCGTCCATGAAGCCGGCCGAGGAGGCCACGGTTGTTCCCTTCCCCCGCGCCAAGCGCCGGGTGGTGCTGGGGCCGATGCTCGCCGCGGCGGCGGCGCTGGTGCTGGTCTTCGCCTGGTGGCGGGTGAGCGAGCGCAACCTCCACGCCCACTACGCGGCGGAGGCAGGCGCGGTGCAACGGATCACCCTGCCGGACGGATCGGTGGTCGCGCTCAATGGCGGAAGCATGGCTGAGGTTCGTTATTCCGGCGGCGATCGGCGCGTCATGCTCAGGCTGGGCGAGGCGCATTTTCAGGTGGCGCACGATCCGGCGCGACCGTTTCTCGTCGTGGCGGATGGCATCACGGTGCGGGCCGTCGGCACGGCCTTCAATGTACGGGTTGGTGCAGCCGCGGTGGAGGTCGTGGTGGCCTCCGGCAAGGTCCGCCTGATCACTCCCAATCCGGGGCAGAGCTTTCCGCCAACCGAGCAGGTCGCGACCCCGCTCCTGGAAAGGGGAGACCGCGTCGTCGTGCCGCGGAGCGAGTTCGAGGCCGCGCCGGCCATCACGCGGCTTGATCCGGAGCAGCTGCGCGAGGCCCTGGCATGGCAGCAGGAGATGCTGACGTTCAACGACACGCCTCTGCGCGAGGTCGTCGATCAGTTCAACCGCCGCAGCCGCATCCAGCTGCGTATCAGCGACGCCGATCTGGGGGCGCGGCTGGTGGGCGGCAAGTTCGCAGCCGACAACGTCGAGGCCTTCGTGACCCTCCTCGAACGCGGGGGCGATCTCACGGCTGAGCGCCGCGGGGAGCGCGAAATCATCCTGCGCCGGTCGCGGTAGGCCGGCGGCTCACGAATGGACCGCCGGAGCCCGAAGATGGGAGTTACCCATTTCCCGCGATACGTCGTCTCAGGAGTGAGTCGACTGCTTCGCGTGACGTCCCACTTGCTCGCCCAACGACCCGCCGTGGCCACCGCCCTGTGCTGCGTGTTCTGCGTGTCGTCGTCCTCCGGTGCGGTTTCGCCGGAGACGGATTACGACCTGCCCGGAGGCGACGCGGCCGCGATGCTGGCTCAGTTCGCCCACAACTCGGCGAATCAGATCGTCTACCTGGTTGAGAACGTGCGCGGAGAGCAGACGCGGCCGGTGCGCGGGCGCTACGCCGCCATCGACGCGCTTCGCCGGATGCTTGACGGCACGTCCTTGTTTGCCGTCCAGGACGCTTCGACCGGGGCGATCGTCGTCAGCCGGCGCCGAGTGGAGAAAGCGGCCAAGGACGGTGCTTCCCCCCCGCCGCTCCCATCCGCGTCCGCCTCCGAGATCGTTCCTACCCCCTCTCCCGCTCTTTTGTCCGACCACAACCCACAACCACCCGCCTCCTTGAAACCCCGCAATTTCCTCTCCCTGCTCGCCGCCTGGCTGGCGGCCAGCACCGCCGGTGCCGCCGAATCCACGAACGCTCAGCCGGGAGCCTCCAACGCCGGGCGGGAGGCAGAGGTCGTGAAGCTGGAGACCTTCAATGTCTCCGGTTCCCAGATCCGCGGCGCGAGCACCTTCACGTCGCCCACGCCGGTGCTGGTCATCGATTATTCCAGCCTGCTCGCCGCGGCCCCGGTCAACTTGGCCGAGGGGTTGAAGCAGCTGCCCTCCATCGCCCCCGGCGGGGGCCAGACCAATGGCGGTGGCACCGGCAACAGCAGCGCCAACTTCCTGAATCTCCGGGCCCTCGGCGTCACCCGGACGCTCACCTTGCTGGACGGCCGGCGCTTTACGCCCAGCGGACCGACGGGACAGATCGACGTAAACCTTCTCCCGCAGGGCCTCGTCGACCGCGTTGACGTGGTCAATGGCGGCGCCTCGGCCGCCTACGGATCTGACGCCGTCGGCGGGGTTGTGAACTTCGTGCTCAACAAGGAGTTCACCGGCGCAAAGACCGAGTTCGTGGCCGGGCAGTCCCAAAAAGGCGACAACAAGGAACTGAAGGGAGTCCTGACGTTCGGCACGGACTACCTCAAAGGCCGGGGTCATCTCGTCCTGAGCGCCGAATACGCGGTGAGCGATGGCGTCAATGGTGACGGCCGTGCCTTCCGCCGCGAGGAAACCAACCAGATTCCGGATCCGACCAACACGACGCGCCTGATCCGTGCCACGGATATCCGGTCGCCCTTCACGCCGGGGGGTAACATCATCACTGGAGTCGGAGGAACCGCCGCCAACAACGCGCAGATCCGCGGCATCAAGTTCGGCCCGGGCGGCGTGCAGAGCCCCTATGACTACGGCCGGCTGTCGACCACGATCGGCACCGTGAACGGCTTCCAGAGCGGCGGGGACGGTTTCCGGATCGGCACGTCGCAGGAGATCGTGCGTCCCCTCACGCGGAAGAACCTCTTCGTCCGCACCGACTTCAAGCTCACCGAGCCGCTCACGTTGTTCGTCGAGGGGTCGTACTCCGAGACGCAGATGGACCAGCAGAACAGTCCCACGACCCACCTGCTCACGATCCAACGCGACAACGCCTTCCTCGCCCAGGTGGCGCCCGACCTCGTTGCTCGCATGACGTCGCTCGGGGTGACCGCGTTCACGATGAACCGCCTCACGTTGGAGCGCGGCCTGACGATTTCGCGCGTGAATGATCAGAACCGCCGGCTCCTCATCGGTTTCAACGCGAGGCTTGGCCGCTGGAACTGGGAGGGGTCCTTCCAATGGGGCACCAACGACATCTCCATCCCGATCGAGAACAACCTGATCACCTCCCGCATGGCGGTGGCGGCCGACGCGGTGCTGGTCGGCGGCCAGATCGTCCCGCGGGCCGCCGCAGCCAATCCGGGCAGCGTCGCCTTCAACCCCTTCGGGCTCGGCTCGCCTTCGCGCGCCGCCCTCGACTACGTCATGGGCACGACGCAATTCGACGAGACGTCGGCGCAGGATGTGGCCGACACTAAGCTCTCGGGCGACCTGCTCACGCTGCCCGCGGGCCCGGTGGCGGTCGCGGTGGGCGCGCAGTGGCGCAAACTGTCGTCCACGACCACGGTCGACGCGCTGTCGATTGCCAACGGCTACCGGCTCGCCAACAACCAGCCGTTTTCCGGCGAATACACCATCCGCGAGGAGTTCGCGGAAGCCCAGGTCCCGTTGGTCAGGGATTTCCCCTTGGCCAAGAGGGTGACGCTCAGCGCCGCGGGCCGGCATACGAACTACTCGACCAGCGGCGACGCCATCACCTCGAAGGCGGGCGTGGTCTGGCAGCTCGGCGGCGACTTCCGCGTCCGGGCATCCCGCTCCCGCGACATCCGGGCGCCCAATCTGAACGAGCTCTTCTCCACTGGCCGGCAAACCAACGGCAACATCAGCGACAACTTTCCCGGCGGCACGGGTCTGACCTTCCTGGCCGTTCCCAATCTCAACATCGGCAACCTCAACCTGAAGCCCGAGGTCGCCAACTCCACGATCGTGGGCTTTGTTTACCAGCCCGCCTGGATGAAGGGGATGAGCCTTGCGGTGGATTTCTACACCACACGGATCAGCGACGCCATCTTCGTGGCCGGCGGCCAGGAGGCCGTGCGCCAGTGCGCCCTGAATCCTTCGTCGCCGTTGTGCGCCTTCGTGTTCCGCGGCGCGACTTCGGCCAGTCCTCGCGCCGTCATCCGCACGCAGACTTCCTCGGTCAATCTCAACTCGGAGTTCTCCCGCGGGGTCGATTTCGAGGCGAGTTATCGCGTGCCGTTGGCCTCCTGGTTCGCCTCCTCCCGGCCCGGCAGCCTCACCGTGCGCGCCGTGGCGGGCTACATCGACGAGTACTCCCGCGTTTCTCCGCTCGCGCCTACGATCAACTTCGCCGGCAACGGCCTAGCCAACGCCGCCTCGGGGACTTCCGCGATGCCGCGCATCCGCGGCACGCTCTCGTTCAACCATTCACGCGACGCGTGGGCCGCCTTCCTCCAGATGCGCTACATCGGCCGCATGACATGGGACAAGACGCGCATCCTCGGGGTGACGACCGATTACAACGACGTGCCGTCCACGGCGTATTTCGACGGCCAGATCGCCCACCGCCTGCCGGGCAAAGGGCAGCGTTGGCGGACCGAGGTATACCTCAACATCGCCAACCTCCTAGACCGCGCGCCGACCTACGCGCCGCGCGTGGGCGGCGCCACTCCGCTCCCGACGGATCCCGGCCTGTTTGACCAGGTCGGTCGCATGTTCCGCGTCGGGGTGAAGACCGTCTTTTGATCGAGGACTCCTGCGCGGCTTGAAGGTTTGGCAGGTCCCCGTTGGGCTCCACCGCGCGCGCCTATCGTGAAGCTGAGCGTCTCATTCAATTCGGAATCTGATCACCGGCACTGGGACGGTGTTCATCCGCGCGGACGCGGCAGATCGTGTTCCGCCGGCCTCCGGCCGGAGCTGGCGACGCGGATGGATGCGCGCTTCCGTCGCATCGGCAGGCCAGGTTCCTGGTGGCGCGCGTTCGCAGTCCTGGGCTGCTGTGGTGCCTTCGTCCTGGCGGCAAAACCCGCGACGACGGATACGGCTTCAGGTAAAGGCCTCGATCCGCGCCTGGGTCCGCCCTTTGCGCAACGCGACCGTCCCATGCTTGGCTCCGACCGTGCGCCCGTGGTGGTGATCGAGGTTGCGAGCTTCAAGTGTTCGCACTGCCGGGCCTTTCACGAGCAGGTTTTCCCCCGTCTGCGGGAGAAGTACATCGAGACGGGCCTCGTGCAGTGGGTGATTCTCAACGCGGCGGATGATCCGTCCGAGGAATTCACGCCGGTCTTCCCGATCGCCCGCTGTGCACTGCGGGAGGGGCGGTATTGGGACATGCTCGACGTGCTTTTCCAGGCGGGTGGCCGTTCGCCCAGCCTTCAGTCCGACCTCGTCGCGAAACACCGGCCGATGGCTCGTGCGGAGCTGGAAAGCTGTCGGCGGGATCGGGCGGTACGGCTGGAGGTGGCCGCCGATTTCGCCGAATACCGGACCCTCCAGGTTCGCGGTACCCCGACGTTTCTCCTGCGCAAGCTGGGGAGCGACGGGTCGCGCACGACCGCGACCATTGCTGGATCGCAGTCGCTTGAGCATTTCCAGCACGTGCTCGAGGAACTGCTCAAGGCGCCATGAAGGGTCGCGAATCCCCCTCGTTGCTGGCCGCCGGGCTTCGCGCCCTGCGGCTTCATCGCGTGCTGGTGGTTTCCGCAGTGGCGCTGCTTGCCGGGCTCGCCTGCGATTGGTTCCGCTCCGGGGAACGGATGATTTTTCCGCGACCTCTGCCGATTTTTACCATTTCCGCGCCATGACGATGTCCGGATCCTTCGCTGATCACCTTGCCGCGGGGCGCCGCGGGCGGGTGTTGGTCCGGATCTTCGTCGGGCTCCTGCTCCTGGTTGCCGGGGCGGTTAAGGTCGTGCGGCCGGAGAGCTTCCACGCCAGCCTGCTCTCCTACGAACTCGGTGGACCGGAGGTGCTTTACCGATGGGTGGCGGCGTTGTTTCCCTGGCTGGAAGTGGTATGCGGGGGGCTGCTGATCGCGGGCCGTTGGTGCGAAACGGCGGGAGCAATGGCGGTGGTCATGACCTTGGTCTTCGTACTGATACTGGGGCAGGGCATGGTGCGCGGGCTCAACTTGGAGTGCGGATGCTTCGCAGGGCTCATGCCCCGGTGGTTCGAGCAGCCTCCGGTGGCGTTTGCCCGCGCCTTGGCGATGCTGGTCGCCTCCTTCTGGGTGTGGCTTCCGGCCGCGTCGGTGCGATCGACTCCCCTCGGATCCCCAAACTCGAAGCAATGAACACCCGCACCGCCTCCGGTCCCTGGCGCGCCCTCCTGGGCGTCTCCCTTGCGCAGTGGATGCTCGCCGCCGCGGCGGGCGGGGTCGTCCTGGGCCTCGTCGCGCCGGAGTGGGCTTCGCAGCTGCGCATCGTGAGCGACATCTTCCTGCGCCTGATTCGCGCCATCATCGCGCCGGTGCTCTTCGGGGTCCTCGTGCGGGCGGTGGGCGGCGTCGGCAGCATGCGGGATCTTGGTCGGATCGGCTGGAAGTCGGTCATCTTCTTCGAGGTGGCGACCACGATCGCGCTGCTGCTCGGTTGGTTCGCCGCGGTGGCGCTGCAGCCCGGCGCCGACGTCAAGCTGGCGATGCGGGCGGCTCCGGGCGTGTCCACGCTGTCGTTCACGGAGGTGGTGGTGAACGCGTTTCCCACGAGCATCGTGGATGCGATGGCGCGCGGCGACGTGCTGCAGATCGTCGTCTTCTGTTTCCTCTTCGGCGCGGCCTGCCTCTCGGCCGGCGAGAAGGCCAGGCCGGTGCTCGAGCTGGCGGATGCGGTCGTGGCGGTCGCGTTCCGCTTCACCCATTTCGTCATGCTGCTGGCCCCGGCCGCCGTCTTCGCCGCGATGGCCGGCACGGTGGCCTCGGGTGGAGCGGGCGTGCTGGCGGGTCTGGCGCGGCTCTTCGCGGTGTCGTGGGGCGCGGAGCTGCTCTTCCTGGTCGTGGTCCTGGGAGGTTCCCTGCGCGCGAGCGGCGTGCCGCTGGGTCGCTTCATCCACTTCGCCCGCGAGCCCTTCCTCATCGCCTTCGCCACGACCTCCAGCGCCGCGGCGCTGCCGCAGACGCTCGAAAACATGGAGCGCTTCGGGGTGCCTCGGCGCATCCTCGGGGTCGTGGCCCCGCTGAGTCTCACGCTGAATCTGTGCGGCAGCACCCTCTTTCTGGGACTCGCGACCGTCTTCATCGCGCAGGCGGCCGGGGTGCCGCTTTCCCTCGAGCAGCAGCTGTTGATCCTGCTCACGCTCAAGCTCACCAGCAAGGGGGTCGCTGGGATCCCCCGCGCGAACTTCGTCGTATTGACGGCCCTCTTTCAGGGCTTCGGTCTGCCGCTCGAGGGGCTCGGCCTTCTGCTGGGAATCGACGCGCTCATCGATCCGATCCGGACCAGCGTCAACGTGATCGGACACTGCACCGCACCGGCGGTGGTGGCGCGCTGGGAAGGGGTGACGTTTCCCGCTCACCGCGAGCCCGTGGAGCCGAGGCGCGAGGCGGACGGCGCGACCGGGGGTTGATCCCGCGTGTCAACGGCCGGTCGTTCCGGAGAGAGCTTCCGGTTCCTCTTGAGGTGGGTCGGCTAGGCAATCGTCCGGGAAGGCGGACCGGTGGCGCAGCCACGCCTCGAGGCAGAGCGGGCTGGTTAGGGCCTCGTGAAGCGCGGACCCGAAATCGTAGGCGCGTTCGTCGTAGCCGGCGGCCTCGATGGCTTCGTCCACCCCGAGCATGACGGAAAACATCCGTGCGCGCAGGGCTGGGATGTAGACGGCGGTGATGTCGATGGAGGGGTCGGCAAGGTGGGCGACGCACGTAGCGGCGTCCCGCGTGTGGTGGGTGCGGCAGGGCTGGGGCCGGCCGGCGTAGATCGAGCAGGAGCCGGCGTGCAGGAGGGCGCAGGCTTGGCGGCTATGGTCGCGTTCGCCGGCCGCGAAGGCGGCGACACGGCCGCGATGGGCGTCGAGGCGGGCGACCGTCTCTTCGAGCGCCAGCGGAGAGAAGTTCAACTGGATGTGGTCGGCGGCGTAGAGGACCTCATGGGCCTGGACGTCAACCGGCACGTGGCAACAGGAGTCGCAGCCGTCGCGGCAGGCCACTGACGCGAGGACGCTCGCGGAGGTGTCGGCGTAGGCCTGGTCGAGTTCTCCCGCGCTCCAGCGGAGGGTGGCCATGAGCTGGTGCGGCGTGCGCATGCGGCGCAGGCGCGGCGTAAGCCTGGCGAAGGTGCGTTCGAAGAGATCGGCGCCGTCGCCGGCGCGGGAGGTGGCGGCCATGTAGCCCGCGAGCCCGCGCGGGAAACCCCGTAATAGCGACTACAATAGCCTGCCCAACGGGGTCAGGGCGTTCGGCGTTCGTCGGTCCCGCGGTAGGCGGGAATGTTCTAACGAACGCCCTGCGCCATGGACCGCGCTCAGGGTAGCACCGCGGGGTCGACGCCGAGGGTGCCGACGAGGCCTTCAAGGTGGCCCGCAGTGCGCGCGTCTCGCAGGGCGGCGCGCGCGGTCTCGAGCTTCTCGCTGATCCCCAGCCGCGCCGCGAGGTCCGCGTAATTCGGCCGCGAGAGGAACCGCTCAAGGTAATCGGCGCGGGCCTCCCAGTAGGCGACGTCACGGCGTTGCTGCGCGGCGAGGCGCGCCCGGTACCATTCGCTGCCGAGGACGCTCTCGCGGGTGAACTGCCCGCGCAGCGCGGGGGAATCCAGTCCGTGACCATCCCACGAGCCGTCGCGCATCACATGCAGCAGCGCGCGGAGCGGCGGCACCGCCTGCTCCACGGACCCGTCGGCGAAGTAGCTTTCGGCCGCGGTTCGCATCGCGTGGAGGATGTTCTCCATGCCGTCGGCAAACACCGCGCGGTCCTGCAGCTCCGGTCGCAGCAGCTCATCGTCGAACAGCGTGCTAGGGTTGCCGAGTACGCGGCCGCAGAAGGTCTGGACGAACCGCGAGGTCACGCGCCAGCCGAGCCGGCTGGCGAGCACGGGCCGTCCGTCATGGGTCCAGTCGGCGCAGCGCTCGAGGTAGCCGTGCTCGATCAGGTAGCGCGGCGAACGCTCCTCGGGCGACATCCGCGCCCAGATCTCCGGCACGAGGAGGCTGATGTCGTGGTCGACGCGGAAGCGCGGGCCGATCCAGCCCGCGGCCGAGGAGAACACGGGCAGCTCCGTGAGCGCATAGGAGACGAGCGCGGCGTTGAGATCGTGGATCGGCGGCAGCGCGTTGAACGGTCCCTTCGTGAGCGCACCCTCCGAGCCCGCGCCGGTGGTCGAGGGTGACTTGCCGGTGAGGCTCGCGATGAAGTCCATGAACGCCTCCGGCAATTCCTGATAGTGGATGGGCCCGTAGACACACATCGGCCGAACGCCCGTCTCGGGCGGGTTCAGCCGGCGGCCGGCGAGCACCGCCCCGACCGGAAACAGCGCCGTGGCGCCGGCGGGCACGCGGCGGTAGAGGCGCGCTCCGACTTGCGCGAGGTAAGTGGCGCGCGGGTCCTCGAGGTCGGGCCGGTGCTGGAGGTAGCGGGGGTTCTTGGTGGGCTTGCCGTCGACGATCCGCGGGTGCGCGGGCGAGGCGAGGTAGTCGGGCGAAGGTCCCCCGACGAAGGCCGTGAAGAGGTCGCGGATCGGGTCGGTAAACGCGTCGAAGCCGATCGCGTCCTCGACGATCGCTCGGGCCGCGTCGTGGTCGAGGGGCTCGTAATTGGAGAAGAAGTTCCCGGGCCGGGAGAAATCGCGCTCCGTGCGGCGGTCGTACCCGCGGTGGATGGCGTCGTCCGGCCGCTGGAAGAGGTACTCCTCGCAGTTGGCGACGAACTTCACCGACGGCGCCGCGGCTTCGGGCAGGCCGGTGAGCCCCGCGGCCGGCGCGACCGTCGCGGCCGTGATGTCGTCCTCCGCCTGGATCTTCACCGCGGGGTGGAAGTCCTTGCGCAGCGAGAATGTCCGCCAGCCGCCGTCGGGCGTGAAGCCGACTCGGAGGAAGTGGGTCATGGCCTTTTCGCCCATGAACTTCAGCTCGTTGCCGGGGCGGCCGTTGATCGTGTCGACGGTGAAGTGCCGCCGCCAGTCGGCGCCCCACTCGGGCTTGTACACCCGCTTGATGAGCAGCACGAGGTCCAGGATGTAGCGCGGGATCGCCGCCAGCCACGCGTTGTACTCGTCGGTGTAGTCGGGACTGCGGCTGAGGAGCTTCACCACCGAACCGAGCGAGCGCTCCGGGCTGAGCAGCGGCCGGCCGTGGGGCTTGTTCCGCGCGGCGTCGCGGAACCGCTGGCCGAACTCGCGGTTCAGGATGGCGTCGATCGCGGCGAAGTCGCCGGCGAGGTCGCTGACGAAGTTGGGCGCGGTGAAGATCGCGTCGGCGATCGACTTGGAAATTTCCGACTTCCCTCCGCCCGAGACGGTGCAGGGCTTGTGGCAGAGCAGGCCCTCGGCCGTGGTGCCGCGCAGGCGCCAGCGGCGGCCGTCCTCGGGCTTCACCATCTCGACCTTGTAGCCCGAGGGCAGCACGTAGGTGTGGCCGGGCAGGAGCTTGAGCGTGCGCGCGGCGCCGCCGGCGTCGGTCCAGGTGATGACCTGCCGCCGGAGCTGGAAGAAGGCGTCCTGCGGCACGTAGCGGAT
>JACCED010745938.1_pt1 | contig 11243 bp, 9 predicted proteins | sample 7455021 | NCBI WGS metagenome assembly JACCED01 (sample SAMN15323456, study PRJNA562643) | freshwater metagenome | isolation source: river surface water | place: USA:Blue River Watershed | collected 2017-08-19
ATTCGACGTGACGGAGTTGATGCAGTCGAAGTGATTTGTCTCGATTTCGTGGAATGTAACGGTGACATGAGCGTCGTTGCGCCTCGCGATCGGGTTGTAAAACCATTACCAGTTCGGGTGACGCATGCCTGATGTCACGCTTTCAGAGGCGTTGCGAGAGGCATATGCGAGCGCACCTTCTGATGTGGTGAGGGTGTATGAGCTGGATCCGTGCGTTCCTCGAATTGAATAAATCCTTGTTTCTCAAGGGACTGCTGCTTCTCATGGCGTTCTTACTAGGCCTGCAGATGGGGCAATCCCGTCTGCAGCGCCAGTGGGATTCTGAGAAGCAAACCGTGCAAATTGCACAAGCAAAGCAAGAGCAGCACGCTGCCGATGTGGCTCAAGTTCAAAACCAAATATCGAAGGAGATCTCTGATGACTATCGCAAGAAGTCTAGTTTGCTGGCTAGCCGCGCTGTTGTGTCTGGTCGGATGCTCGACAAGTCAGAAACCAATTCAGTCAGCTTGTCCGCCGTTTCCACAAATTCCGAAGGAGTTACTGATGGCGCCTCCGACATTGCATCTGCTCCCTTCAGAGATGAGGTAGATCCCCTAGGTTGTGGGAATCTTCGCCAAGCTGCAACACAAACTACGCTTATGTTGATTGAAATTCAACGATGGTATGTGCGTACGCATGTAGCCGAAAATTAAATATATGTACTTCCAGTTGAGATGCTGTTGCCTATGTTTATGACCCTGAGTAGGGAACAGGCATAAGTGCCTGTTCCCGACAGCACCTCGCCCTCAGTTGATACTGAGTCCAGGGAGTTGCCTTTTTCACAGCCTGCGTAGTAGGTCAGGCTGTGGTTGTGCACTAGGAAGCTTTTCCATCGTTCGCGCATCGCAAAGCTCAAAATTGGTATTCCTCCAATGCACTTTATCAAAGTTTCTTAGATTATCAATGTGCGCTCCGAGGTATGTCCGTTTGCCACCGTGAATCACTCCAAATGTGAATGCATTGGAATCCGGTTTTCGGATGAGGCCAACAAGTTGAGGTGGACCGCCGACTGTGTGCTCTGTGGAGTTCGAAAGGGCATCACAAAAACAATGAAAAACGGCTCGACTGGTATCTTTCGATGGACCATTTTTGTATCTCAAGTAGTTTTCATTAAACACGGCAACCCCGCTCCCGTAGGCGAAAAGTACATCGGACATAGAAGGCATCTCTTTTTCTTCGCCTCGCCATTTCCCGTCGGTAGTCCAAGAGATGGTGTGGCTGAAAAAAACTCCCTTTTTAGTTGGATGACGTGAGCCGTGGATGATCGTTAGTTTGTTCATCGCTAGGCCTGCTACAAGCGCAGGGTATGCCGTTGCTAAATCGTTTAATTTGTCAACAATAGCTTGAAACTTCTGTTTTGGTGTGAAGTCTGATCCAAAAAGAAGACCTGCATCAGCTAAGTCAATAATTTGATTTAGTGCCAACGATGGAAACAGAGCGTCTCCGCAATAACCAAGAATGTCGGGCCATTTTGTAAAGGCAAATACCTTTCTGCCTGCGTCATAAGAAGTCGTTTTATTCCAAGACAGTCTACTGTCACTTGCAATATAAAGGGAAGATGTGCCGTGTGTATCAACGCCAGCCCATGACACAAGTAAAGTCATATGAAAAAAGGTAATGTTTTCCAGTTGAAAATTTATGCTGCATCGGCGCGACGCTTTTTAAATTGTTCGAATCGGTCTCGGTAAGAAAAGAGATAGTCGAGTATTGCATTGGTGAACTCAATCGCATCTTTGGCGTCCGGTTGTGAAATTTCTCCTTTCACACCGTGCGCTGCTTCGTTGCCCACCATGCGAAGCGCATCTGACCACTCGAAAAGTCGATCGTCGATCAGTGTGAGCTCCCTCATTTTTCTTAAAGAAGAACTGAGGTTACGCTCCTCGACGCCATGTGCTGAGCAGACCCCCTCTAACGTCTTGCGGCACATGATGGACGATGCTGTATATGCATGAGATCGATAGCACGTACAAGCCTCTTGAAAAGCTGATCGAATTTCAACGGGCGCTCTTGGATTAATTCGAATATCACCCTGTGGAAATATCGCAAACGGCGTATCCCATTTATCACCTTCAGCCATATTGCCGATATTTGTTTGACCAACGAGTATTGGCTCCTGGCATTTTGTGCAACAAAGTAAGGTGTAACGTCGAGAGGGCTCTCGTCCATCAAAGTGACGCCAATATGAGCCAGCTTCTTTTGCATCGACATACTGTCGACAATTTTCACATTCAATGATCATGCTGCATCCTATTACGACGGTGTTTGCTTAGAATTAATTTTTTCCTGTGATATCGATAACTCGAACCGCTATTTGATCTTGTATATCCTTTGGAAGACTGCTGCGTAGTCTCGATTGCAGTTCATTTGACTTCGAGGGCCTTTTGCCGCCATCTCTAGCAACTGGTTGTTCAGTTCCACCTACCCACAACACAAGATAAATCCCGAAACCATCGGTTTCTCTTTGTCTTGTGTACTGAGGAACTAGTTGACTCTGAATAGCTGTCCAAAGTTCAGTGTGCCATTCACCTTTGAGTTCGATTGGAATCACGAACTGATTTCTGTAGGCCACTCTAATATCGGCGCGTTTGTCATTGGCATAGTCGAATTCCGGTTGGCAGTCGATCCCACGTGCTGTCAGGTGTGTCCTCAACATTTCAAGTAGAGCATCTCGACAACTGTTTTCAGTCTTGTGCTTGTTATTCGGACCTTCTGTCCAGAATTTACGATAGAGATCGCCGTTGCTTGTTTGTATTTCTTCCGCAATTTGATCTAAGCAGTTCAACACAATGGCTTGGAGGTCTGCAGGTCCCGTGGGCGCGCTGTTGCTCAGAATGTTTGCAACATCAAGCAAGCTGAAATGACTGAAACTGTTTTCGCGCAATTTTTGAATTACTTCGTGCTTGCTACTAAGCAAATGTCTCCTGATCTTTTCGAGGGACGGCAACTCTAAAAGTCGATTGATCTCTTCGAGGCTTTCAACTGTGCCTTGTGCTGTGAGTTTCGCAATAAGTCCCTTGACATGGTCACCTAAATTCATGGCTTGACTAACGGCACCACCTCCTAATGGCCAATCAACCTCTGCGAATGGCGTCTGAATCTCGATTAGCTTTCCAAATGTGTGAGCGCTTAAGGACAAGTCCACACGTAGATCATTTAGTCGATTACCCAAAAAATCAGAGATATGTTGAATCCGCTGCCAAGACTGGCCAACGAAGTCCCATAGTGTTTGCTCATACTGTTCGGCATCAATTAGTGTTCCCGTGAGCAGAAAATACACCCGCTGGCTAGGGTCCAGCGACTTGAGCTTGGTCTTTTTTGAAACGATGCTTGCAAGTTCTGGAATCTCATATTTGAGTGCGGTCCTTAGAAGCGAACCCAATTGATTGAGTTGCGTTGACTTGTTTCTTGTTGGAAAACTTCGAAGCAATGCGGGCACTGAAAGACGAGCGAGCTGCGCATATGACGCCTCTCTTGATAGTGCATAGATGCCGTCAACGTGATCCTTTTGCGCTTTGAAGCTCGCGCTTGCATAGTCGATCAAGATCTTTGAGACCAGTTCGGGTTTGTTTTTGACCAAATGCAAGAACCACTCGGGTGGACTTTCCGTGCCATCGGTCAATCTAAAGCAAGTCATCTTCTCTAAGGTGCTGCTATCTAATAAATCGACTGAAGTTGGGGTGTCGTTCCAAAGTAGTTCCATCCCGAGTAAACACGCGCTTCGAATCCAATGCGCTTCTTGTTTGAGATGGATATCGATGATTTCCTTGACTGAAGGTAGGTCGCCGCGTTTGATGCAGGCTGGCATGCCCGTTTTTGCTGCGTTGAATACTTCGACGTAGTTGTCACAATAACTCTTGAACCGATCTAACGGAGTTTCACCTCTGGTGTTGGAGTATCTGTTCAACCAAACCCCAGCCAATTCACCCATCAATGCCGCAGGAGCGGTGCCATTTCGTATTTCGACAATTTTTGCGGCAAGCTTTGAACTCAGATTTTTTTTGAGATTGGCTTGTTCGCGTTGGTGGTCTTGAATTGAATGATTTTGAGCTTTGCGCCACTCCGGTATGTCCCAAGCAAGATGTGGTTCTAGCCAACCTTTTCTAACGGGATCATTGCCAGCCCAATCAATCAACGTGTCAATCGTCAGCCCTTCTTGGTCGGCCCAAAGAGCGCGTAGGGCCTCAGCCAAATGTTCTTTGGCGAGAATTTCATTCTTGGTGCTATCGATTTGCTGGAAATGCCACAGTCCTATATCAGCGGGCGCAGGTATCCCGCGCAGCACTTGCGAGTCGTTGAATAAGCCGTTGAGTGGAGAGGGAGAATCCTCATTTCGATCAAAACAAACTTGTAACAAACCTTTGTAACGCTCAGGGCGCTTGATGAGCCACTGGGTGATGGCTTTATGAAATTCTGGTTCATGGCGTCGCTCACCGTATTCGTCTGTGCCAATGCGCAGCCAAGTGAAGAGTTTTTCGTCAGGAACTTTTTCACCATGGATCTGAACTCCCCGAGCAACCAGTGCGGCAAGCGTGCGTGAAATATGAAACTCTATCCAGTTCAGTGATTGCAAATCGCTACGTTGTGCCAATTGATCAAGTACAAAAGGGAGATCGTCTTCGTGGACTGTCTTGGGAAACTCGTATGCCCAAAAACGCTGGTACATCCCCAGCATTTTGGTTTTGGGAATATGCAGATAGTGAAGTGCATCAGACGCTGTCAAGACTTTGGGAAAGAACTGATTCAGCAAAATGCCTGTGAGTTCTTCGTCTGGATCAGAAATTTTCCCCTGACTTATTTGCTCAAGAAACTCGATCGCTTCATTTGAAGAAACGCCCGATTCCAGCCATGCCTCCAGTGCATGTCGCCTGACATGTTCCCATCGGCTTGCATCTGCTGCAGTGTTTCTAAGCTCAATGGTTAAATTGGTTTCTGATGCTGAGAGCTTGAGCACCTTCAAGATGAAAACCACATAGGTTTGGGTTGAGTCATCTCGCTTCGGATCTTGCAAGGCTGCTAAATATTCCTCTCGCAAATCTGCTTGAAAGAGGGGGGCAAGACTCTCTGCGCCTCTGAGATCCCACAGAGCCGATGGATTTTCATGCGTCTGAAAATAAATTTCTTGCAAGAGTTGTTGTTTGTTCACCAGATCCATGGGACGAGGATCGCTGTAGAGAGCAACGGTTATGGGATCGTTCTTGATCAGCCATTGTCTGGCCTTGAGGCTTGTTAGCGCGATCCAGCCATAGAGCCCACGCAAACCGGCCACTGCTTTGCCATCAAACCCAAGCATGAGGTTAAGTACCCTTTGAAGGGGGAGACCTTGCTTGTCGATTTGCTTTCCAAGCCATCTAGCTGCTAGATATTCAGCCACGCTTCGATGTGTCGGCTCTAGTCGTTCATCGTTTGAAGTTGACAGTACAAAGAGTTTGGTATCCAGCACAGTGGATGCAAAATCGGAGGCGCTGAGTTGAAGTGCGTCAAGTGTTGGAAAGCGATCGCTTTGCGCTGACTGATCAAGCGCAATACCAGATTTGTCACTGAGAAGCAAAGCGGCAAAGATGTGTCCTGCTGCATCAAGCAGTTCACCTTTTGGTCTTGCTTCAAAACGCGTTTTGTTGCGATGTTTACGGTTCTCTTCTTGAACCAAAGCCTCGCAAGCGAGTCTGTAAGTTTCGTCTCGACTGGTGGGCCAGGTTGTTCCGTTCAGAGCTTTGACGGTCAGCTCCAGCGTTTGTGGGTTGCGCAGTAAAGCCCCAACGCCATGGCTTTCTGCTTGCGCAATGAAGCCTTCTGCATCAGTTTTGTCAAAGTTACTTTGCAAAATTTGCGTGATGTCTGTTTGATTTAAGGGCTCAAGTGCATAAATCTTTAGCTGACCATCTGGGGATGCTCCGATGACTTCTTCTTGATCTGATTGCCCATGCCAATCAGCTGCACGACATGCAATCCGAAAGTGGGGCAAGCCAAGCTTCTTGAGTTTGCTCCTAACTTGATACAAGATGGTTTCATTGGTGCTGCTTGCTCGGACCTCATCGAGTCCGTCTAGAAACAAGCAACGACTCTTCCACTCATCCTCGATATCGCTGTAAACAAAGTCTGCGATCGTCAAACGTAGACCATGACAAGCCTCAGCTTCAATTTCGAAGGCACGACTTTTCCCCGAGCCAGGCTCGCCTAACAAAATCCAAGCTGGCACTGTCCGTAGCGATTCAAGTGCTACCGCTTCGGTGTCTGGACCACCATCAAGGGCTTGTTTGAGTTGTTTGACAGAACGAGGAGCAAAAAACATTTACTTCAACCAACTTTCAATAGGATTCAGCAAGAAGTCGGAGATGGCCACACCATCAGCCCCCACAACCATCGGAGTAACGTTTTTGAATTTGTCTGCAAAAACCTGTAACCCTCTAGGCGCCGCATAGTCTTCACCGCTTTTGACTTCAATGGCCAGCAATTTTTCGCCAGAGCTCAGAACGAAATCAACCTCGCTTGGACTCTCTCGCCAGTAATAGAGGCTGGAGCTCTCTGGCTTGTTGTTGATCAGGTGTGAGCCGATAGCGCTTTCAACCAAGCGGCCCCAGTATGTGCGGTCATTCTTGGCTTGTTCAAATGTGTATTTGGCCTGCGCTGAAATAAGTGCTGTGTTGTGCGCATTGAATTTGGGAGGCGATGCTCGTCTGCGGAGTTCTTGTCCGGCGTACTTTTGCAGGCCAGTCAGTAAACCTGCCTGTGAGAGAAGTTCCAGATAATGGGCCAACGTGACTGTGTTACCAGCATCCTGAAGCTGTCCGAGCAACTTCGTCAAGGCGACAAGTTGGCCAGAGTAAGCGCCACACCCTAATTCAAACAAGTTTTTCAAAAGTGCAGGTTTCTCAACTCGGGTCATCTGCAGAATGTCGCTCTCGATGTTGGGTTTGATCAGAGCATCGCGAACGTACTGTCGCCAACGGGTTTCATCTCGGAGCAGGCTGGCTGCACCAGGGTAGCCGCCAAAGTAGATGTATTCGTCCAATGAGAAGTCGAAAGCCTCTTGCATTTCGCTGTAGGACCAGTGCGACATGTGAATGGGTTCATAGCGTCCAGCCAAGCTATCGGTCAATCCCTTTTGCATAAGCCACGGCGATGAGCCGAGCAACACAATGTGCAACGGTAATTGCTGCGCGCGGTCTGCATCCCAAAGCCCCTTCACAATCTCTGACCAGCGGGGGATTTTCTGAATTTCATCAATGGCCAGGATATGGAATTGTCCAGAGGGGAGGGAGCGGGCCTTCGCCCGGGCTTGCGTCCAAAGATTGATTAGCCACTTCTCATTGAAATTGCTGCCTGGTTCCGTTTGAACAGTGGCGGTTTCATTGAAGGGGTCAAAGTCAGTTGAAATGGGCTTGTCCGTAGCTTCAAAGTTTGAAGGACGACCAGAAAGCGCCTGTCGAACCAGGGTTGACTTGCCAATTTGACGCGGTCCTGCTACAACGATCATGAACTTAGGAGGTTCATTGAGTCGAGCTTCAAGGGTTTTCAGGTGAGGCCTGTTGTATTGCATTTGTAGCTCATTGAGTAAATTTACTTTAAAGTGTACAATTGATTTGCGTGGCTTGCAAATAAAAACACACACGCGTGTTGAAAACCAGTTGTCACTGGAATATGCGGTTGCTGGAGAATAGGCAATGAATACTAACTTTCAAGATTGGGAATCTCCTCCAGAGGGAGCCTTGCCGCGCTGGTTTCAGGATCGTGGGCGGGCGTTTGAACGCATTATCAAAAAGGTCCTTGATGATGCCGGGTGCGAGCCAAGAGGTAGTCTTCGCCCAAGTGGTGAGGAAATTGATGGTTCGTTCTATTTGGGAGGTAAAACATACCTACTCGAGGCGAAATGGCGGAAGCAGCCGATACCTGCGTCTGATCTTTATGCCTTCAAGGGGAAGGTTGACGGTAAGCTTGTAGGAACGATTGGTGTTTTCATATCAATGTCTGACTACAGTGCAGACGCGATTGATGCGTTGAAGGCAGGCAAAGAGATAAACCTGATCTTGTTTAGTGCGGCTGACTTTAAGCTTGTAATTCAAGGTGCGTTTTCATTCGAAGAGGCAATGAAGCGCAAGCTTAGATATGCTGCAGAGGAAGGGCAACCCTATCGCCCACTGGCACCAGACAAGTCTCAGGGATGCGATATTCTCGAGGACGCGCGCGCAGGAGACGAAATATGGGACCTCGTTGTCGAAGGCCGCAGTGATGAGATCGCGCTCAGAATTCTTTTTGAGCGTATGGATGCTAGCGATAAAGTGAGGATATGGACCGCTGGAGGACAGTTAGCTGTCCCTAGTCTCATCAGGCGGATGCAGGAGTCTGGTCATCAACGCATTGCCGCGTTTGTTGAGTCAGACATTAAACCGAACGAGCTTGATGAGTTGCATCAGCTTTTTCAGAAAAATTCTAATCATTTAATCGTCGTAGAGCCAAATTTCGAGGACTGGTTGGAATGGGCGTCTCCGAATGACATAGTCGTTTCATCTCCTCCGACATCTATTAGAGAGAAGGCCATTCGGAGATTTGCTAGCGTAGCCAGCATTAGCGAACTCATTAAATCCAATAAAAATTTTGCAGATCTTTTGCAAGAGATGCTGGGGAGCTAATTTGATGGCTTATAGACAAAAAAGGATGTGTATTAAAGCTGTTTGAAAGGGTATGTGCTTCTATGTCGCCAAATGAAAGCGAGCTTCAATCGAGGTGCATGCATTGAGTTAAAAATAATGATTGCTTACATATGATTTATCAAGCTGGACACATATTTCTTGTTGCCCGCCGTACTTATGAAAGATCTATTGTGGATTCTTCAGAAGCGATGCCCTCAATAATTTTGTCAACAGTCGCATTAGAGTGCTTTGTTAATGAGACCATAGAGCGTCTGTCTAAGCAATATTTTAGGGAGGCTGACCCACGTCTTGACTTGGCCTCGAATTGGCTTGAATTCATTGAGTTAAAAAAAGGTAGTACGTTGGAAAAGCTAGAGGCTTTTCATTTGGTTTTTCGAAATAAACCGACAGATCGCGGATGTCAACCCTATCAAGATATTTCTTTCTTATATCAACTTAGAAATGAACTTGTTCATAAGAAGCCAGAGCCATTTGGAGACTGGGATCCGAATAATAAAGAAAGAATTTATGAGCCACATAAATTTGTACGCACGCTTGTGCATAGAGGAATAGTAACTAAGCCACCACCAAATTTACCTCCAATATGGAGTCAATTTATTCTTCACGACAGAACTGCTAAATGGGCTTTCAATACGGCAGTATTAGGCGTTCAGTTTGTAGTTTCGCTATTGCCAGAAGGTGTTTTTTCTAAAATAACATCGCAAATGGCAGATCAAATTAATCCAATTGCATAAACCGACGTTCGTGGACAATTTGAAGATATCTAACTGGTCGCTGTGGTGCTGTTGCCGCAGTTCTAGCTTTGACCGTCTGCAGCTCGCTGCGCGATTGCAGTCATACTGAGTGGGCAACCCAACGGAGAAAAAAATGGCGGTGACGAACGAACTGGCTTTCCCGACAACCGAAGACCAGTTCGAGGAAATGTGCTTCCATCTATATCGCAAAGAGTGGAGCGACCTTGGGTGTAGCCACCGGACTTCGCCATGGGTCTAAAAAGTTCCGCTCTTGTGTCATTTTGCATGGGCACAATCCGAGTTCTATTGCGCACGCATGGGCTTTGAGAGGGTGAGAAATGTTTGCATTACGGCCAGATACTATCCAGGTAAACGACGTTGTACTAAGTTCTGACAAAGGCTTGCTAAGAGGTGCAATTCGGTGGTTCACCAAATCGGATTTCAGCCATGCAGGGATTGTTACTCGACCAGGAATGCTGCTTGAAGCCACGTTGTCTGGAGTTCAGAGACGTAGCGTCGCTGGCATAAAGGCGGGCAAACGTGAGTGGTTGCGGGTTCTTCGTCCTGTGCCACGCGCGCATGGGCAAGCTTTGAGCGAAGTTATTGAAGAATTGTTTGCCCATCCATATGACCATCTGGGTGCGCTTGGGTCCAAGTGGCATTTCCTTTCACTCGCCAACAGGCGAGGAACCTTCTGCTCAAAGCTCATTGCGGTTGGCTTTGAAAAAGTTGGTCGTCCACTTTTCTCTGATCTTGATCCGAGTGTTATTACGCCTGGGATGCTGGCTCGCTCCTCCGAGTTCAGTGACGTAACGGGAGCCTGTGTCGCCGAGCTGGACGCTGCCCATGAAGCGGGACTTCAAGTAATAGCGATCGACGCCAGGAGGGAGCCACGCATCGAGATTGAGTTGCTGCGTCGTATCTTCAGAATGATTAAAGCAGGTGTCAGCTACAAGACATTGCCAACCAATATCGCGTCGACTCCTGAGGTGTTAGGCTGGCTCAGCGTACAAGACGCTAAGGATTCGCGCATGCGGAAGGCAGATGAAACAATTGCCAATGTCCTCAGATACGGTGGATACGTTGCGTTTTATAAAGGCATTTCGCGCAAGCTACTTGCCGACGCGCGCCTTCTGAATTCAGCGGTTACGACGGTGCCACTCGACGTCAGCGCCCCAGAATTGCTGGCGAACCTTCGGAGTCAATTGCCAAGCGCATCGGCTGCACTTAACGCAAAGAGAGACGCTCGGCAGAAATTCATAGCGCTTCACAAGAGGACTCAGTTTGAGACCTTTTTTGTACTTGCGCAGTTATACCTTTTAATGGAGGAGGCCTCACTCGCGCGTGTTACGTCTCTGAACCTGCTCATATCAACTCTTGCGGAGCCGCATCAGAAGCTGTTCTAGGTCTGGCACAGTGACAGTTTCTAGCCGTATCCGGTTTCCCCGGGGTATGCAGCAAGCCGACTCTGACCGGCAGAGCTGCCGTGCCGAAAGCCAGCTTCTTGACGCTTCTTAGTATTCACTGGCAGCCATATGCAGTCTTGCTTGAACAGTCACTAATAGATGGGTAGGTGCCAAGCTGTCATTGCCTAATGACGTTTAGAGCAATGCGGACTTCTGACCTGCCTCGTACACTAACCCAATCCATCAGGGAGAGAAGATGATTTGTTCAGCATGTGTAACCCCTAAGGTCCTCAAGAACTTGGTCAATCATCATGGGCTACTAGGGACTTGCAGTTATTGCAACAAGTCAACCACAGCCGTCGAGTCCAAGTTCCTCTTTAACTACATCTACGAGCGGGTCAAGGAAAACATTGCAG
>JACCED010030139.1_pt1 | contig 11238 bp, 13 predicted proteins | sample 7455021 | NCBI WGS metagenome assembly JACCED01 (sample SAMN15323456, study PRJNA562643) | freshwater metagenome | isolation source: river surface water | place: USA:Blue River Watershed | collected 2017-08-19
GCAACCAACATGGCTGGTCGCGGTACCGACATCATGCTTGGTGGCAATCCAGAATTTCGCGCTCAAAAAGCACTTGCTGATCGCGGACTAGATCCAGTTGAAAAGCCAAGTGAATACGAAGCAGCTTGGCCATTAGCAATTAAAGCTGCGCAAGATGCTGTTGCTGCAGAACATGAAGAAGTAATTGCCCTTGGCGGTCTTTACGTGCTTGGCACTGAACGCCACGAATCACGTCGCATTGATAACCAGTTACGGGGTCGTTCTGGTCGTCAAGGCGATCCAGGTGAAACAAAGTTCTACCTTTCACTTCAAGATGACTTGATGCGTCTATTCAAGGGCGAAATTGTTAATAGCTTCTTAACTCGATTCAACGTGCCTGATGATGTGCCAATTGAGGCCAAAATGGTCACCAATGCTATTCGTTCTGCACAGACTCAAGTAGAAGCTCAAAACTTTGAACTTCGAAAGAATGTTCTTAAGTATGACGAAGTAATGAATCGTCAGCGATTGGTTATCTATAGCGAACGCAACCGCATTCTTGATGGTGAAGATGTTCAAGACCACATCAAAAATTTCATGCATGACACCATCGATGCTTACGTGAGTGCAGCAACTGCAGAGGGTTATCCAGAAGATTGGGATCTTGAAACACTTTGGACTGCGCTTAAAACGCTTTATCCAGTCTCGATTTCAATCGATGATATTGTTAAACAAGCTGGCGGTAGTAAAGCCGATCTAAGCGAAGATTTCTTGGCTGATCAGCTACATCACAACATTGATCATGCCTACCACGCCCGGGAAACCGCACTTACCCCAACAGTTATGCGCGAACTAGAGCGTCGAGTCATTCTTACTGTTCTTGATCGCAAGTGGCGCGAACACCTATATGAAATGGATTATTTGCAAGAAGGCATCGGTCTTCGCGCTATGGCTCAAAAAGATCCATTGGTTGAATACCAGCGTGAAGGCTATGACTTATTCATGGCCATGATGGATGCAATTAAAGAAGAGTCTGTTGGCTTCTTATTTAATGTTGAAGTTTCTGTTTCAACTCAAAAAGATTTCGATGGCGATGGCAAAGTTGATGAAGTTCAGGTTGAAGCAAAGGGTCTTGAGGCTCAAAGCACACCAACCCAACTTTCTTATTCAGCGCCTTCTGAAACTGGGGAAGTTAAATCAACAGTTGCTAGAACAACAAGTTCAGAATATGAAAATGTTGGTCGTAATGACGAATGTCCGTGTGGCTCAGGTAAGAAGTTCAAGAAGTGCCACGGCGATCCTTCAAGCCGCTAGTTAGAATTAAAATAGAAATGGCCGCCAATTAATTGGCGGCCATTTCTATTTTTGTTAAACAGCAGTTAATACAATGTGAGCAAAAGTTCCATCTGTTGTAACTTCGGTTGCGCCAGATAATCTGGCTGCATCACGGTAGTTAAGTAATTGACCTTCAACAGAGGTCACTCCTCGAAGACCAACGATTATGTGAACATCCTTGCTGGCATCAATTTGATGTGTGCCACCGCCAAGAACGACAGTCTTTGATGTGAACTTGCCGCGGCGAGTCATGATGTTTAGGTCTTTTGCAGGACCGGCTGGAAGTGAGCAGTCGTAACCAATTTCACCTGGGTAGTTGAAAGCAACTAATTGATCAATGCGAAGTTTTTGTTCTGGGTTGGCAAGAATCATGTGATCGCCTTCCATCAAGACAATTCCACGGTCAACACCTGGCATAACTGAAAATGGGCAGTCATTATCGATATCAGCCAAGCTGATGCGCCATTCAAAGTCACCTGATTCAGGGAAGCGAGTTACTTCATAAGTAATGCCAGCTCCGTTTGGCCAAGGCATGGCTGCGTGATCTTTAAATACCTGAACGCTCATAGTTCGATAAACCCTTCATCTGCGGATAGTAAATTGTTTACAATCTGGAAACCATTGTCAAGTCTGTGTTTTGGGGGTCAAGTAGTATCGGGACGTCGTCTTGGAGAGGCAAAAAATGATTACTGAATCAAGAGTTATTAATGCGCTCAAGATCTTTCTTGCCAGCTTGTTCTTTTTATTCACTGTCCTACAAACATTGTCATTCCCGGGACAGTTTGCATACATGGCTAAAACCTCACCAAATGATGCGAGCCTGCGCTGGCCGCTAACTTTCTTAGTTGGCTTCATGTTCCTATGCGCACAGGTGATTATTGTTTCGGTTTGGAAGCTGCTTAATTTAATCAAGTCAGATCAGATTTTCACCAGCCGATCATTAGTTAACTTCGATCGCATTATTTATTCAATTGGCGCAGCTAGCCTGTTTCCAATCGGGATTCTGATTTTCTTATTCTTTAATGCAGATGACCCAGGTCTACCAATGGTGATCATCACATTTTTAACAGCTCTTGGCGTTTTATTTTTAATCGTAATCTTGCTAAAACTGCAGACTCAAAAAGTTATTGTGCTGCTCAATAACTAGAAACCCCAGACAAGCGAAGTGGCGCGCCATTTTCCATCCAAGCCCTCAAGGCGCATGGCCATTGCATATGCGCGGTTTTTGGATTTAAATACCGCGCTGATTTCAGCAACTCCGTCGTCTGTTTCATGAACGTTGATGCTGGTTACTTGAAACTTGGGAAATCCCTTTCGTGCCAATTGGTATTTAAGACCGGACATTACTTCTGGTGTGACCCATCGAAGCAATTGGGAAACCGAGCGACTTCCGTTAACAACTTCAATTAAGGCTTTTACTAAATGGACTGACCATTCTTTGGCGGGCGGCAGATCTTTACGCCCAGTTGGCTGCACATCAAAGTCTGTTGCCTTAAGCGTCGTCACTCTTGGTGAAACGTATTGAGGTTGGGGCTTAGCCGGCCATTCAAAAGGAAGGGTTTCTTGAAGTCCATATTTCGTTCGCCTTGGCAGGGCAATGACTTCAGCAGTTGCTGGATTATTAACAAATGGTGCCGGTAAGGCATAAACAATGGCATTCATATTTCCCCTAAATGAGTTACCTGTTGTTAATTCGGTATGGCAGTTCTATGCCTTGGGAAAACTAGGGTCAATAGGACTTACTTACTTTTTACTTTTCTGTGGATAACAAAATCCACAGCCACCTTTACACGTTGCAAACTTTGCCAATGAAGCAAGTTTCATCAAATACTGCTGTTGATTTAGCTGAAAGCATTCTTAAAGAAGCGCATGAAGAAATCACAGTTGAAACCAGAATTGAAAAACTTATCGAAGTTGCCGACGGCATCAAATTCGAACAAGAGCACATCAATCTAATTGATCGAATTCGAAATACTGAAAGTGAAGTGACGCTGGCCATTAACTGCCGAAGTTTTCCAATTGTGACAGGCTCAATTAGGTTCACTTCTGAGCGATTTCTGGTAGTGAGCAGTAATCGAATTAATTATTTAATCAATCTTGCTCATGCAATTTATTTGGCTGGCGTTGACCCACGGGCGGTATTTCGCATAGAAAATAGTGACCTCGATACGACTTCCATGTGGGTTAAGAATCTGGTTGAAAATCAATCGATTGTTTCGATTTACCTAATCAATGGCATTCAGCTAAGCGGGACATTAATTCGCTTTGGAAACGATCATTTGGATCTGCTAGTTCACAATCAGTCCTATTTAATTCCAACTACAAGTTTGGTTTTGCTAAGAAGTGCGCCATGAAAATCAATCAAGTTTCGACAAAACCAAAAAGATCCATAAAGGATTATCGGCTTTGGCTTGGAATTATTTTTGTGATCATTTCAGTTCTGCTTGCCCAAGGATTATTTGCCAAGGCAGCCCTCAGACAAAGCGCAGTATTAGTAATTCGGCCTGTTCCAATTGGCAGTGCGCTAACCGAAAATGATGTTGAGCTAGTTGAAGTTCTGGTACCAGATTCGATTGAGGTAATAAGTGCGATTGATCAGGCAATTGGCAAAGTTGTAACTAGGGATTTATTTAGTGGCGACTTATTAACTAAGAACTCAATTTCTGATCGAGTTCGTTCAGACTTGCGCTTGATAAGTGTGCCAATCAAAGCAGGACACCTGCCCTTTCTTCAAGCAGGTCAATTAATTGATGTTTGGGTAACACCATCAACAGATGGCATGGCACTTCCTGGGCCAGCAACATTAGTTATTTCGCAGGCAACGATTGAACAAGTTCCAGAGCTTGTCGATCCAACTCTTGATACTGCAGTCACCTTATTAATAAACATGACAAGTGTGCAGCCGTTAGTTCAAGCAATGCGCGATGGCGTAATCGATTTAGTCGCCCTTCCAGATAACAAGCGCAGATAACAAATGATTAATGCGATTGTGGCCATTGGTCAGGTGGATTGGGAAGCACAGTTCGTTAGCGGCCTTTCGCATCCAATGACCGGGATTCAAGTCCAGCGCAGATGTGTTGATGCAGTGGATGTGCTTTCGGTGGCCAAAGTAATTTCAGCTGACGTAGTTGTGGTTTCAGATCACACCCTGCGCCTAGATGAAGAATTCTTTGCCGAACTATCACGGCTGCAGATCAGAGTTATCGCACTAACTACTAATTCAAAGTATTTTGCTGATTTTGTGAATGTTGAATGGATTGAATTAGAGCAAAATCCACTTGCGGCAATTCCGATTTTGGCAGCACTGGTTCGAGTAAATAAGGCATCAATTGAAGAACCGATGTCACCAACCGGGGAACTGATTTTAGTTGGCGGGTTTTCAGGTGGCACTGGCAAAACTCGATTAGCTATGGAATTGGCATTCAGTATGGCCAGCAAAGAAAAACGAACACTTTTGGTTGATGGTGACACATATGGCCCAGCAATGGCTCAACTTTTCAATCAATCCATAACCGAACTAGGACTACTGGATGTTTGTCGCAAAGTTGAACGTAAAACTGCCACGCAAAATTTTCTAAGCCAGGATGCAGTTAATTTTTCAGATTATTTATTTTTTGTACCGGGCTTAGTTAAAGCGTCCAGATGGGTTGATTTAAGACAGGTTGCCTTAACTGAACTTTGGCAGATTGCGAAAAGTGAATTTGATTATGTGATTGTTGATGCGGGTCCAGTTTTAGAAGTTGATCCGATGGTTTCTATGGAAATTGGATTACCTAAACGAAATTTAGTCAGTAGTACTGCATTGAACGCTGCTGACAAAGTTGTTTTAACTTGTAGGTCAGATGCAGTAAGCGTCACCAGGTTAATTAAAGGTTCAATTGAAAATTGGCATAGCTTTGCAGGTAAAGCGATAAGCGCTGTGGTTTTAGCGAATCAAGATAAAAGATCTGCAAAAGAAGTTATTTCGGCTATTGGAATGCACACTGAAATAACAAACATTCAAACAATTAAATATGACTTCGAGCTGGTTAATAAAGCACAAGAGCTTGGAACTTTTGTAGCCCAGTTGCCAAAAGCGCAGGACTTAATTGATCAGTATGACCAAGTGGCAAATGCAATTGTGCAGCAAGTGTTTAACCCGGCAACCAATTCAAGATTGCGCAAACTTTTCCCAAGGAAAACTGGCGCGGTAATTACTTAAGTAAATCTTGAATTCGAGAAACGCCTTCGATTAAATCATCATCACCAAGTGCGTAGGAAAGTCGGATGTAGCCAGGAGTTCCAAAAGCTTCACCTGGAACAACCGCAACTTCAACTTCATCCAAAATAAGTGCACTTAGTTCAGCAGAAGAGTTAACTACTTTGCCGCGAATCGATTTTCCAATCAGATTTTTAACTGATGGGTAAACATAGAACGCGCCCTCAGGTTCAGGACAGTTCACGCCTTCGATTTCATTAAGCATCTTGGTGATTGTCATGCGGCGACGATCAAAGGCAACCTTCATTTCTTCAACAGCTTTTAGGTCGCCAGAAACTGCGGCGAGAGCTGCAATTTGTGCAACGTTAGACACATTCGAAGTTGCATGTGATTGCAAGTTAGTTGCTGCTTTAACAATGTCGTTAGGCCCGATCATCCAGCCCACACGCCAACCTGTCATTGCATAAGTTTTAGCAACACCGTTAACCACGATGCATTTGTCAGCAAGTTCTGGAACAAGAACTGGCATTGATGAAAATTCAGCATCACCATAAACAAGGTGTTCATAAATTTCATCGGTGATAACCCAAAGCCCTTTTTCAACTGCCCATTGACCTATAGCTTCAACTTCAGCAGGCGAGTAAACGGCGCCAGTTGGATTACTTGGTGAAACGAAAACAAGTGCTTTTGTTTTTGGAGTTAGTGCTTTTTCAAGTTGTTGGATTGATGTTCGGTAACCAGTTGATTCATCAGTCATGATTTCAACTGCTTTGCCACCAGCAAGTGCGATTGATTCTGGATATGTAGTCCAATAAGGAGCCGGCAGTAATACTTCATCACCTGGATCAAGTAGTGATGCGAATGCGTTGTATAGCGCTTGCTTGCCACCGTTAGTAATTAAAACTTGGCTGGCATCAACTTTGTAGCCAGAGTCGCGAAGAGTTTTTGCAGCAACTGCACTCTTTAATTCAGGTAACCCAGCAGCTGGCGTGTAACGATGCCACCTTGGATCGCGGCACGCAGCAACTGCAGCCTCAACAATGTAGTCAGGTGTTGGGAAATCTGGTTCGCCTGCACCAAAGCCGATTACTGGTCGGCCAGCGGCTTTTAGTGCTTTAGCTTTGGCGTCTACGGCCAAAGTTGCAGATTCAGCAATTGCCCCGATTCGGGCTGAAACTCTAGGCTTATTCACGGAATTAAGTATTACTTATCTGCAGGTATACGTGGTATTTGGGTGCATAAATATCCCTTACACTTGACACACCGCACAAATCTTAGGCTTATTTCGGCATGCCCAAAATGACCAAAGGTTTTAAGCAGGACCAAGGGTCGTGGCTCAATTGGTAGAGCACCGGTCTCCAAAACCGGCGGTTGGGGGTTCAAGTCCCTCCGGCCCTGCTTAGAAAAAAGTTGGAAGTACTTCCAATGGAAAAACGAAAGGCAAGACATGAGTGCAAGTGCTGACCAGAAAGTTGGTTTCTTTGGTCGCATCTCGCTATTCCTACGTCAAGTAGGCGGCGAACTTCGCAAAGTTGTTTGGCCAACAAAAGAACAGCTTGGAACTTACACAGTTGTTGTAATTGTGTTCGTAACTTTGCTGGCGATTTTAGTTTCAGCTCTTGATTTGGCTTTTGCCAAGTTAATGCTTTTGGTTTTCGGATAAGAAGAAGGAATAAAAAAAGTGACTGACCCACAGTTCATGGAAGCTACTTCTGTTAAAGAAGAAGCTTCTGATGTTTCCCAAGCTGACAGTGTTCAGGTCGATGCACCAATTGACAGTGAAGCAGCAATTCAAACTGCTGATACTGACTGGAATGGTCAGGTCGATGTTGATATCGATGGCGAAGTAACTAGCGATATCGCTGGCGACTTAGTTGCCGATGACTCATTTGATATTTCGCAAATCGTTGAACAGGAAATCGAAGCCGACACTGCTGATTCAACTGCAGATGCATCAGGCGATGCAGCCACTTCCGATGAAGAAGATCCAATCGCAGCTTTCCGCACACGCCTTGAATCACAATTTGGTGATTGGTACGTAGTTCACTCATACGCAGGTTTTGAAAATCGCGTTAAGCAAAACTTAGAAACCCGTACAACTTCTTTAAACATGGAAGATTACATTTACGAAATCGCTGTGCCACAAGAAGAAGTAACTGAAATCAAGAACGGTGTTCGAAAGCTTGTTAAGCGAAACAAGTTCCCAGGTTATGTACTTGTTCGCATGGATCTAACTGACGAATCATGGGGCGTTGTTCGCCACACTCCAGGTGTAACTGGTTTCGTTGGCCAAGGTCACAACCCAGCACCACTTTCATTTGAAGAAGCATTTGAAATGCTTCGCCCGCAGCAAGAAAAGCCAGTGGCAACTGTTGCTTCAGAAGCAACTGCCAAGGCAAAAGCAAAGGCAAAGACAACTCCTGGAGCGCCAGCAGTGAAGATCGACATCGATCTAAACATTGGCGATTCAGTAACCGTTGTCGATGGACCATTTGCAACCCTGCATGCAACGATTTCCGAAATCAATCTAGATGCACAAAAAGTTGTGGGTCTAGTAGAGATCTTCGGACGCGAAACTCCTGTGGAACTTGGCTTCAACCAAATTCACAAGAGCTAGCAAGTAATAAAGCAAAACAAGTAAGACAAAACAAAAATAAAGGACGCAAAAGACATGGCACCAACCAAAAAGGTCGTCGGTCTGATCAAGCTACAGATCAAAGCTGGAGAAGCAAACCCTGCTCCACCAGTTGGTCCAGCTCTAGGTCAGCACGGCGTCAACATCATGGACTTCTGCAAGGCATACAACGCTGAAACAGAAAGCCAACGTGGTCAGGTAATTCCTGTTGAAATTTCGGTCTACGAAGATCGCTCTTTCTCATTTGTTACCAAGACTCCACCAGCAGCACGTTTAATTCTTAAAGCTGCAGGTATCGAAAAGGGTTCAGGCGTTCCGCACACTAACAAAGTGGCGAACATAACCAAGGATCAGGTGCGCGACATCGCCCAGACCAAGATGGTTGACCTAAACGCAAACGATATCGATGCTGCAATGAAGATCATCGAAGGTACCGCTCGTTCAATGGGTATTACCGTCGGCTAATTTACGAAAGTAAATAAGCACCACTAGTGGAAGAACCTGCTTCAGGTTCGCACCACGAACTCCAAAATCTCTAGAGGGAGAAGAAAATGAAGCGAAGCAAGGCTTATAACAAGACAGCCGAAAAAATTAATAAAGACGAGCTTTACAGCCCACTTGCTGCAGTGCGAATTGCAAAAGAAGGCGCAAAGAGCACAAAGTTCGATCAGACCGTTGATATCGCAATGTTCCTTGGCGTGGATCCACGCAAGGCTGATCAAATGGTTCGAAGCACAGTTAACTTGCCTCATGGCACTGGTAAGACCGCACGCGTCCTGGTCTTTGCTGGTGGCGAGCAAGCCGAAGCAGCCCGCAATGCCGGTGCTGACTTTGTTGGCGTCGATGAATTAATCGACAAAGTTGCTGGTGGCTGGACTGACTTTGATGCCGTAGTTGCAACACCTGATCTAATGGGCAAAGTTGGTCGTCTAGGTAAGGTGCTAGGTCCTCGTAACCTAATGCCAAACCCGAAGACCGGCACTGTAACAACTGATGTGGCTAAGGCAGTTGATGAAATCAAGGGCGGAAAGATCGAATTCCGCGTTGATAAGCATTCAAACCTGCACTTCATTATTGGCAAGGCATCTTTTTCTGAAAAGCAGTTAGTTGAAAACTACGCTGCTGCACTTGATGAAGTACTTCGTGTGAAGCCATCTTCAGCCAAGGGCCGTTACATCAAGAAAGCTGTTCTTTCCACGACCATGGGACCTGGCCTTCAGCTAGATCCAAACATGACCAGCAACCTGCTTGCTGAAGACTAAAAATTAGCCCAAAAGCTAACCAAAGCAATATCCAAAAAGTTAAGCAATTTGGGGTCGGATTTGTATATTCGGCCCCAAATGCCTAACCTATAAAGACCAAACCGAAGACCGCCGGTCATCACCCGTAAAAAAGGTGAGGCTAAGGCTCCAAATAACTGGAGCGCCAGCGCAGGTGAGAATAAGAAGTAAGACAGAAATTTATTTCTGCCTAATTTGTTGCCTCGCCTAAGCGCGGGGCTTTTTTATTTGTTGCACTAGCAAATGATCGACTTACATAAGGAGCACCATGGCACGCGCTGACAAGGCAGCTGCAGTTGCAGAGATCACGGAAGAATTCCGTGCATCAAATGCTGCAGTTTTGACCGAGTACCGCGGTTTGACCGTGGGTCAACTAAAGGAACTTCGTCGTTCCCTAGGTTCAGACACCACTTACGCCGTTGTTAAGAACACACTTTCAAAGATCGCTGCTAAAGATGCAGGCGTTGAAGGCTTTGATTCACTACTTCAAGGTCCAACTGCCATTGCATTCATCAAGGGTGATCCAGTTGCTGCAGCAAAGGGACTAGATACCTTCGCTAAAGACAACCCACTTCTTGTAATCAAGGGCGGAATCATGGATGGCAACATCTTGACCGCTGATGATCTTAAGAAACTAGCCAAGCTTGAATCACGTGAAGTATTGCTATCCAAGGTTGCTGGCGTTGCAAACGCTGCTCTTGCTAAGGCAGCTGCACTATTCCAAGCACCACTTTCTAAAGCTGCTCGCACAGTTGCCGCACTTGAAGCACAAGGTGGCGCTAATCCTGCCGCCGCTGCTCCAGCTGCAGTAGTAGAAGAAGCGAAAGTTGAAGAAGTAAAAGCTGAAGAAGCACCAGAAGTTTCTGCAGAAGTAGCTGAAGAATCAGCAGCAGTTGCAGAAGAAACTCCAGTCGAAGAGGCGTCCGCTGAATCGACAGAAGAAACAACAGAGGGCTAGGCCCCTCGAAAGTTCACAAGCAAAGTGTTTGTGAACTAAACCGGGCCTTAAAGCCCCCAACCGGAAGGACGCCAATCATGGCAAAGCTAAGCACAGATCAGTTGATCGATGCATTCAAGGAACTAACTCTGATTGAACTTTCAGAATTCGTTTCACAGTTCGAAGAAGTATTCAACGTAACCGCAGCAGCACCTGTTGCAGTTGCAGCAGCAGCTCCAGCAGCTGGTGGCGGCGATGCAGGCGGCGCTAGCGCTGGTCAAGATGCATTCGACGTAATCCTTGAAGATGGCGGCGCACAGAAGATCGCTGTTATCAAGGAAGTTCGCGCACTAACCAACCTAGGTCTAAAGGAAGCTAAAGATCTAGTTGAAGGCGCACCAAAGCCTGTTCTTGAAAAGGTTAAGAAGGACGCAGCTGACGCTGCTAAGGCTCAGCTAGAAGGCGCTGGCGCAAAGGTTACTGTTAAGTAATTTTGCACGCTCTTTAAAGAGGTGGCTCTATTTAATAGAGCCACCTCTTTTATTTTGCTAATTGCTTGCAGATAATTGATCAACTAACTTCGTAAAGTGAAACCTATGAATAAGCGACTACTTCTCGTTCACGCTCATCCAGATGATGAATCCATCACAAGCGGTGCCACCATGGCCAAATACGTAAGTGAGGGTGCGAAAGTCACCCTAGTTACTTGCACCCTTGGTGAAGAAGGCGAAGTTATCGTTCCTGGTGTAGCCCATTTGGCATCAGATAAAGATGACAAACTTGGGGCTCATCGCATCACCGAACTTGAAGCTGCGATGAAACATTTGAAGGTTACTGACTGGCGATTACTTGGGGGACCTGGAACTTACCGCGA
>JACCED011203107.1_pt1 | contig 11237 bp, 12 predicted proteins | sample 7455021 | NCBI WGS metagenome assembly JACCED01 (sample SAMN15323456, study PRJNA562643) | freshwater metagenome | isolation source: river surface water | place: USA:Blue River Watershed | collected 2017-08-19
GTAAAGTTAGTTGGGTCGTACACTAATGGAGTCATAATCAACGGTACATATGGAGCGTAAACCGCACCTGTCTCGAAGAAGTTAGAACCTTTGAAACCTAATAAGATTACGTTCTCAGTCATATATGGGTTTTTGTAAACATCATATCTGTTAGAGATAGAACCGATGTTAGTTACACCTGCTGCGAATGATAAAGCATCTTTACCAGGATTTGCAGAGAAACCATTCATTGATTCTAAGATAGTTGCTACGTTTGGAGAAACTACTAAGAAGTTAGCTCCACCACGCATAGTTAATTGGTGAATCTTATTAGATACCTTTTGTAATTTGATACCTAAAGTTTGATACCAAGTTGATTTTGTGTAAGCAGAAGCTGCTGCTGCGTTAGAATCAATTTGGAATGCACCTGCTGAAGAATTGTAATCGTATCCAACTCTTGCAGACCAGTAATCAGTTGTGAATGCGTTGTTTTGCAACATCTCTAAGATTTCTAAGTCAATCTCTAATGAGATATACTCAGATAACATTTGAGTTAATTCAGCTTCTGCATCTACTGAGTGGTATGCATTTAAGTCTTGCGCTAATTCTGGAGTCCAGATTGCTTTCAATTTACGAGTCTTAGCAACGATTGGCTCAGATTTCAATTCTAATTCGATTTCTGGAATCGCTAAATCAGAACCTCTATCTTCGAAATCACCACGAGTAATATCAGTTGGTTGAATTGTGTAGTTGATAGCTGGAGAACCGTATCCACCTGCACCGTGTACAACAGTTGCTGCTGATGCCGATACATAGAATGATGCAGAACCTACTGAATCAATTGAAATAAATTGAGGTAATTGAGCAATAGAACCAGTTAAAGAGAATGCTCTTACACCATTGTAATCAGCATCTGATGGTAAACCAACTTTTACTTTTCTAATTTCACCTGCTGCGATTGATGCCGAATATTGACCATCAAAGTTAATATCTGCCCAAGAAGCAGAAGTTACAGTTGCAGTTAATGTAGATGATACTTTATCATTGATTGTGTATCCAAAACGTCCTGCTCCGTAAAGACCACCTTCAGTATTTTGAGTAGAACCTAATTTATCTCCTGTTGGTGATAAAGAATCTTTACCGAAAGTTCCACCGTTACCAAACATAGAAGAACCAGATGCTGGTCTACCTACACCAGTAGCAGTACCATATTTGAAGTCCATATAGAAAATAAGACCTGATGGTAAGTTCATTGGTTGAACTGAAACGAATTCTTTCGCTGCAATTGAACCGAAGATACGACGAACCAATGGAAGAGCAACACCTGCCCACTCTTCAGAACCTGAAGAAGTACCTGTACGAGTTGCCTCGTCCAATAATTGCTTAGCTTGGTTCTCTAACATTACTGCCATACCATGCTTAGTTGTTTCAGAACCTACTCCTTCAAGTAATCCTGTTTTTTCCCACTTGCCTTTCAAACCACGAGTTTGCTCAAGCATAATGCTTTGTGGGTTAGCACCTGTCATTAATTTTTTTAAGTTCATTTTTAAATTAAATTGTTTTTTCGTTATTTAATAATACCTGCTAATTTTTTAAATCTGTTAGCAACCGTAGTTGATTCAGAAATCACTTGCTTTTGTACTGCTGGTTTTGTAGATTTAACTACTTTACTTGCAATTCCTTCTGCAATTGATTTTTTAGCAATTTTGTTAGATGAAGTGTATTTGAAATTCTCTGCTAATGTAGAGTAAACCAATTTAACTTCTCTTACTGATTTTGTTCTATCCAAAGTTTCGATAACTTTAACTTTTTGTTCGTTAGTCATATTATGAGCTCTGAACAATTTGTTAGCGAATAATAATTTTGCGTTTAACAAATTAACTTCGTTGATAGTTGATTGTAATGATTTGATAGTTTTGTAAGCTTCTTGCAAATCTGCTTTTAATTCTTCAGCATCTTCTTCTTCACCTTCTTCAACTTTATCTTTCAAATCATCTTCCATTTCACGAAGAATTTCTTCTAAGTCAATTACTTTCTCACCGTCTTTGTCAGTTCCTGCTTCAGCACCGTCAGTATAATCTTCTTTCAATCTTCTACGTGATTCTCTTAATTTTTTAGATTCAGTTTTTGGTTCTTCTTCAGCTGGAGCTTCTTCATCACCTTCTAATTCAGCCAATTGTCTTCTTAATTCTGCAATTTGTGCTGCATTAGGGTCTTCTGCCGGAGCTTCTTCACCTGCTTCATCTCCACCTTCTTCACCATTAATTGATGCTTCCAATTCTCTGATGATAGCTTCTAATCCCATTTCATCTTCTGAATCTTCTTCACCTGCGAATGGGTCTTCTTCTTCACCAAAAGGATTTTCTTCCTCTTCTTCACCCGCTGCTGCGAATGGGTCTTCTTCTTCAGTTGCTGCAAAAGGATTTTCTTCCTCTTCTCCACCTTCACCTTCTAATTCTGCTAATCTAGCTCTCAATTCAGCGATTTCTTGGTCTTTTTCTTCGTCTCCGTATCCCATTTCATCTTCTTCATTGATGTCTGCTACTTTTGTGTAGTCAGTTCCCGCTTGTTCTGGTTTTCCACTATCTTTAGCTACACCTACTGATAAATCAGTATCTGCATCCAAAGTTGGTGTTGCTCCAGGAGTTTCAGCATATCCTGCCTCAACTTTTGAACCGATTCCCGTTGAATCCAATTCTTCATTTGTAGCTTCTTGGTCAGTATCTTCTTCACCTTCTGCTTCTGCTCTTAACTTTTGAGATAAGATAGATTGTAAACGTGGAGTAAATGCTTCTTCAAGTGCTAACTTTGCGTTTGCTAATGCAGTTTCCTTTACGGCTTTAGCATCGGCGATTGCTTCTTTTAACAATTTTGAGTTTGCCATTTATTTTTTTATGATTTACTTGTGAAGTTATTGATTACAACTCCAATGATATTCCGTTGATTGTTCGGTCACGCCTTATAAGAGAAGGGTATTCATTAATCAACTATAAAAAGTAATCCCATATAGAATGGGATATTTGATAATAAGTATATAACTTTTTAGAAAACTAAAGAAAAAATCCCAAAATAATTTGGGATTCTCAATATTTTTTTGTATATTATTGGTGATTTACCAATTTATATTTAGTTCTGTATAATAATGATACAACTGTATCTATATCGTTTTGTATCCAAGAATCTTGCAATTTAGGATTTGTTCTTAATTTTGCAACTAAATTACATAGAGTTTCAAAATAATTAATAATATTTTTAATATCATTATTTTTATCCAAAGTTCCTATACCAGATAATTGAATTATCCCTTCTTTACCCTGATATACTTCTACCAACCCATCAATTAATCCACCAATTGAATCATAATATTCACCCAATGCCAAATGTGCCGAATGTGCTCCAACACCTTTAACCCCTAAATGAAATGAGTGAGTTTGAGTTCTACTTTGTAACAACAATGATGCTAATTCTTCCATTTATTTTATTTTTTGCAAGTTTTACATTCTTGTAATCCTAATCTACTTTTCATAACATCTTCGGATACATCTGCAATTTCAAAGTATCTTCCTAAGACATGTCCCATATCTTCATATAGGGATTCCAATCTTTGTTCTTGTGCTTTTGCTTCGATTGCTTCTTTTTCAAATGCAGCTTGCAGTTTCTTTAATTCACTCATATTACGTTTAATCGTAACTCTATCGAACCAATCACCACCTTCTCTCAAAGTATATTCTTGTGCTGCATCTGCAATACCACCCAAAGTTTCAGCAACTTGTCTAATATCAGATTTTCTTGCCATTCCTTCTCTATGTTGCCCATAGGTAGAAATGATTTCCAAGAAGTGTCTTTTTAATTCAGTTGGGAGTTGTTGTAACTCTTCTGATTCTTTTAGTAAATCTTTTAAACGTATCATAATTATTTTCCTAAAATATCGTTTTTCTTAATTTTTTGAATGTATCTCATTAATTCATTTTTATCCATTCCCATAGCTTCAATTACTTTTGCCAATACAAGAATTTCTTTTTTACGATTAAGGTTCATTCCCTTAATTTGAGATACCATTTTATCCAAATATCGTTCAACACCAACTGGTAATGTTGTATCTAAATCTTCCAATGATTCTTTAACCACTTTATCATTAATAGCTTTACCAGGTACTAAATTTACTAGTTTCATATTTTATTAATTTAATTCTATTAATATTTCTCTCATCAAATCTTGTGCTTTACACCATTTACCACACTCATCTGCAATTTTTTTCCATTGTTTGGATTCATTTACAGGTGCCATAAATGCTCCATGTGTAGATGGGTTAGATACAAAATCCCAACCTACCAATTCAAAATCTTCCTGAACCATTACAGTACCATCTCTCAATTCTTTAACAGAACCTAAACCTCTTGATGAAATACCTAAACGGATATTGTTCTTTAATAATTCTTTTAAAATGTTACCAGATGGTGTAGAAAGAATTTCAACAGTTCCACAAACATCATCACCTTCCCAATAGATTTCTCTAACATTGTGAGATACATTCTTTAAATTAATAACTGGAGAATCTGGATGGTCTAATTCACCCAATGCTCTTCTTTCATTAATAAGTTGTTGATATTTTTTACACTCTCTTTCAAGAATCTCTCTTGGGTATCTTCTACCATTTTGGTTTTCAGCACCTGCTCTTTGCAAAACACCTTTAACAAGTAAAGTACCATTCGATTCTTCTTGTATTTTTGCTTCAAACAAATGAGTTTCTATTAATAATCCCTTGCTCATTACTTTTTATTTCTTAATGCTGCTAAATCCGAACCCTCAATTTCACCATCACCATCTACATCAATTTTCTTTTGTCCTGCAGTTAGTTCGGCTTCGTTATATCCTCTTAATCTACCTTCCGATTTTGCTTTAAATGCCGTATCTACTGCATTAAAGAATTTCTTTTTTTCATCATCAGACATATCTGCAATTGATTTACCATATTTATCTAACATTGTTTTAAACAACTGCTGATAATCATTCTCTTCTCTCACAACTTGTCTAACAAGTTCCTTTAATTGGTTTAATTTCATTATTCAGATATTTTACGAATTTGTTGGTCTAATTTTAACAACCTCTCTTTTATACTATAAATATGAGAATTTGTTCTTTTCCAAAAATTTTTATTAGAAACTCCGTTTTCATTTTTAATCTTTCCATACCAACTTAAAAATTGTTCCATTTCTTTAAGTTGTTTGTGTATATTGGAAATACCTCTTCCTATCTTTTGAGTTGGTGATGCATCTTCTTTTTTTAATGCCACCCAACGATTTTCTTTAACTACTGTATATCCTGTTAAATCGGCTTGTCTTTTTCCTTTTGTCTTTTCATCTTCACCTTTGCCAAATGCAAATGGAGTACCATATCCATCAACATTACCTGTAACATTCATTTCATCAACTTGCAATTCAGCATCCTTATACATTCTACTAACCTTTTGGTCTAGTTCGGCTGCTAATGCTTTCTTTTTATCATTAAGTTGTTTTAATTGTTGAATGTGTTGTTTTTCGGCAGGAGTTCCTTTAGTTTGTTTATATAAATCCAAATGTTTTTGTATTTGGTCTACAACATCACCATATTCTTTTCCGATTGTTTTAATACCCCTAACCTCTCTAATAATAAATTCTTTAACGTGGTCTGGTAAACCATCGTGAGATGTTGATGCAAAATCTTTAGCATCTTTATCAGACATTGAATCAGCAGCTTTTGATACTTCCGGTGATGGATTTTCCATATCACCCTTTTGAGCTGCATGAACCATACCCATAAATCTTTGTTGTGCTTTTGATTGTGCTGGCATTTTTAATTAGTTTATGATAATACGGATGCAGAGCCCGCTGATAATTGAATACCTACTGGATGACAAGGATATATTTGACCAGGTATTAAAGTTTGTAAAGATAATGAACCACCACCTTCTACATATAAACTACCCGTTGTGGATGAACCCACATGCGTCATTACTCCCCACGCCTTGTCGTAATTTCCTGTTGTATCATGTCTACCAATATTAGTAATTGCACTTGATGAAGTGAATGTACTAACTTTAAAAATTCTATAATTTGTCATTTTTTATTTTTTTAAACTATTTTTCAATTCGCCCAACAATTCATACGTCATCATCATTGCCGAAAGATGTTCTTCTTTAATTCTTTTTGCAGATTTGATTTTTCTGATGTTTGAAATTGTTTCTGCTAATTTAATTTTAGTTACTTTATCAGTAATTTTAGAACCAACTTCTTTTAACCCACCAACTAATTTAGATACCTCTTCGGAAACATATGCATTTAACTTTCCAGTATTATTAATATTATTGATATATTCTCTTAATAATCCTTTTTGGTCGGATGTTAAATTCTTATATTTTTTATTAAAGTTTTCTACTAAAAATTTATATGAAATTGCTCTTAAATCTTCATCTTGCTTTCTGTATTCTTCCAATACTGCATCTTTGATTTTAGAATCTTTATTTTGAATAGATGTGTTAATAATGTTTTCTGCAATAGTAAAACGAGAACTAACAATATCTGTTGGGTCGTATTGTTCTTCGGTACTATTTACTTCAAATAATTTGTAAATAGAAGCGAGTGTTTTGTAATTAGATACTGGTGATTTTATAAACTCATCAATATTATAAGTTTCCTTTAATTGTTTAATTAGATTGTATTTTTCTTTTATAAGTTTTTTCTCATCTAATCGTTTTCTTGCTTCACAAATTGTATTGATAAATTGTTCTGCTTTTGATTCAGAATTGTATTTTTCATTTACAAGATACTGATACAATTTTAATTCTTTTGAAAGTTCTTTTTTTGAATTAAAATTTTCTTTTAAAATCTTTTCAGCTACTGAATTGTTTGAAGACATGATTTCCGAAGTAATTTGTCTTACTAATAATTCAAATATAAATCCAGTATTCTTAAATTTAGAATGTTTAATTTTTTTCATCAATTTTTGCAATTTGTCAGATATAAATATAGTATTATATTGGTTTATTACTCTTTTGTTAAATCTTCTGTTAAAATAGTTTTTTTATTTCCATCCATATCTTTAAATATTTCAAAATATGAACTTTTTCTCGGTTTATATTTTACAGAATCTTCTTTTTGTTTTAGAGTTTTTATTCCTAATGGGTCTCTGCCTTCTGGATGGTCATCGTGTCCATATCTAACAGGGTCTTTTGGTCTTCCAACATTATTTGTAGCCAATTCAGACTTTAATTTATCCAGTTCCTCTTCAATATTGGTAGTTTCTCCACCATCTACCCCGGTTGGTTTGGCAGGGTCTGTTCCTTGAGTTTCAATTGATGTTAAACGGAACATTTGTTTTGTATCTTCCAATACACCCAATGTTAATTCATCTTGCTCATCCTTAGCCATCTTCATAACAGATTCATACATCCATTCTTTAGAGAACATTTTAGTTTGTTGCATTTGTTGAATTAATGCTACTTTTGATGTATATAGTTCTACTTGCTCTTGCTCATAAATTTTAGATGGAGTAGTTAATTCTAATGTAAAATTGGTTAATCTATCATCATTTATACCTTGTGCGTATAAGTGAACGATTGCAATTTTAGTTAATTCTGAAATTAATACTCTTTGTACTCTTTCAATTGTTTTAGCAAAACGAATATCCATAGATGCCAATGTTGCTTTACCATTAGTATCTTCTTCGTATCCTAAATATGCTTTTGGAATCTTTAATGATGCCATTAACTTATTCTTTAAATAGTTAATGTCATCAATCATATTATATTCCAAACCTTTTAATGTATCGATAGATGTACCATTATCGTTACCACGAACTGGCATATAATAATCTTCAATAAGGTTTTGGATATTGTATTTTAAATTGTACTCACCCGTTCTTTCATCAACAAATGGAACTTTTTTAGAGTTGTTGATAATCTTTTGCATATAGTTATCCACTTCGTTTGGTGGAATATTACCTACATCAATTTTAAAGATTCTTTTTTCAGGTGCTCTCATTACTCTGTGGATTAACATTGCATCTTCCATCAACATTAATTGTTTCCACACTCTTCTACCTCCCTCAATTATAGATTTACCATATGGTAAAAAGTTTGAATCTGAATTCAAACGTAAGTGTGCCATTTCGTAATTTTCAAATTCTTTTTTAGGAGTCATACCATACGCACCTAATGGATTTTGATATGGTGCATATACAAATTTAACTCTCTGTGGATTTGATTCATCAAACCCCTCTACTCTACTAACTTCATATGGAGATAAAGGCATTACATTTACAATACCAATACCCTCTTCCTCTGCTATTTCCAATTGTAAAAAGAAATCTCCGTATTTAACTAAATTTCTAGTCCAAGGCCAAAGATTAAACTCAACATTAAGAATATCGTAAAATAAATTTTCTAATATTTGTTTGATATTATCATCTTCGTGATGTATCTTTAGAACATTACCTTGTTCATTTTTAGCAGTACATTCATCTGCGTAAATATCTAATGCGGATGCTAATATTGGGTCTGTATCCATTGAATCATAATCTCTAAACAAGTCGATTCTAACTTGCTGATATGCCATTGATGATTCTAATTGACCCGTTCCATAATTAGTTACCTTTAACTTCATAAAACGGTCAACCAAGTTCGTGGTCATATTCTGCCACTCATCTGTGTCAATTACTTTTATCCCTTTCTCCGTTTTACGAACAATGGTGTTTGTTGAAAATAATTTCTGTAACCTACCTAATACTGATTTATCTGCCATTTTTTAATTTGTAAAGTATCTATAAAGATAATAAATTTTTTTGTAATTTCCAAATATTATTACCACTTTCTGCAAGACCAATATCTTGCTTTATGTCTTGGTCCTGGTTGGTCACAATTGTGTCTTGCTCTAAAACTTCTTCTCCTATCAGGATTGTTCTTTTTAATTTTAACTCCTTTTTGACCAAAGTTTACTTTTACAACATTACCAGCTGGATTTTTAACATATACTTTAAATTTCTTAACATCACCTGCCATTGGTTTGCCCAATTTAACTTCTCTACCTTGATATTCAGCTTCTCTTAAACATTGACAACCTTCGTTTAGATTTTTGTCATATCCTCTCATAAAAGCAATGAAATCTTCCATATCTTCATCTTCTACATCATATTCTTCTGGTTCAACTAAACCGTAGTTTACATCATCATCTGAATCAATATCTTCTTTAATAGGAACGCAGTTAGGAACTTCTCTACCATCTTTTGTTTTCATTCCAATTTGCTCATATCCTTTCCAACAAGGACCTTCTGCTTCTTTTACCGGAACGCAGTTAGGAACTTCTTTACCATCTTTGTTTTTCATTCCAACCATCTCGTATCCTTTCCAACAAGGGTTTTCTAATTCTTTTATGATTTTAGTTAAGTTCATTTTAAAAATATTTTGTATCCAACCTATAAATATATAAAAATTATCGAAGTAACCAAGTTAAACTTTCAATTTCTTTATTACCTACTTCCATTTCATATGGATTTCTACTTAAATGACCCGTTGAAATCATTCCTTCGTATTTTGAAACGTGTGAAGAGTTTAACATATTTTTAGTTAAATCTATCCCCTCTTGTCTTAAACGAAGAGCAGTATTACGAACCCACAATCCGATTGCCAATGCCATAATTAAGTCGTCATTGTATCCTTTCATTGCTTCTGCTCTACCGCTTTGCCAAATAAATGTAAACATTTCATCTATCAATCTGCCACTACGAATAAGAATATCTTTCTCATTCATATAAGTATCCAATGCTGATATGATAAGAGGTCTTGTTTTTGATGTTGTAGAGAAACCGGCAACCATTTGTTTTTCATCTCTGTAAAACTTACTACTCATCTGTCTTTCAACATCGATATACTTTAAGTCATTACTCATATAGAATAAATTACCGTATCCTCTATCTATGATTTGTTGAATACATGCCCAACCTACATTTGAGTTTTCTACTACCAATAATGCGTTATTATATTCAGTTGCTAATGCAGTTAGGAAATTTCCAAAATCTTTGGTATCAATCATTCCTCTATATTCTGCAACTTGCGAACAATCTTCTATATCCAAAACTTGTGCAGTAGAATAGTCAGCACCATCACCTCTTGCAACGTCAGCTACAACCATATATTGTTTGTTGTAGTTTGGATATTCCCATTTCCATAAGTTTCTATCAAACCCTGCTTTTTCAACTGGTTCCATAACATAAGTGTTCTTATACCAAGTTAATAATTCGGGGTCTAATACTGTATCACCCGAACCAACAAAGTCACAATCACATTCTTGTGCTGCACCTTTTGCTCCTAAAATACGAGTCTGTTCATCTCTCCAAGCTTGATTTCTTTCAGGATGTACTGTCCAATGGAGATTAATACAATTAAATCCATTTGAACCACTTTCTCCTTCTACCCACATTTTGTGAAACCAGTTACCAATACCATTTGGTGTAGATAATACAATTGCACTACCACCCGTTGATAGAGTTGATTGTGCCGATAACCAAATTTCATCAATATCTCTAATAAATGCTGCCTCATCCACTACCAATAGAGATAGGGCTTCCGAACGACCTGCGTCAGGTGAAGATGCGATTGCTTTAACTTGTGAACCGTTTTTTAATTTAAGTGATAGTTTGTTGTCCTCAACCGAAGAATTACCACCATCTCTTAACCAAATGGGTAATAAATCGTGCATTACCCTTACCTTTTCAACAAGATTCTTTGCAACCGTTACTTTAGTTGCAATAACCAATGCATTAAAATCTTCGTTAAACAACATTTTCCACAAAATAAAACCTGCGGATAGAGTTGATAAACCCAACTGACGTGATTTAAGAATGATGTTAAAACGGTCTTCTTTAAAATCTGTTAAACAGTTTTCCTGAAACGGATATAAATGAAAAGGTATTTTACCTCTTGTCGGGTGTTGAATAACACAATATTTTTTCATAAAGTAAATGGGGTCTGCCGCACATTTACGATATTCTTCTGCAATTATCTCTTTAAGAGATTTTTTAGGTTGCCCTTGAACTGCCATATTATTTTTTCAATCTAATCTTCCAACCAATCGATGCTCCATAGTATTTGTTACCATTGGCATCTAAAAAGAAATTTACACCATATAAATTATCTTTCTTTGTTTTAAAAGTTATTTGAGGTCCAACCATTACAGTAGAATTACCCATCACACCTTGTGCCCCAATATAAACTTGGTTTTTTGGAA
>JACCED010609878.1_pt1 | contig 11235 bp, 15 predicted proteins | sample 7455021 | NCBI WGS metagenome assembly JACCED01 (sample SAMN15323456, study PRJNA562643) | freshwater metagenome | isolation source: river surface water | place: USA:Blue River Watershed | collected 2017-08-19
AGAAACGACTCGATCCAAAGGTGCGGTCAAAGTTGCTTGAGATTGCGCGTACGTGGCAAACGTTCGCTAACATAAAGAATGTCATCATCTCTGACATAGTGTTGACCGGTGGCAACGCTAACTATAATTACACCAAGCATTCAGACTTAGATGTTCACATCATCGTTGACTATTCCAAAGTCAGCTGTGAAGATGCAATGGTGTTTGATTACTTTATGTCAAAGAAGTCACTGTGGGCTGCGTACCACTCAAACATTAAGGTTCGCGGTTTCCCCGTCGAACTATTTGCTGAAGACAAAACAGCAAAGCCACGCCCAGGTCAAGGCGTGTTCTCTTTGATAAAAAACAAATGGATACAGGAACCACAGCCGCTTGCGTTTAGACCACGTACGGACGGACTGCTTCAGCAAAAGGTTGCCTTTTACATGAAAGAGATAGATAATATGGTCGCTGGTAAGCAGAGTATCAGCTCAGCCAACGACCTTAAAGATAAACTGCGCGTCATGCGTGCAGCAGCAATTGAGCAAGGTGGTGAGTTCTCTTTTGAAAACCTAGTGTTCAAAGACCTCCGCAATAGAGGTTACTTGAACAAGTTGTCTAACTATTTGACGAAGAACAAAGAGAAGCAACTATCATTGAAGTAAACAGGAAATTATATTATGAGCGCAAACGTAACTGAGATTGAACAGAAAGTCATTGAAATCATTGCATCGTTCAAAAAGGTCGATCCAAAGATTTTTAGTCGTGATTCGGTCCTGAACGAGGACATGGATATTCAATCACTCGATGTTGTTGACATTCTGATGGATCTTGAAGACATTTACGGTATTGAGTTGATCGATGATGACCTCCTGGCTAGGTCTGAAGACAATCCAATCACTGTCGCCATTGTTGCGGAATTCATTGTAAAGAAAGTTAACGATAAGTGAGATTCTACACACACGTTGCACGTGTAGGTGAGAAGCTGCTTGTTCGAGGTTATGAAGATGGTCGGCGACTGAAAGAGGTTGTCGATTATAAACCATACATCTTTATTACATCGAACGCGGAATCTGACTACAGAACACTTGACGGTAAGTCCGTCTCTAAATTACATCCCGGCTCGATGAAGGATACTGCTGACTACATCAGCGAGTACTCTGACGTCAATGGTCATGGAATCTACGGGGTGCTTCCATACGTTTATCAATACATCAACGATCAGTACCCGAATGAAATCGAGTACGATCCAAACCTAATATCAGTCGTCACACTTGATATTGAGACTGAGTCCGAAGGTGGCTTCCCTAATATTAAGACAGCCAACAAAGCACTAACAGCAATCACGATCCGTAGAAATGATCGTGCAATGACATTCGGTATTCGCGAATACAGAACGGAGAAGGATTACGTTACCTATATCCAATGTCGTGATGAACGTGATATGATCATGCGGTTCCTCGATGTTTGGAACACGCCTGACTGGTCACCAGATGTTCTGACTGGGTGGAACGTTGAGTTCTTCGATATGCCGTACATGATCAATAGGATCGAGCGGATGTTCGATGAGAAGACTGCTCTTCGTTTGTCTCCGTGGTCGAGATGGGAAAAGCGTATTGATCCAAACGCCCCACGTGATCTTCCACCGAATGACCCAGATCGATTCATGCGTATTCCGATGGGGATCTCAATTCTCGATTACATGCAGCTGTACAAGAAGTTTACATTCTCGCAACAGGAGAGCTTTAAACTTGACCACATTGCATTCATTGAATTAGGCGAGCGCAAGCTGGATTACGAAGCACTAGGGTTTGATTCTCTTGATGCGTTCTACAAGGGCGACTTCCAGAACTACATTAACTACAACATCCGTGACGTGGATCTTGTATACCGACTTGACCAGAAGATGAAGCTGCTCGAGCAAGTATACGCTATTGCATATGACGGAAAGGTTAACTACATTGACAGCCTAACAACAGTAGGAATGTGGGACGTGATCATTCACAACTACCTACTGAGTAAGAACATTGTCATACCAATGAAAGAGGTTGGTGACAAACCTCGTCAGATTGAGGGTGCTTATGTTAAGGATCCTCAAGTTGGTCTGCATAAGTGGGTTGTATCGTTTGACTTGAACAGTCTGTACCCACACTTAATCATGCAGTACAACATCTCACCGGAGACGTTGAAGGGTCAGATGTTCGAGTACGACCTTGCTGTCACAACGAAGAGTGTTGATATGTTCCTCGATGGTGATATCGATAGAGTTCGTGATGAGGAAGAACGTGCACGCATATACGATAATATTCAGAATGGTCTGATGGGTCTTGGTGGACAAAAGCATTCGCTGAAGCTGACAGAACATCTCCTCCAATACGAAACCGTACGTGAGGTGTTAGAGAAGTACAACGTAACAATTGCACCAACCGGTTGTCTGTTCGATAAGACGGAGCGAGGGTTCCTCCCAACGCTGATGGAGACGATGTACAACGATCGTTCTGCTTGGAAGAAGCGAATGCTTGAAGCGAAGAAGATGTATGAGAAGGACAAGTCCCAGAAGTGGGAGAATGAGATTGCACGTTGTCACAACATGCAGCTTGCAAAGAAGATCCAGCTCAACTCAGCTTATGGCGCTCTCTCTAATCAATTCTTCCGTTGGTTTGACAACCGTCTTGCTGAGTCAATCACGAAGGCTGGTCAATTGTCTATTCGTTGGATGGAACGTGAGATCAACAAGTACCTCAACAAGACGTTGAAGACACAGGACAAAGACTACGTTATCGCCATTGACACGGACTCGATGTATGTGACGTTGGATGGTCTAGTTGAGAAGGTATACGGACCTGCTGCCGGCACGATGGATGTTAAGCAGTTGGTTGACTTCCTCGATAAAACAAGCCAACAGATACTTGAGCCGTTCATTGATGAGAAGTATCAAGAGCTTGCTACTTACGTTGCTGCGTATGAGCAGAAGATGAAGATGAAACGTGAGGCGATTGCTAACAAGGGAATTTGGACCGGTAAGAAGCACTACATCCTTAACGTGTATGATCTCGAGGGTGTTCGTTACGAAGAACCAAAGCTGAAGATGCAAGGCATTGAGGCTGTTCGCTCATCCACACCTTCTTCATGTCGTGAGAATATTAAGAAGGCTCTTACCGTGATTATGAACCAGGACGAGCCAGCTATCCAGAAGTTCATTCGTGATTTCCGAAAAGAGTTTAAGAAGCTTCCTTTTGAGGATGTTGCCTTTCCTCGAAGCGTACGCGGATTGATTAAGGACGATATTAGAGGTAAAGGTGGTGAGATTATCCAGAAGGCCTACGATACGGGTACTCTCAACTTCAAACCAAGTACACCGATTCACGTGAAAGGTTCTCTGATATATAATCATCTGATTAAGTTGCGCAAGCTCGATACACGTTACCCGTTAATCGGTGACGGTGAAAAGATAAAGTTCTGCTACATGCTCGGCTCTTCGCCTCTACCACGAACGCTGGATAAGAACCCCGTCATTGCAACACCTGGTAAGTTGCCAAAAGAGTTGAATTTAGACAAGTATATTGATTATGATATGCAATACGAAAAAGCATTCGTGGAACCAATTAAAACAATCCTCGATGCGATAGGATGGAAGGAAGGAAATGACCAACAAACCCTCGACTCTTTCTTTGAATGAAGAAGACGACTTTGGTTTTACCATCGTTGATGAGACCGAACTATTGAAGAACACTGTATCGGAATACGATCTCCGTTTGGAAGAGTTGACAGACAAACTACAATTGATGTATGATGCAATTCTACCTCTTCTCAAAAATTTGAGTAAGAACCCTGACCAAGAGATTATAAAATGGCCTGACCGCAAGGTTAAGATTCTTGAATTCAAGAAGCGTTTGGAGTCTATTGGTGGTATTGATATAAAGGTTAAATCGTTATGAATGATTTTGAGACGCATCCTCGTGGCACATTTGATGAGATAAGGGCTTCACGTAAACTAGCAAGAGCAATTGAGCAGCTTACGGTGCAATACAGCCCTAGCATCATTCCTGTTGATATTTGGCTGGCGTATCAGGAACTGTGTGAGGTTTATAATAAACATATGATGAATGGAGATGTATGAGTGATTTTCTTCGCGAGTTGATTAAGGAGTTGAAAGATGAAGATACTTCTTTGGCCGTTGACGGCGCTGGTAGTGCTGAGTTTGGGGGCTTTATTGATACTGGTAGCTTCGCTCTCAATGCTGTTCTCAGCGGTAGCCTCTTCGGTGGCGTCCCTGATAATAAAGTTACTGCTTTTGCAGGAGAGTCCGCTACTGGTAAAACTTACTTCGTTCTCGGGGTCGTCAAGTCTTTCCTCGAAAAGAACCCAACAGGAGCAGTAGTTTACTACGACACGGAAGCTGCTATTACAAAGCAGATGATGAGCGATCGCGGCATTGATACATCACGTGTCATTATTGCTGAACCAGATACAATTCAAAAGTTTAAGACGCATGCGCTTAAACTGATTGATGCATATGAACAAAAGGACGAGAAGTCGCGTCCACCTATGATGTTTGTTCTTGATAGTCTTGGTATGCTTTCAACTTCCAAGGAGATGGAAGATAGCTTGGAAGGTAAAGACACTCGAGACATGACAAAGGCCCAGATTATCAAAGCAGCATTCCGTGTGTTGACTTTGAAGCTAGCAAAGGTTAAGATCCCTCTGCTAGTAACCAATCACGTCTATGAACTTGTCGGTTCGTACGTGCCAACGAAGGAGCTAGGTGGTGGAACAGGACTCAAATACGCGGCTAGCACGATTGCTATGCTCTCCAAGCGTAAAGAAAAAGATGGAACAGATGTCATCGGGAACATCGTCAAAATCAAAATGTACAAGTCCCGACTCTCAAAAGAAAACAGCCAAATCGAAGTGTTACTTACTTATGCCGAAGGGCTCGATCGGTACTATGGCCTCCTAGAATTGGCAGAGAAGCACGGTATCTTTAAAAAGGTATCGACCCGCTATCAGATGCCAGACGGTACGTCTGTGTTTGGTAAAAACATTAACGAGAATCCGGAAAAGTATTTTACGGATGATGTGTTGCAGCAACTTGAGTTGGCTGTACAAAAAGAATTTAAATATGGAGTAAGCGATGAGCAATGAAGTAACAACGACCCAACAAGACCCTAATGCAAAGAACGTGATCAACTATGAGCCGTTGTTCCCTGTACTGACAGCATCTATTAACCTTGACCTCGCTGTTGAGGACATGGCATCAGATCTGTTTGCGCTTGCAACGGATACTGTTAACTGTGAAGGTGGGTTCACGACATACACGACTGGCCAGAACATCGATCACATTCGTGGTATCAACGACGTTAAACAAGCAATCTATGGCGTTGCTTGTGCTATGGGTCGTGAGCTCAAGATGGAGCTCAACTATGACAAGGCATCTATTCATGTCTGGGCAAACGTAATGCGTAGAGATGGACATGAGCCAGTCCACAATCACAAGCGCGGTGTGTTCTCTGGTACGTTTGTTGTCCATGCTGATGAGAAGGATAGTCCTCTTGTGATTGAGAACCCAACAGAGGGGCTCCGTATGCATGAAGGGTTTGTTCGCCCACAAGACTACACAGCATTCACTGCACCATCGATTGCAATCAACCCTAAAGTTAATCAGTTGGTGATCTGGCCTTCGTGGTTGTATTATCAGGTTCCAAAGATGCAGACGTCTGGTCCTCGTGTCACGTTTGGCTTCACTGTTGACTTCCTACCGCCAGGAGTTTAAATGGTTGAGGATCTAATCCTTTCAAACCTTATTTTCAATGAAGGATATGGCCGTAAGGTCATTCCTTTTTTGCGGACTGCGTATTTTAGTGACAAGACAGATCGCGTACTGTTTGAACTCATTAACGCGCACGTAGATCAGTACAATACATTTCCTGATAAGCTAGCCCTCCGTCTTGGCATTGATCAGAAAGAAGGCTTGTCGGAAGATGAGTCCTCGTTCCTGGCACAACGCGTTGAAGGGCTCAGTGACCAGGTAGCAGAAGTAGATTGGTTGGTTGATCAGACGGAGAAGTTTTGTAAAGATCGTGCAATCTACAATGCAATCTCTTCAGCAATCACCATCCTAGACGACAAGACTGGTAAGATGTCACCGGGTGCTATTCCTTCCCTACTCGAGGAAGCACTTGCTGTATCTTTTGATACCCATATTGGCCACGACTTCATCGAGGATTCGGAGAGCCGGTTTGACTTCTATCACAAGAAAGAAACGCGTGTCCCATTCGACATTGAATACCTCAACAAGATTACAAAGGGTGGTCTGCCACGCAAGACGCTGAACGTTGTCTTGGCTGGTACCGGGGTTGGTAAGTCATTGTTCATGTGTCACTGTGCCGCATCAAACCTTGTCGCTGGTTTGAATGTCCTCTACATTACAATGGAGATGGCAGAAGAGCGGATTGCAGAACGTATTGATGCTAACTTGTTGAATGTGTCACTTGATGAGCTGACGATGCTGCCGCGCGAATCGTATCAGAAGAAGATCGACCGTCTCAAGGAGAAGGTTGTTGGTAAACTGATCATTAAAGAATACCCAACCGCATCTGCTGGGTCAGCAAACTTCCGTCACTTACTTAACGAGCTGAAACAGAAGAAGAAGTTCGTTCCTGACATCATTTACATTGACTACTTGAACATTTGTAATTCAAGTCGTATCCGTCAAGGTGCGAACGTCAACTCATATACATACGTTAAGGCGATAGCGGAAGAGTTACGTGGACTAGCTGTTGAATTCAACGTGCCAATTGTATCTGCAACGCAAACAACCAGAACAGGCTACACAAGCTCTGATCTCGGACTTGAAGATACATCAGAATCGTTTGGTCTACCAGCAACGGTTGACTTCATGGTTGGCATGACATCGTCTGAGGAACTAGAAGGCCTCAACCAGATTATGTTTAAGCAGCTTAAGAATCGTTACGCAGATCCGAGTTTTATGAAACGGTTTGTCGTTGGCGTCGATAAATCCAAGATGAAGCTTTATGATGTTGAACAGAGTGCTCAACAAGACATTGTTGATGATGAGCCTTTGTATGATAAGAGTCAGCAACAGAAGTTTACAAAAGATGTGTTTAAAGGGTTTAGTTGATGTTGTTAACAAAAGTTCTTGCATGGTCCGTTCTCTATCCAATAGCGTTGTGCGGCTTTGCCGTTTCAACATTATTCACAGTCATTTCCTTTCTCTTCAATTCTCCTGTCGACATTTGGTTAATGATAAGTAACACGATTGATGAAGAGGTTTCTGACACAGGAAAGCAATGATTGTCATCATAACTGGTTGCAAAGATCCAAAGGTACGCGAGGAGGTGCATAATGCATGCATCTTCTATGCTGAGCATTTGCTTTCGCGGCAAATGCTCAGACACATCGTTGTTGAGATTGATTTTCTTAGACAGATGGAAAATCTTGGCGATTGTACGGTTTCCTATTATAATGATTGGTATAAAGCACGTGAATTTGAAATAAGGATAAAGAGAAGCCGCAGTATTAAGAATATTCTTTGCACGTTGGCGCATGAGATGGTGCACGTTAAGCAGTTTGCAAAGGGTGAACTTAACTGCGATCAAACACGATGGCACAAACAGAGTGTTGATTCTGAGGAAGTAGGATACTTTGAACTCCCGTGGGAGATTGAAGCCTCGACGTTAGAGCGCGTACTTTACCATATGTACATGGAACAAAAAGAATAAATACATGGAACAAAGTAAGACATTCGTTTCTTTCAAACCGGCAAAATGTCGGAATTGGATCCTACAGGTAAGTCAAAGCAAAACAGGTATGTGTATAATAATGCATCACCTGTACACGCGTGATACACGTGTTGCTTTTGCAAAAACAAAAGAAGAAGCGTCAATGTTCGTTTCAATGGTTATAGAAAAAGAGGAAATGTAATGGCTGTACAACTAGAAGAAATACGCGACGCGTTCAAATCATATCAAACGGATAAAGGATTTGTCCACGGATACGATCAAATGTATAGTGTTGTCTTTGACACGATTGGTAACCCTACGAGTCTGCTTGAGATTGGTTTCTATAGAGGGTACTCTGCCGCTGCATGGAAGCACCTGTTTCCTGAAGCCACTCTACAGTTCGTCGACAAGAAGCAACCTGTCGAAGTAACGCCGCCAGCCGCTGACCTTCCACTTCTTATTATGGACTCAGCACGTACCGCTATTACGGAAGCGCTAGGTCAGAACTTTGACGTTGTCATTGACGATGGTGATCACCGTCCCGATTACCAATGGCAGACATTCTTGAACCTATTGCCACGCTGGACAAAGGCGTATATTATTGAAGACGTCTTTACACGAGAGAATGTTGAGTTACTCCGTAAGCGTTTGAAGAGTAAGGGTTTTGACAACATTCACTGCTATCAATCGAAGTTTAAAAACGCCAAGGTCCGTATCAACGGAGAGATGGTGCAGGACAGCTACTACGCTATCGTCGTCTATCGATAAACATGCTCGACATCCAGTGGAAGGGGAAGATAGGCTACGGCGATATCGTTTCCCCAATATGTTATGCACATAATGTTTCTTACAAGCTAGACACACCTGTCAGCTTGACATTTCGCTGGTCGTCTGACTCACAACAAAAAATACACCCACAAGATCCAGAGCCTCTTTGGATCCGTGCTTCTTACATACATGAGATGTGTGAAAAGAATGGCACGCGTGTAGAGGTACATCATCGTTTCTCCGATCCCCTCGATATCAACCATACCAACTATGATTGGGATGTTGTCGGTAAAGATCCGTTCCACAACTACTGGCGTCCCTCATATGCACATAAGCAAATGGGAAAGTATGTCGTTGTCAACTCAACAACAAATAACGTTGTGTCGTTGAAAGACTACGGTAAACCATGGAAAGATCCTATAGGTGAAGGGTGGCCATATGTAATCGACATTATCAAAGAGCAGTACGATGTCGTTATTGTTGATTACCGTACACCGATACGTGAACTAATGATGCTGCTGAGATCAGCACGTGGGTTTGTTGGTTATCACGGCACTGCTGCCTGGCCAGCTAAGTTCATGCATACACCTTCAATCCTCATTGCTGACGGTGGCTCTTTAACACGAAACGCATTCCCATACGCCACGATCAAAAAAGATGTAAAGACACTTCGTGCAACGTTTGCAAAAATGGACGATATGTTTCAGCGCTCGGCTGACATGATAGCAAAAGCACGAAACGACTACAATACATATCACCCTTCTCAACAATTCATTGATCATCTACATTATGCAGCTAAAACCATTTAACGTTTATATTGGATTTGATAAACGCGAGGAGATTGCAGCAGAGATCTGCAAGTTCTCGATTGTGCGCCGAACATCGCCACGTACTGTAGTAAAATTTCTCAAACATGAAGAGATCCGTGAATTTACAAGACCGCGTGAGCCAAATCAATCGACAGACTTTACATACACACGGTTCATGATTCCGTTCATCGAGAAGTACCAAGGGTTCTCTTTGTTCTGTGATTGTGACTTCCTATTCCTCGATGATATACGGGAAATATCGCGGATGATTGACCCTACAAAGGCTGTCAGTGTTGTCCGTCATCCAATGTATATCCCAAACAGCACATTAAAAATGGACGGTGTAGAACAGCATACGATGTTGCGTAAGAACTGGGCGAGTCTGATTGTATTCAACAACGAACATCCTTCCAATAGAAAACTAACACCACAACTAATCAATACCGTTCAGCCAGGAAAGGTTCTCCATCAGTTTGGATGGCTCGATGATAATGAGATAGGATCGATATCACTCGACTGGAACGTGCTAGACGGTTACTATGAACTTGACAACCCGCGAGCAATTCACTACACTGACGGTGGGCCGTGGTTTGATGACTACAAGACAACACACTATTCAAAATTTTGGATAAATGAGCATTATGAATACACAAACTCTCGCAGACAGCTATGAGCTGTATAGACAAACGCATGAACAAAAGCCTAAGTATTTTGGAGGCCACTCACTACGAGAGTACGTGTTTGATATTGGCTCACTGATACAAAGAACAAACATAAAGACGTTGATCGATTACGGCTGTGGCAAAGCGGGCGTTTGGAATGAATGGGATCTGAAACACCTATGGCAGTTAGATGAGGTTGTTTTGTGGGATCCCGGTGTCGAGAAATACATTACAAAGCCAACGGAGCCACGTGATCTTGTAATCTGTATCGATGTGCTCGAGCACGTACCGGAACACCTTGTTGACGAGGTGCTCGCTGATATGTGTAGTCTTGCAAATAAAGCTATCTTTTGTAACGTATCGACGCGCCCCGCAAGTAAGCATCTTATTGACGGGTCAAACGCACATGCAACCGTGCAACCAGCAAAATGGTGGCAAGCAAAGTTTGACGCGTTGGATAAACTTGTTATTGCTCACTTTACCGCATGATATCCTGCAACATTACATACTACAATGAGCCAACGTGGCTAAAGTGGTGGTATAAGAAAATCATTGACCTTAATGAAGAGGGATTCGATGTCCGTCTTAATGTTGGTGATGATGGGTCCATGGACCGGCCAGCGGAGGAGTTTTTCAACAAATACCCACCAACGGACAGTATGAGATTGTTCCGCGTAAAGGAAGATCTCGGTTTCAACTCACATGGTACTCGAAACCTATTGATGAAGCAGACAGAGACTGAGTGGAACTTATTGTCAGACATTGATCGTCACTATCCCGATGACACGTTGAGGACTCTTGCTCGAGGTAGTTTAGAGTTTCAGAAGGGAACCTACTATTCTTTGAAAGAAATCATTCGCTCTTCTGATGATGGATACTCTGTCAATGATTATGTTGTTCACAAAGATGACTTTTGGTATGCTGGCGGGTATGATGAGGAGCTTGTTAACGTTCACTGGGGTGATCGTTTGTTCCTCAGATGTTTGACAAGCGTGAGACGTCGTGCAAAAAGAGATGACATCCACGTTAAGTATGTGAGGTTCTCTCGTGAGGTGACGTTTGCCGATGTTCCCAAGACGGTGTATAGTGAGGAAAACGGAATAGGCAGCCTTATACATCCAGTCATTGCTAATCGATGGGGTGATCCCAAGTATCGTGCTGATATGAGAACAATGATAACAGAACGGAACAAGACTCCAGCTGGACGTGCCTCAAAGCCGACAATCAACTTTGAGTGGGAACAGATTTTCTAAACAACTAAATAGGTGCTGAGGA
>JACCED011449757.1_pt1 | contig 11234 bp, 10 predicted proteins | sample 7455021 | NCBI WGS metagenome assembly JACCED01 (sample SAMN15323456, study PRJNA562643) | freshwater metagenome | isolation source: river surface water | place: USA:Blue River Watershed | collected 2017-08-19
ACTGACTGACTGACTTACTGACTGACTTGTGTAATATAATGTAATATAATGTGTTTTATTTTATGTCGTTTTTTATAGACAGACTGCGTATTTTATCCCTAAGTTCTTTGATTTCTTTCACCAAAATCGGGACAAGTTGTATGTAATTAATGGACTGATATTGCTCAGCATCTTTGTCACCAATAACCAACTCGGGAAAACACGCCTGTACTTCGTGGGCAATAAACCCGTATTCGTGCTGGCGCGTTAATTCATTAAAATACTTTACGGGGTGTAGCGCATCAACGCAAACATCCGGTGAAATGGCTTGAATGCCGGTCTTAATCCTGTAATCACTGACATTGTTCAACCCCAGTGTTTTAATGGTTCCGCTTACATCCAACGCAACCCCGGTGTCTGGCGTGTTTGTGGCTATACCCACCGTTCCTGTATTGTAATATATACTGCTACCGGTAGTCTGCCATATAGTTGGCCCGATGATATTTGTTAAAAACGGAACAACCACACTATATTGTTGCGACGGGGTGAATTTCGTGGTGACATAGGCGATTACCCGTGGTTGGTTTGCGGCGGTGTTAGTTAAATCCGTATAATCGGTCCGCAATACGGGGATGGTGTTGTTTGCGGAATATATTTTGGTATTAAATGTTATGGTCCCAGTGGTGGGCGTATCCAATCCAATCATTCCTTTTCCGCCAGTTATGCCGGTATATAACGTTTCCGTGTTGTTAATGACATAGATTTCTTTCACGCCGTTCAGAATTGGCGTTGAATAAAATATTAAAAACCCGCTGGTGGTAGTCATTGTGTTATTAGAAACATAAAACGTAAAATTGGAGGCGGTTAGTGCGATATCAACCATTAATAAACGCTGCACCGGCAGCACCGCACTAACGTTGCCGCTAATAACCAGCGACCCATTTGTAAAACTAGATGTTTGATTATTGAAGTTAATACACTGCGTGGAGGCGGCAGTTGTGTTGCCTTCAAATATATTGTTATTTACAAACGACCGTCCAGTCATACCAGTTATAATGATGTATCGGTGGCTGTCGGTTGTCCCCACAAACTGAAACCGATTATTGGTGATTTGAATGGATGCGTTGTTGGTTGAAATGGCGAATTCATTGGTTTGAAACACGCAACTATCTACATAATTCACACCAGCCGCATTAGAAAACAGTAGTATATTGGCAATACTACTTGCGTTTGCGTTGTTAAATGTAAGATTAGATACAAGTATTCCGGTTCCGGTTATAACCAATATATTAGACACGCTGTTATAAATCACGGTAGATGATGACACGCCTTCTATTTTCACTGCTTTGCTGATTGTTTTTTCAGATGTAAGGGTTATGTTGTTGGCAATGCGCAGTATGTCGCCGCTGACACTGGTTGCTATGGCAGATGTGAATTCTGCTTCTGTGGTAATGACGTAAGTTGAACCCGAAAAAATAGGTAAAGACGATATTTGTGGAAATCCGGCATCACTTGCCGCATACAAATTATACGAATTATTTAAATATGTGTTTGCGGTGTTTTCATTGATTGGTTCGGTGTTTATGAAGCGAAAGGTGGGGCCTTGTGTTCCGGCACCGGTTGGACCCGTAGGGCCTTGTGTTCCTGTCCCGGTTGGACCCGTCGGACCAGTTGGACCCGTAGGGCCTTGTGTTCCAGTCCCTGTTGGACCAGTTGGACCTGTTTGTCCTATTAACCCGGTAGGTCCAGTCGGGCCTTGTATGCCGGTCCCAGTCGGACCAGTCGGACCCGTTGGACCTGTTGGGCCCGTAGAACCGGTCGGACCAAGCAATCCAAACGAAGTATGAACATGACTATATGTTGCGTTACTCTGAAAATATATGTTCGCAGACCGCACAGACGAATTGTCATTGTAAGCATAAAGTTGTATTTGAATTGATGGCGAATTGCCGTACAATGTTAAATCAGTGTATGGAATCAGCATACTAAGTGTGTAATCTTCTAACATTGTATCAATGATTTGATGCCGTGTTGAAAACTGTGAAGTCCCGCCAACCTGAACAACATTTGATGGTAAATTAACTGGCGGAATGGTTGCGGCATTTACGGTATCTAAGATTTGGGTTCCCGGGATTTGGCCGCCGCTTACGTCAGTATTGATAATATACACCGCATAATAAAGAAAAACGTGGTTTATATCACTGGACGCCGGAACATTCGCAAATACATTTACATCCCATATTCCAGCCGACAAGAATCTTTGTGAATACGCAAATGAAGTAGTTGTTCCGAAAAACGCCGCCACAAATGCGTTTGTTGCCGACGGAATATTTAAAGAAACCGTATTTTGTGCTGCGTTATTTGGCGCATTTGACAATTCATTTATACGGGTGCCGGTATTGCTGTTTCGGTTCATATACAGTAACAACCCACCGGAACCTTGCAGTCCTTGGGCACCGGTAGGTCCGGTAGGCCCGGTCGGCCCGGTATCTCCTTTGCTAGCAGCAGTCCCGGGTATTCCTTGTGGACCGACCGCGCCAGTACATCCGGTTTGTCCCGTTGCGCCTAAAATACCACGAGGCCCGTATGGACCGGTCGGTCCGGTTGCGCCACACGGACATTTTAAACATCTACATTGTAAATATGTTTCATAATTGCTATACGAAGTCATGCTTGTTTTGTTTTGTTTGGTTTGTTTTGTATATTATATATGATTACGAATATTATATACAATAATTATTATTTATTATTTCTTGTGAAGTGAATTCAAAACCATTTTTCCTGGGCGTGTTGAAAAGGGCGACTATACTTCTCTACAACCAAGGGTTCGGGCATATATACCGTGGTAGCACGGTCGTAAAACCGCACTTCCGGAACAGTTTTGAGGCTGGGATTTACCGGCATTTGAGGTGTAACTAAATTGGTTGAATTAATGCCCCGTAATGCCGACTCTATATCAACCGAGTTGTTAGAAAATGAATCACGCGACATATATGACGGCATAATTCCGACACTTTCGTAGGTTAGACCATCGCGGTAAGCACGCCCCATTGCGGCATTTTCAAAGCCCACGTATTCGCGTGCCTTGTTGAGAGAATTTTGTTGAATACAATAATCGGAGCGTGTGTTTTTATTGCGAGTTGATGCCATATTTATATATCACTTGGAAGAAAAAACGGATTTTACAGCATTAATTGTTTCGGTTTTTAATTCCGGCGATACAACCCCAGACCGGTGTATTTCAACTAAACATTTGTGAAATAAATCAAAGGTGTTATAGGAATACATCATACAAAATATGAGTTCGGAATTCTCGGTGGTATTATTTTCTTCAATTGGTTCTTGTCTTTCTGGATGTTCATCACTGCCCGTCTGTTTCTGTTTCTGATACAGCGGATGATTTGAAATAATCTCTCTAACATCATTATGAAATTTGAATTTTTCATATAATTTTGTTAAAGCGTCGCTTATTCTGTCTGCGTCATATTCGCCACTTTCAATTTGGAACACTTGTAGAAACTGGATTTTAAACATCATATCCGCTTCGTCTTCGGTATCCATTTGTTTATAAGTGGTAACTAATTCAAAATTATAAAAATCGGTCATTTTTTTTATAATTGAACACAAGGGTTCTATTTATGTGTCTTTTGTTTGGTCTTTTGTCTTTTGTTTGGTCTTTTGGTTGGTCTTTTGTCTTTTGCACTTGGGCTTAATGTGCCACTTGTCACGTATCACTTGTAAAGATACTCTTGGTCGCGAATCAATTCACGGGAAGGAACGCCGCCACGAACCCAGCCATCCGCAGCCGCACCTTCTACGTAATTAACCGGGTTATTGATGGTTGCGGCGAGAGATGGAAGCAAGGGGTAGTTGCTGTGTGCCATAAATGACTGCTCGGTCAAGTTGTTGATGCTCTTCTTGTTCTGATGAGAATCGCCCTGCAAAAGCAAAGACTCTACATTGGGGTCTACTTTCCCCCTTCCTAAATAAGGAACCGTGCGAAAAGGACGCTCCAACAGACTCAATTTACTCTTAGAATGGGTGTTCAAACTGCCAATGGAGAGGTCCGAGTTGGTGTCAATGTTGCACCCGCCGAACCCGGTTTGGTGGCCTCCCTTAAAGAACACATTGGGCTGGCTGGTAGCAAAAGCAATGGGGCGCTCCATCTGGCAATCCGTAGAAAAGAAATTTGCCAACATATAATTGGCCGAATCCAAGTTCTGGACATTGCGCTGGCTCAAATCACAGCTGTCGTTTCCTATTCTAGAAAGATTGTCAAAAGTGTATCCACGAATATATGCCATTTACTTATTTATATAATTACTGTGTATAATGTATATAAATAAAAATAAAATATTTCTACAAAAACCAACCAAACAATTACGAATTACGCCCCCATAACCGGTCCTAAACGAGAATTAATGCGCCCGCAAGCAAATTCATTCCCTTCTTTACACGACGACATCTCTCCGTAGCAAAACTTGGCAAAGGCGGATTGGTCATTCGGAATGCGACTATTCGGCATCGTATAAAAATTTCGCATAGACGATTCAAACTGCGCATTATCACCTAAAGTTCCAAACAATTGCGAATATGTTTCTTCGCTGGTATGATTTGGCGGAGTTTCCAATGCGACCTGTCCGTTATGAACTAAATTGCTTGCGTTGCTGTCTATGGTGCGGCTAACAAATTGCTTTGCGGATTCATTAATGTCGGTTTCCACGGCGGGATTGAATGCGGGGGCGGCATTGCGGCGCTTCGGATTGTATTGTATTTCGTGGGGCAAGGTATTCATCAGGGGGTTTTTTTGAACCGGCCCCGTAAATTCGGTTTTCAGTGCTTTATAAAAATCCGGATTTGTTATATTTGTGCTAAACCCCTCCTTTGTTTTGTATTTTGTTTCTACTGTTTCTTTTTTGTTTTGATAATTGTATAAAAAAGCGACAATTCCGAGTGTAATAAGACCAATGATAAATATATTGTATGACATCGTAATTAAATACCCTAAAAATGTCAAAATAATAACAAGGCGAGAAATTACATTGAGTTTTTCTTCGGTCGTCATACCGGCCTTGGGCCATAATTGTGATATATATTCTTTGTTAAAAAGCACAGTGGGGTCTTTGGTCCAAAACTCCTGCGTTTTTTCATTATTTGAAGAATGTTGTCCGCCGCTCATACTATATATATATTTATATTATAGATATATAGTTTTTACAACACGCATTTTGTTTGCGTAATTCATTTATTTTTATTGGTTTGAATTTTGAAATGTAAAATGTGATTTATTTCTTGTTATTCTTCTTTTTCTTGGGTTTTGCTTGTGTCTTTTCGTCGTCTTCAAAATCTTTTTCGGTTAATGCGATGGGGTGTTCTTTCGTGTGTTGTGTGGACTGCGTCTGTTGCGATGACTGTGTCTGTTGTGTTGGCTGCGTCTGTTGCTGTGCCGGCTTAGGAAATCTCGGTGTGCGCTCAACTGTCTCGCCCGTGCTAAATACCTGTGCTGGTCCTGGTACAGCCTTTTCGTTCAATTTCTTCATCATCCTTTCACGCATTTTGGCTTGTTTAATGTTTCGTTGGAGCTGGGATTGCATCGCCCCTACATTCACCTTTCCACCCCCTGGAACATTCATTCCCATTTGACTGAGCATGCTGGCAATATTCCCCATCCCCGGCATGTTTTTCATTTTACTCATCAAATCGCTGGCTTCTTGCATGATTTCACTTTCTTTCAATTCGCCCGACTTCAACTTTTTGTCCAGTTTTTCTCCCACCGATTTCACCAACCCCGACAATTTTCCCGGGTTTTTAAACAGCGTCTGAAAAATGCCCTTCACTGAACTCTCGCTCGTCATATCTAAATCCAAATCCTTGGCCGTTTCCTCGGCAATTTCTTTGGCTAAACTGCCAATCTTGCCGTTGAGAAGCGAGTTCAAATGCTGTTGGATGCCTTCCGGATTTGGCATCTTTGCGTGTGAGCCGGCGGTTTCGTCACCAGGTTGCGAATTCATAAACCCCTTCATAAACTCGGACGCCTTTTTAAAGGCTTCTTCCTCCGTTCCTTGGCCTTGGCCTTGTCCTTCTCCTTGGCCGTCGCCGTTGCCGTCATTAGAAGAGGAAAACATTCCGTTCATTCCTTCAATCACCTCCTCCAACTTGGTCTTTAATTCGCCTTCATCAATCGCTTCAAACAACTTGGCGGTGTCGCCAAAAGACCCAATATCCGACACATTGGAAACCACGGAAAACAGAATCAACTGTAAATATTTCCAAATGGCGTCTTTGGTCCCCTCTGAAATGTCACTGTTCCACAAGTCTTTAAACTCCACCTTGGGTAAAAACTGCGTATTCACGTCGTCGGTCGTGCCAATCAACTCCCGGTCAAACATCTTTTCGTTTTTATAGAGAATATCAAAAAACCGGGCTGGATACACGGTCTTACAATATGCATACAATGCCTCGTAATCGCGACACTCTGACGCCAATACCGTCTCGTATTCCGGAAACGTAGTCGCAATATCCCGCAAAAAGTCGTTAATTACATTTTTGAAATCGTCGGGATATGACATCTAATATTACTATGTTCCTATGTTCCTATGCGAATGATGTCTAATGTAAGTATTTTAGTATTTTACATTTATTACAATTCAAATATTTAAGCGGTTTTTACATCATTCTACTATAATTTTGACGGCCATATGCCCCCCTTTGAGTTCCATTTCCACTTCCATAAGGTTGATATTGCTGATACTGGCCGGGTTGATGCTGAGAATACTGTTGTTGATACTGGGCGTGTTGTTGTTGCTGATACTGGCCCGGTTGTTGCTGATATTGTTGCGGCGAATATTGCGGTTGCTGATATTGCTGATACTGCGTTTGCTGTTGATTATATTGTTGTTGTTGTTGCGCGTTTTGAAGCCGTGAATACTGGGTGTTTTGGGGAGGCGCATAATAGGACTGGCCCAAGGGTGCTTGTACTTGTTGGGAATACATTTGTCCTTGTCCTTGTCCTTGTCCTTGTCCTTGTCCTATCGCCATTTGCTGTGGCGGAACCCCCATCGGCGGATAAAATTCTTGATATTGCTGCATTTGATACATGGGTTGGTCCGGGCGTTGCGTAGACGGGACTTGTTTCATTGGAGGCGAAATATTTTGGTTAGGGTTAAGCGGGCTGTCTTCAATTTTAATGTCTCGTTCTCTCTGCGATTGAAGCGTCTCCACGCTGACGTCCTTTACTTTATCTGGACTATAATTATCCGGCGGGGTCTCTATTTTATCCACTTGATTTATGGTTGCGTAATTGTGTAATTGCCGCATTCCGCCATTTCCCTTTGCCGACAATTCATCCGGACTTTGGTCTAAATAACTGTATGTGTCCGACGCAACCCCGAACCCTCCAAGCCCTTCATTACACAACGAAAACGCCATTGGTTCGCCATTAAAGTTGGTGGCGCTGTTATTTTGCGCGGTGTCCAGCGGCTGTAAATGCTGCAATATTTGTTCGCCATACAACACTTGGTTCTGTTTATTTAAAAGCAACAGTGCCGGCACTTTATTTACTTGCGGCGGCAACAAAACCTGCGCCCCCGTTTCAAGCACAATGTGCCAAGTGGTTCCCGTTTTTACACGCTTGTCAATACATATAAAATGTATGTCTTCTTGTATTTTACTTTTCGCTAATTTTGTTAAAATTGCTTTTGATTTATCACAATAATTGCTGTAATATAAAATACTACTCATTTTATTATATGTGATGGATTGGTGGATTTATGGATTGATGGATTGAGATATTGAGAGATTGATGGATTGAGATATTGAGAGATTGGTTGTTGGTTGTGTGGGTTGGTTATTCTAAATAATCTTTACGATATATTATTTATATTTTTATAACTTGTGGTTTTAACGAACACACATACAACACAACACACTACTGCGAAAAATTGATTAGAAATATAATGTATAAATATATACAACAATCCAATCTCAATATCTCAACCCAACCCGACAAACACAACAATGAGCGAAACAAAATTGTTATCAACTCCCACACAATCTAAATTGGCGTCATCCAGGTATATTCCCCGACTGGTGTCCCGCGTGGAAGAAGGCGGTATATTGACATTCACAATGGACAATATAAATGTAAGTTTAGCCAATGCGCTTCGCCGCATCATCTTATCCGAAATACCCACCCTCGTTTTTCGCACATTCCCGTATTCTGAAAACAAAGCCTCTATCTCGGTGAATACCTCCCGCTTACACAATGAAATTATGAAACAGCGCCTTAGCGCCATCCCCATCCACATTTCCGACCCAGAATTCCCGTATAAAGATTATATGCTGGAAGTGGATGTGGTGAATGACACACAAAACATTCGCTATATAACCACCGCCGACTTCAAAATAAAGAACAAGCAAAACGACAAATATTTAACCGAAGCCAAAGTGCGCGAAATATTCCCTCCTGACCCGACTACCGGGGATTACATTGAATTTGGGAGATTAATGCCTAAAATGACGGAATATGGTGAAGGAGAACGCCTTGCCCTTACTTGCGATTTTGACATTGGCCGGGCAAAAGAAGACGGGGCGTATAATGTCGTATCAACGTGCTCGTACTCAATGACAATGGACCCCAGTAAAATCCAAGATGCGTGGAAATTGAAGGAAGCCGAATTGGTAAAAGATGGCATTGATCTTGATTCGGATGAGATGAAGGACCAGAAAAAGAACTGGTTGCTTCTAGACGGCCAACGATGTACCAAGGAAAACAGTTTTGACTTTGTCATTGAAACCATCGGCGTATATTCCAATGTGGAATTGGTTGCAATGGCGGCAAAAGCAATGATTGACAAATGTAAGAAATTCATTTCAGATATTGAAGGCGGCGAAAACCGGGTTCAACCGTCGGCATCTACATTGGAACACGGGTTTGACATTGAGTTGAAGGGCGAAGATTATACATTAGGAAAGGCATTGGAATTCTTCATATATGACAAACATTACATAGAAGACCAGAGCGTGTCGTATTGTTCTTTTCGCAAAGTGCATCCGCATAGCATTGATTCATTGATTCGTATTGGCTTTGCCGAAGCCGTGGATGAAGCCATTGCGTCAAAATACATTATTCAGGCTGCTCACGACGTGATTGGCGTGTTTGAAAATATTCGCGACCACTTTCAATAAATTCATACATCATACATCATCATCCCCGTCCACCCAATAAAATAAAAAAAACAGTTGTTTTATTACGACAACTATTTTTTTATTTTTATTTTAGTTAGTTTAGTTTTTAGTTTTTACCCTTAGCCGATAACCCAGATATGACCATCTTCTTCTTCATAAAACGCTTGATTTAACATATCGGCATCGTTGTCATCATCATTTTCCGATGAATCATCCTCTAATAAATCTTCCAAGTGGTCGCTGTCATTCAATGTCGTATCCGCCTCTGACAAGCAATCTTCGTGCGTGAATATATGGTCTTGGTTGTAGTATGAGCAACGAACAATGCGATTATACCACTCCACATAAATCTCAGACAAACACTCCGAGTGTTCATCATATAACGCGACATAGTAATCCAAAAAGTCATCACCTAAATTTCCGTGAAATTGTTCAGTAGGATGGTCAAGGACATTTTCCGGCAATTGAAATACGCATTCGCTCCACGGTTTAATTACCGAATATGCGTAGCCCATTATATGCCACGTTTGCATTTGTTCGGTTATAACACGGAGTTTGCGAGCAATGATTGCCAATTCATTGAAGAGAAACTTGCGGCATACTTCTATGATTTGCGTATCTTTCAAATCATCCATTCGTAGTTTCATATATGAAACGCGCATCATACAGCCTTCCGCATAATTGTCCCACAAATCATTCATTGTTGTATAAAAGTTGTTCCATGCTTCTTCGCACACGCTTGCGTTGTGATAAATTAATTCTAGTTGTTCGGTATAAATGCGTTGTAATATTTCGTTGTTCATACCAGCGAGATTATTAAGAGGATGACAGTTATTGGTGGTATTGGAACGGATACAAGTTTCATATAAGGTCTTCTGGTCTTGGGATAGGTCTCGGGATAGGTCTTGGTCTTGAATGTTGTTAAACATATTGATTTGGTTTTGATTTGGATACAACTCACATAGTTGCGAGTGATTTCAATTTTTTAGTTTTTCAAGTATATTGTAAGGTATGATGTATAAATTTGTAGAGTATCCAAATCAGGGCGGCGGCGAGTATGTAATTATAATAAATAATATTTATAAATATATATATTGTCGTCAATATGACAATTAGTTTTCAAATAAATAATAATTATAATTCAACAGTAAATCATGAATTCAATTCTTTTTTAAATGAAAAATATTTAGATGAGAACTTAGACATATATATGAAACAAAATAATGAGGCATCGTGTATTTTTACGCCAAGTTCAACAGAGAGCGATACATTTCCATTACAAGAACAACAAAAATTTATTACAAAATATATAAACCAAACAACTCCATACAGAGGATTGTTAGTTTGGCATGGATTAGGCTCAGGAAAAACGTGTGCTTCAATCGCAGTGGCAAATACATTTATAAAAAAACAAAAGGTGGTTATGGTTCCGGCTGCGCTAGAAAATAACTTTATCGGAGATTATTTAAAATGTGGAAAGATAACTGCAAAATTTCAAAAAGGACAACAAAATAGGTTAGTACCGATTGGAGTTACCAGTCACGTGGATTATAGTACATTTTATACATTTACATCAAATGGACATATAAATCGGTATAAATCTTCATCAGATAATATATTTGAGAATAAATTAGTTATAATAGATGAATCACAACTTTTAATAGAACACATAACCAATGCGATACTGAGTAGAATTAATTATGCAAAAAACATAACAAAACATACAGAACGATTACAAAGTATAAATGATATAACAAAACAACAAATATCACAATTTTCAATCCTTAAAAATGAAAACAAATTAATGGGAAAAAATCATTATATTGATTTGTATAAAGATTTAAGAACACTTGAAAAATCTAAAATTATTTGTTTAAGTGGAACGCCCATAGTAAATACTTCCGTAGAACTATTAGTTTTATTTAATATTATTCATGGTGATATTTTTTCATGGATTATTACCGCTGAATCTGATATAAAATATACACAAATAGAAGATTTTGTAAAATCTATTGGACTGGTAAATCCTGAAACGATAAAATTCAGAAATAATATAGATTTAAAAAATA
>JACCED010037512.1_pt1 | contig 11232 bp, 9 predicted proteins | sample 7455021 | NCBI WGS metagenome assembly JACCED01 (sample SAMN15323456, study PRJNA562643) | freshwater metagenome | isolation source: river surface water | place: USA:Blue River Watershed | collected 2017-08-19
GAACAAAGGCGCGAGGGTGATGTACTAGGTGCATCACAATCTGGAAATCGTTCACATCTTCGATTATTACGCGTCTTGCGTGATGAACACTTGATTGAAGAGGCTCGTTCGGTTGCGGCACAATTACTCGAAAGCGAAGGCTCTTTAGAAGGCTATCCTTTACTAAAGAACGAGTTAGAAATCCTAAAGAAAGATAATTCTTCTACATACATTGATAAAGGTTAGGGATAGCAAGATGCGAATCATCGCGGGGCTAGCGAAGGGTCGAAATATCGCAGCTGTTGCGGGTGCAACTCGACCAACGTCAGATCGCGCGCGCGAGGCACTTTTCTCCACTTTGACATCCGAGTTTGGTAATTTTGAAGGCTTAAATGTTTTAGATCTCTTTGCTGGTACTGGCGCTATCGCGTTGGAATCTCTCTCGCGTGGTGCCGCGATTGTGCATGCAGTGGAAAATGATGACCATGCACAGAAGGCGATCACGGCTAATTTTGAGAGTATTAAAAGTGCACAATGCCCAGGAAGTTTCCATCTCTTTGGCATGAATGTAAGTCGTTTTTTATCAGATCGAGCAACCGTTCAGTATCACTTCATCTATATTGACCCACCATATGATGTTGAAGATATTGATGTAATTGAGACGCTGATCCAATTGCGCGAAGGTGGATTTCTTCATCCCCAGGCGCTGATTGCCATCGAGCGTAATTCACGCGTACAAGAAATCTCATGGCCAGATGGTTATCAATCACTTCGCGAAAAGAACTATGGCCAGGCGACCATTTTTTATGGGGTTCCAGCCGAACTTTGAGCCTGAAAATGGATTACCACGCTAATCGTTGCTAGCGTTTACACCATGAAGCGCGCAGTTTGCCCGGGATCATTTGATCCGATCACCTTTGGACATATCGACATCATCGAGCGCGCCAGTGAACAATTTGATGAGGTCATCGTCGCTGTTCTTGAAAATCGCACAAAAGCTTCCCTATTCACAACGCAAGAGCGTATGGAGATGATACGTAAAACAACATCACAGTTTAAGAATGTGAGAGTTGATTCTTGGCACGGGTTACTCGTTGATTACTGTAAAGAGAATTCAATACAAGCGATAGTCAAGGGTTTACGCGCGGTAACTGACTTTGATTATGAGCTCCAGATGGCGCAAGTTAATTTACAGGGATCAGGCGTTGAGACCATGTTTATGGCAACGGCACCAACTCACTCCTTCCTCTCATCATCAATCGTCAAGGAGCTTGCACATTTTGGTGGCGATGTATCCTCTATGGTTCCAGGCGTCGTAAACGACGCGCTCAAAGCACGAGTAGCAGGGAAGTAAAAATGGACTCGATCGAAAAACTAAGCACTGCAATTACGCTTATCGAAGAAGCGCGCGGAGTTCCACTTTCGGCATCCTGTGTTGTTCATCGTGGTGAAATCCTGGAAATTTTAGACGGTGCAAGAGTTGCGCTGCCTCAAGATTTATCTACGGCTGAATCGATTCTCACTCAACGCGATAATTTAATAGAAGAAGGTAGATCAGCGGCAGAGCAGATGATCGCCAGTGCACGTGAAGAAGTTGCGCGCATGATCGAACAGACGGCCATCGTTCAATCAGCTCGCGATGAAGCACAGCGCATTCTCGATGATGCCCGCGAACAAGCTGCACAAGAGCGCGCCGAAGTAGAAAGTTATATTGACGGTCGTTTAGCTACGCTTGAAGTTATTCTTAATAAGACCCTCGACGCAGTTGCACGTGGCCGCGAGCGCCTAGATGGCGCCAATGATAAAGATGTACTGTCGCAACTAGCCGACGACAAATAGCTAAGAGATCGACCAATTTCGATGTCTAAAGCGTCACAAGTCTTTGAATTTAACACTCACGAACTTCCACGTCGTGCAGGGGAGATGAAGGAGTACCAATTAGATTTGGAAATCCTGGAACCTATTGGTGTTCCACTAATCGGCGTTCCAGCAGGGGATGTAATCGAAGTTGACCTGCGCCTGGAATCTGTAACCGAAGGCGTTCTGTTAAGTGCCGAGCTCTTTGCGATCGCCAAAGGTGAATGCATCCGCTGCCTAGAGCCTGTCGAAATCACGGTAGAGCGAAAGATCCAAGAGCTCTATCGTTATGAGCCGGGAAATAATTCTGAGAGAAAAGGAAAGAAGTCCAAACGTTCAGCCGATGAGGATATTGATCTCGAGGAAGATGATGAGCTTTGGATGGATGGAAATGTAATGAATCTAGAACCACCGATCAGAGATGCGATTGTGCTTGATCTGCCGGTGAATCCTCTCTGCTCCAAGGATTGCCTAGGGCTCTGCCCGGATTGTGGCCAGAAGTGGGTAGATCTACCTGAGGATCACCAGCATGAGGCGATTGACGCTCGCTGGGCAGGCTTGGCTGGACTGGATTTTAAGAAATCGGATGAATAAGGGATACTTACGCCCTACCCGAGTTAAGCCAATTTTATTGATTAGCTTTAAAAGAGATTAAGGACGATTACCGTGCCAGTTCCAAAGCGAAAGATGTCTCGTTCGAAGACTCGCTCACGCCGCTCAATGTGGAAGACGACTGCAGCCTCACTTGCAGCGTGCCCACAGTGCCAGCAGCCAAAGCTCACTCACACAGCATGCCCAACCTGCGGAACATATAACCGCCGCCAGGTCCTCGAGGTCTGATCTGTTCTCTTCTTTAACTGCGCAGCTCGGGATTACTTTAAAGCCCGAATTGCTCGAGTTAGCTTTTACCCACCGCTCATTTGCATATGAAAGCGGTGCTAAAGAAACAAATGAACGTTTAGAATTTTTAGGTGATTCAGTACTTGGGTTAATAGTTACTGAAGAGCTTTACCTACGTTATCCAGATTTAGATGAATCTCGTCTTTCACCACTTCGTTCTGGAATAGTAAATATGCGCGCGCTCGCAGAGATTGCGCGAACCCTTGAACTCGGTAAATACATTCGCCTTGGAAAAGGTGAAGAAGTCACCGGCGGGCGAGATAAAAACTCACTTCTCGCCGATGCTCTCGAAGCACTGATCGGCGCCATTTATTTAGAGTGCGGTTTTGAAACAACAACGACCGTTGTTCGCGCGCTTATCAAAGAGACTCTAGAAGGCGCCATGGCAAAGGGCGCTGGCTTAGATGGCAAGACCGCACTTCAAGAATTAGTTTCATCACTTGGCAAAGGGACCCTCGAATATTTAGTTACAGAAGAAGGCCCAGATCACGATAAGAGTTTTACGGCAGTCGCAATCGTTGCTGGTGAATCAATTGCCCAAGGTATCGGTAAGAGTAAACGCGAAGCAGAGCAATCTGCAGCACGTTCTGCCTATGAGATTCTCGCAACCCTCAAGTAGTACTTCACTCGCGTCTCGGACATAAAGACGCCACCTAAACGGTAGGTTTACGCCGTGTATTTAAAGAGTATGACGCTGAAGGGATTCAAATCCTTCGCATCGGCAACGACGCTGCGCCTGGAACCAGGCATCACCTGCGTCGTTGGTCCAAACGGCTCTGGAAAATCTAACGTTGTAGATGCGCTCACTTGGGTTATGGGTGAGCAAGGCGCAAAGTCACTTCGCGGCGGAAAGATGGAAGATGTCATCTTCGCTGGCACTAGCGGGCGTGCACCGCTCGGGCGCGCAGAAGTTTCATTAACTATCGATAACACCGATGGCGCGCTGCCAATCGATTACACCGAAGTTACTATTTCCCGCATTCTCTTCCGCAACGGTCAGAGTGAGTACCAAATAAATGGCGAAGCATCACGATTGCTAGATATCCAAGAGTTGCTCAGCGACTCAGGAATCGGCCGGGAAATGCACGTCATCGTTGGTCAAGGGCAGTTAGATGCAATTTTGATGGCAACTCCCGAAGAACGTCGTGGATTTATCGAAGAAGCTGCCGGTGTGCTAAAGCACCGCAAACGTAAAGAGAAAGCAATTCGCAAATTAGATTCGATGCAAGCCAACTTAGCGCGCGTGCAAGATCTAACAGTTGAACTGCGTCGCCAACTCCGCCCACTTGGTAAGCAGGCAGAAGTTGCGAAGAAAGCTGCAACAATTCAGGCAGATCTCCGTGATGCTAAATTACGTTTGCTTGCTGATGATTTCATATCACTGTCAAAGACTTTGGATGCAGAAGTAGCTGACGAAACCGCGCTACGCGAGCGACGTTCACTAGTTGAAGAAGAGCTAAACAAAGTAAGAGCGCGTGAAGAGTCACTTGATGCACAAGCTGCATTTGAAAGCCCACTCTTAATTGCTGCGCAGGAAAATTTCTACGCACTTAGCGCCCTTCGCGAAAAATTCCGCGGAACACAGTCACTTGCCCAGGAAAGATCACGCTTCTTAGCTGAAGAAGCAGAAGAAGCTCGCAGCGCAGGCCGAGATCCAGAAGCGCTCGATCAAGAGGCGAATGTGCTTCGCCAGCAAGAGGCGCAACTCCGAAGCGAAGTACAAGCTGCGCAGGCACATTTGCAAGCGACAACTTCGAAACTTGCCAGCTCTGAACAATCCTTAAAAGTTGAGGAAGATAAAATCGCAGCAGCGATGCGCGCCATCGCAGATCAACGCGAAGGCACCGCGCGCCAAGAGGGCCACATCAAATCACTTGCAGCTCGACTAGAAGCGATTGCCGAAGAAATTGCTCGTCTGGTTAAAGCGCGCGATGAAGCGCAGTCACGCGCTGAGAGCGCACAACGCCAATACTCAACTCTGGAAATGGATATTGCTAGCGCAGATGCCGGGGAACTTGGACTTGATTCAGAGTTTGAAGTTGCCAAACGTTCATTAGATGGAGCAAAGGCTCACTTAGCCACTTTGATCGAGGCAGAACGCGCTGCTGATCGCGAAAAGAATGCGATCGAATCTAAATTAGAAGCAATGCTTTTAACTACACAATCACGCGATGGAGGAGCAGAGCTAGTTCGCAATTCTCGCGGTTTAACGATTCTTGGAAGCATCGCATCACTTGTTCAAATAGATTCAGGCTGGGAGGCGGCAACCGCAGCGGCACTTGGCACACTCTCGGATGCAATTGTGGTTCGTGATCTAAATTCTGCGATCAGCGCTCTTACCACAATGAGATCTGAGAACTTGGGTCAAGCCGATGTGTTGGTATATCAACCGGGATCGCACAACGCAACAGGAGTTCCTGCTGGACTTACCGCTCTTACATCTCACGTTCGATCATCAGAAATCTCAGAGCTCCTTGATTCACTTCTTTCTAATACCGTGGTTGCAGATAGCGCCCGTGAAGCCGAAGGCATTATTCGATCACACCCGGCGGTTACAGTTGTAACTCGTGAAGGCGATGTAATTACCGCTAAACGTGCACGTGGCGGATCAGCATCTTCTACGTCGCTGATTGAGATAAATGCTCTTGTCAATGAATTGCAAAATAAATTAAAGACAATTACTCACAATTGCGATCGCATTAAATTTGAAATTTCGACGGCTCAAGGCGATGTTGAGAGCAAGCAGAGCGCATTTGATATTGCTCTCTCAAATCTAAATGAATCAGATGCGCGAATTTCAGCATTTACTGAACAGCTAGCCGTGGCGGGCCAGAATATGAAATCGGCTTCAGCTGAAGTTGAACGCTTAAATACAGCAATCTCTGAAGCGAATGCGGCTAAAGGTCGAGATGAGAACGAACTCTCAATCGCATCAGCCCAGTTGCAACAACGTGGTGAAATTGGCGAACCAGACCACAGTGCTGCCGAAAACTTACGAAATGAAGTATCACTTGCACGCACAGCTGAAGTTGAAGCGCGACTTGCAGTTCGCACCAGCGAAGAGCGAGTTGATTCAATCGCAGCGCGCGCTAAGGCTCTCGAAGATTCAGCGCAGGCCGAACGTGAAGCATCACAACGCGCAGTATCACGTCGTGGTGCTCGCGCACGTGGCGCTCTAATTTCTTCGGCAATTGCAGAGGCAGCCTATGAAGCGTTAATTCATATTGAACGCTCTATCGCTAAGGCAGCAACCGAACGTGCGCGCTTAGAGGCATCGCGTTCTGATCGCGAGGGCGAGACACTCACTGTGCGTTCGCGTGGCCGCGAACTTGTTACAGAGCTTGAGCAGCTAACTTCATCAGTTCATAAGGATGAAATTGCTCGCGCTGAACAACGTATGCGCATTGAACAACTTGAGAGCAAAGCGGTCGAAGAACTCGGTGTTGATATGACCACTTTGGTAAATGAGTATGGTCCACAAAATGATGTTCCAACATTTATTGAGACTGATAATGGCGAAATAGTGGCCACTGAGTTGATCCCGTACCGCCGTGATCAACAAGAAAAACGTCTCGCTGCTACCGAACGTTCGCTGACACTACTCGGCAAGATCAATCCTCTAGCGCTGGAGGAGTACAACGCACTTGAAGAACGGCTTAAGTTCCTGGCAGAACAGCTAGAAGATCTAAAGCGCACTAAAAAGGATTTGTTGGACATTATTAAAGAAGTAGATGACCGCGTCCAGCAGATCTTTATGGAAGCGTACGAAGAAACCGCTAAGCACTTTGAAGATATCTTTGCGCGCTTATTCCCTGGTGGTGATGGTCGATTGATTCTCACAAATCCGGATGACCTTCTAAATACCGGTGTAGATGTCGAAGCTCGCCCACCAGGAAAACGCATCAAGCGTCTATCTCTTCTCTCGGGCGGTGAAAAATCGCTAACTGCAGTCGCGATGTTGGTAGCGATCTTTAAAGCGCGACCAAGTCCTTTCTATGTGTTGGATGAAGTTGAAGCAGCCCTTGATGATGTCAACTTGGGTCGCTTATTGGTCGTTTTGGAAGAATTGCGCCAAAGTTCGCAATTAATAATCATCACTCACCAGAAACGTACGATGGAGATTGCAGATGCTCTTTATGGCGTAACTATGCGTGGTGATGGCGTATCTGAAGTTATTTCGCAGCGTCTGCGCGAATCTGATTCCGCTTAAGGGCTCTCTGCGTGATGGGAATTTTTAGCAAATTTATCTCAAAGATAAAAGGTGTATCTACAGCCGATCCACTTGATTGGCAAGAACTCGAGAGCGAGTTGCTAGCTGCAGATTTAGGGCCGTCGCTTACTACATCAATAATTAAGGATGCCAAATCAATCAAGGGCGATGATGCGCTTGCCTCACTAACTGAGATTCTTAATTCTAAGCTTTCAAGTAAATCACGTGATTTAAATATAGTAGAGAAAACTTCTGCAGTAATTGTTGTCGGCGTAAATGGGACTGGAAAAACAACCTCGGTGGCAAAGTTAGCTTCATTGTTAAAAGGTTCTGGTAAATCAATTCTTCTCGCAGCAGCTGATACTTTTCGTGCAGCCGCGGTGGATCAACTTCAAACTTGGGGTTCTCGAATTGGAGTTGAAGTTATTGCAGGCAAAGAAGGTGCTGAACCTGCTTCAGTTGTTTTTGATGCGGCGGCTCGCGCCAGTAACGTGAAGGTAGATTATTTACTAGTCGATACCGCAGGGCGACTTCACAATAAAAATGACCTCATGGCCGAACTCGGAAAAGTCAAACGAGTGATTGAAAAGTCACTTCCCATATCGGAAGTTCTTCTAGTAATTGATGCAACAACTGGACAGAACGGAATCACTCAGGCAAAAATTTTTGCAGAGGCAGTTACGGTCACCGGATTAATTGTTACCAAACTCGATGGAACCGCTCGCGGCGGCATAGCCTTGGCGATTGAAAATTCACTAAATATTCCAATCAAGTTCGTGGGCACTGGAGAGGCAGAATCTGATTTCTCTCATTTTGACCCTCAGCGCTATATCTCTGGCTTAATCGGGGATTAAGGCCGCTAGCGCCGGTCTCGTAACACAGATGTAACACAGGTCAGGATTTTGTGACCGAGTCTTAACCTAGGAAACGAGCCTATGTAACCCACCGATAGCACCTTTTCCCTATCTCAATGGCGAGCGTTTTTTAAAAATGAGAGAGAAGCAAACAATGGATGAAATTGTTTTAAATTCGGGAGACACTGCCTGGGTCCTAACCTGTACTGCTCTGGTTCTTCTTATGACACCAGGATTAGCGTTCTTCTACGGCGGAATGGTTCGTGCTAAAAGTGTTTTAAATATGATGATGATGTCGATGATCACGGTCGCAATCGTCAGCCTGTTATGGGTTATTTATGGATTTGAGATTGCCTTTGGTCACAAAGCAGATTCTCCGTGGTACGGAAATCTTTCTTTCTCCGGTCTTGGTGACGTTGTTAATGACTTTACAAATAACGGCGGCGTTTATCCAATTCCGGTACTGGTCTTTGCAGCTTTCCAATTAATGTTTGCAATCATCACTCCAGCGCTAATTTCTGGAGCGATCGCAGATCGGGCCAAGTTCACGGCGTGGGCGATCTTTGTTGCCATTTGGTCAACCCTGGTTTACTTCCCAGTTGCACACTGGGTGTTCGCCTTTGGAAATAAAGTCGGCGACACCATTACTGGCGCAGGTTATCTTGCAAGCAAGGGAGTTCAGGACTTTGCTGGTGGCACCGCAGTTCATATCAATGCTGGAGCAGCTGGCCTTGCCTTAGCAATCGTCCTCGGCAAGAGAATTGGTTGGCGCAAAGAGTCAATGCGTCCACACTCATTGCCGTTGGTGATGCTTGGAGCGGCTCTTCTCTGGTTTGGCTGGTTTGGATTTAACGCCGGATCATCTCTGGCAGCAAATGGAACAGCAGCGCTAGCGTTGATCAATACTCAAGTTGCTGCCGCTGCCGCTGTTATTGGATGGCTACTCGTAGAAAAGATTCGCAACGGACACGCGACTTCCCTCGGCGCAGCATCAGGTGCTGTTTCAGGTTTAGTAGCGATTACTCCTGCGTGCGCATTTGTAGCGCCATGGGCGGCAGCGATAATTGGTCTGGTTGCGGGCGCAATATGTGCGCTCTCAGTCGGAATCAAATACAAGCTAGGCATTGATGATTCGCTAGATGTAGTTGCAGTTCACTTAATCGGAGGTATTTGGGGATCACTCTCTATCGGCCTCTTTGGTGCGTCAGCAGTTAACAGTGTTGGCCTAGATGGACTCTTCTATGGTGGCGGAACCGAACTCATGGTTAAGCAAGCTTTGGGCGTCGGCCTAGTTTTTGCTTACTCATTCGTGGCTACCCTGATCATTGGTTATGCAATCGAGAAGACAATAGGTTTCCGTGTAAAGAAGGATGCTGAAGTCGAAGGTATCGACCTCAACGAGCACGCTGAGACTGCTTATGAAATGACAAGTTCATCACGAGGAGGTTCATTGCTATGAAGTTAATTACAGCTATCTTGAAACCATTTAAGTTAGATGAAGTCAAAGATGCACTGCAAGCAGCCGGTGTTACCGGAATGACAGTCTCTGAAGCTAGTGGCTTCGGACGTCAACGCGGCCACACCGAGGTGTATCGCGGTGCGGAGTACACAGTCGACTTAGTACCGAAAGTTCGCCTTGAGGTACTAGTTGATGACAAAGATGCGGCAGCAATTGTCGATGTAATCGTTAAGGCAGCATCTACGGGATCAATCGGAGATGGAAAAGTTTGGACAACACCGGTTGACTCAATCGTTCGAGTAAGAACGGGCGAACGTGGAACGGACGCGATCTAGGGCGAGAGCAAGTAAGTAAGGTAGCTGCGTGGCAACTCGTGAGCGAAGGGAACGATCGAACGAGAGCGATCGTTTCCTTCGCTCGCTATTTACTGAAGCAGCAACTCACTTATCTGGGTTAGCACTCGCTGCAGTTGGCGGATATGGTCGAGGCGAGTTGTCACCAGGCTCAGATCTCGACATTCTCTTTCTCCATAACGGAAAGATTGCTGAGAAGGATCTTGGCGAACTCGTTAACAAAGTTCTTTACCCACTTTGGGATAAATCATTCAAAGTAGATCACTCAGTGCGTACTCGCAGTGAAACTCGTGAAAGTGCAAGATCAGACCTTAAGGTCGCACTCGGTCTACTTGATATTAGATTGATTTGTGGAGATGCAGATCTAGTTGCGGCAGTTCAAAACGATGCTATTGAAGATTGGCGTAGTAATTCACGAGAACGCCTGCCGCAGTTGCGAAGTTCGCTAGTTGAGCGCCATAAAAGAGCTGGTGACTTGGCCTATTTGCTTGAGCCAGATTTAAAGGAGGCACGAGGCGGGTTACGCGATATTAATGCGCTTCGTGCCATTGCAATTTCTGGCGCTATTTCAGTTTCGCTAGAACATATCAGTAACGCTGAATCAGTTTTGATGAGCGCTCGTGAAGCGCTCCACACCGTAACGGGGCGAGATAAAGATCGACTTTTATTTCAAGAGCAAGATAAAGTTGCAGAACTTCTCAAATATGTCGATGCCGATGCCTTGATGTCTGAAATAGCACAGGCTGCTAGATCGGTTGATTATCTTCTGGAATCGACTTGGTATCGCTTAGATCATCGTGGCAAAGATGGTCTTGGTAGATTTCTTAAGAAGCCTCGAGTTACCCAAGTTGCTCAAGGAATTTCTATTGCTCATCAAGAAGTACAAATCGATAGCGAATTTGATTTGGCAAAGGATCCGATAATCGGTCTACGCGCGGCAGCAGTTGCCGCCCAAGCCGGACTTCCAGTTTCACCGGCAACGCTGCAAAAACTGGCAGATTCCTATCGAGATGGTGCAGGAAAATTGCCTAACCCATGGCCAAGAGCGGCGCGTGAAAATTTGATTGCGCTAATCGGTGCCGGAGATCCGATGGTGCGAATATGGGAAAGTCTGGATCAAGAGGAAATTCTTTTTTATTGGTTACCTGAGTGGAGATCTGTTCGCTCACTTCCACAGCGGAATGCGCTACATAGGCATACCGTGGATCGCCACATGGTTGAAACTGCGGCGTATGCGGCAGCCCTAACTAGAAAAGTTCACCGCCCTGATCTACTTCTCTTTGCCGCACTATTTCACGATATTGGAAAAGGTAGTCAAGAGGATCACTGCGATCGTGGTGAAAAATTGATTGAGCCACTCGCCCGTCGAGTCGGATTTGATGAGAGAGATATCAAGACAATTAAGCTATTGGTAAAACATCACCTACTTCTTAGCGCCACTGCGACAAGAAGAGATTTAGACGATCCAGCAACAATTGCCAGCGTTACTGCAGTCATTCCAGATCTGCAGACTCTCGAACTATTACACGCGCTCAGTATCGCCGACGGCGAAGCCACTGGTCGTGCCGCGTGGAGTGATTGGAAAGAGAGTCTTTTAGCTGACCTAGTCAGACGCGTTAC
>JACCED011895882.1_pt1 | contig 11231 bp, 9 predicted proteins | sample 7455021 | NCBI WGS metagenome assembly JACCED01 (sample SAMN15323456, study PRJNA562643) | freshwater metagenome | isolation source: river surface water | place: USA:Blue River Watershed | collected 2017-08-19
ACCTGGACCACCTCGACTATAAGGAGTACTACCACCAGCTGCTGCAGCTGTTGATGTAGATATTGATGATACCACATTTGTTTTACTTGATCCTGTGTTAAGAACAGTATCTAAATTAATAACTGTACGGACAGACTTTTCCTTTTTAACCTTGGGTCTTGCTTCTTCCCAACCTCCACCATCATCTGCATCAGCATTAGCATCTGAATTAGTAATTGAATTAGTACTTGTTACTGTCTCTTGACGAGATAGTTGAATATCAGACAAATCCAAATTCTTCAAATTCTTAAGGAATTTCGGAGCTGTGACACTAACAAATCCTATATCATCATTGTCATCAACTAGTTCACTTGATGAACTGGTCAAATTGGTCAAATTGGTTGAATTGGTTGATTTGGTAATAGGTTCTACAATCTGGGTTTTACCAGAATGTTTATCTTGTTTCTTAATGTGTTTAGACATAGTAAATATCTTTAATAATCTAATATTTAAGAAAGATCAAATATCAATTTTTTTCATCTTTTCACATATAAAAACTACCTTTATTCAAGTAATTCTACTAGTTTACTATAATATTTGCTCTCTAATATAAAAGATCCATGTAAGGCATCTGGATCATCTATATATATACATTTTACCTTCGATTTTATTTTTGAATATAATAATTCACTTGGTATTACGTAATCACCTTTTTCTAATACTATTGTTACATTTGATCCTAACTCACTATCGTCATATATCCAAAAATCTGGTCCAAACATTAATCTATAACATACAAATTTCAAATATATACATTGGTATATTAGATAATTTATCAAGTTGTCCAACAGGTAATAATAAATAGGACTTTTTCTTACAAAAGGATTTTCTACATGTAGTGACATTTTGAAACATCCTATCCAAAATATTATAGGATCAACTAGTATTATTTTACTAAATATACTTGACTTTGAATCATTTGATAATATTTGTGTGATATATGTTCCAAAACTATGTGCTAATACCATACAATCATTTATATTATTAGTTTTTATAAAATCAAATACAGAATTTGTTATATCTTGAGTACTTGGAAAATATGTGCAAGTTAAATCTTCATAATATCTGTAACTTGAAATGTTTGGTATTATCATGATTATCAAATTGTAATTCTTTTGTAACTGTAATAAGGTTTTTGTATATGGAATATATCCAAAACCAAAACCATGAATAAAAAATATTGTTTTTTTATTTGGATCTGATATTTTGTATAAATATGATATTTTTGTCTTTGAACATGTTACAAATCTAAATCTTAAAATTAATCTGAAATAAAAATGAATAATATTTATAATTAATCTTAATGGTATTTGTAAACAAACTGGTCTGAAATTAAAATTAATAAAATTTGTTCCCCAGCATCTATATAAGTATCTATCTGTTTCTCTATTATTTTCAATAAATTTATATTCTAAAACTTTTTCTATCGAGTCAATTGTTGTATTTATTATATTTGATCTGTTGTTATTTTCTTTTATTTGTGATGGATCTAAACCAAATAGTGAATATCCTAATAAATTTTTTAATTCTTGTTTAGTTAAATTTTTAATATTTATATCAAAAGGATTCATCTTTTGATGAGTATTTTTGTCATATAAAATACACCCTTCAGTACATATTCTATTTCGTCTTTTGTTAGTTTTTCAATTCTGTTTATTATATTTTCTCTATCTTTATTTTTATAATAAATAAATCTTGGAGTTATAATATTTATATAAATGAAAAAATAAATAAACCAATTGATTAATTCTATTATCATTAAATATTTTATTACCAAAGTTATTTGATCAAACATTTTATTATAATTTTTTGTTTATATTATATACTTTTATTTTATTTCATTGTATGTAACACACTGCTAATTGTAAATAAATATCTTATTTTTTTTATATAAACAAATTAGATAAAACAATATTTTAAATGGGTGTTAAAAAAATAAACTTTAAAAAAATAAATATTTCTTCCGATGACTACTTTTTAAATCCATATTTTTATAATCATTCTGATCCAAAATATAAGATTAATAATATAAATAAAAACAACAACACAAATCACAAAGATAATTTAGATAATATTAATTCTGATAATGCTAATTCTGATGATGATTATGATAATTTTAATATTTTAAACAAAACTAAAAATGGTAACAATAATAGTAGTAAAAATCTTAGTGAATTAATTTCTGATCTTACTAATCATGCTATTAATAAAAAAAAATTAAAATCAACTTTAAAATCAACTTTAAAATCTGAACCCAAATCAATAGAGGAATCAAATGTACATACACAAACACAAACACAAACACAAACACAACCACTACCAAATAATCTAAATTATTCTGATAATACAAATGAACCTGGTATATCTAATAAAAATTTCCATCCAATTATTTATAAATATATTGCAAATAATAATTTTTCACAGTTAGAAACTTTATTAAAAACAAATAAATCAATTAACATTAATCAACAAGATAAAGATGGAGATACTCCTTTACATATTGCTGTTTTTATGTCTAATTCTCCAATTGTTAAATTACTTTTGGATTATGGAGCTGATCCATTTGTTGTTGATAAATGGGGACAAACTCCATTACATAGAATTTGTTTTAGTACTGATGAAGAAAAAATAATTCAAGTATTGGAATTATTTATTAAAAAAAATATTGAAGATGATTCTGATATTTTTAATTTACAAGATAAAAATGGCAATACTGTTTGTCATTTAGTATTAAAACATATTATTAAAAATAAATCAGTAATTAATAAAATACAAAAAAAACTTATTGGTATTTTAAAATCTTATACTAATAAATTAACTAAAAATTTTGATAACCAAACAATTATGGATTTAATGGATTTGATAAGATAAATTGGTAGTTTGAATAATTCATTTACAATCTAGTTCATTTTTTTAAGTAAAAATATTAAAATAATTATTGCAATCAATATTAATACAATTGTGTGAATCTCCAATCCAAAAAATTTAGTTTTTTCTTCTTCATATTTTTGAAATCCACAAGTTGCTCCGTCACATGATATTTGATTTGGATTTGTTGGATTATTTTTAATTAAATTTTTAGAGTTCGAATCTATATTTTCAACCATTTCTTGATTTTTATTATACATATAAATCAGGATTTTTTTTCTATCTTCTAAATTATACTTGGATTTTGATAAAAAGTCTGTAATCACATTAATAATTTCATCTTGATTTGATCCTGATTTTATTTTACTTTTTATTATTGAATATATCAAATCATAATCAATATTTGGGTCTGATTTAATATTGTTATTAGATAAATTAGCTAAATTTGCTGAATTTGTTGAATTAGCTGGATTTGAATTTGTTGAATTAGCTGGATTAGTATTATTTGATAATATATTCCCATTAGTATTATCATTAATATTATCATCTGTTGAAAGAATAGTTTGGTCATCATAAAACTTTGGCTTTTTATATATTATTTTTAAATCTTGTTTGTCGTTTTCCATTGAAATTTTTTATTATTATATTTATAATATTTATTTAGATAAATTATTAGCTAAATAAATTTGGAAAAAAATTATCAAATTAGCAAATCATCAAATTATTTAATTTAGATAATTTTGGTATTTTGAACACTTAAGATTAATTTACTTAATCCGTATGTAGGAGTAATTGTGAATGATGAAGCAGTACCAGTACTTGTTCCTGAGCTAGTGATAGTAGCAGATTGAGGAATAAATTGAGATGATGAGTTAGCAGATGTACTGATGTAGAAGAGTGTTGAGTAAGTTGAATAGATCCATAATTGGTTAGGACCAGTAGGTTGAGGATTACCATTGAATAATGCTTCAGGTAAAATTAACAAGGTATAAAATTGTTGATTATTAATAGTGTTTAATCCTACATAAATTGAGTTACCGAACATTACTTCATTATTACTAATGCCTAAAATATTCAAGTCAGAATTGTAATATCTGCAATCACCAGTTGTACATAAAGTCGAGTTGGGTAAAGCAAAGTATGTTACACCAATATTTTGACCAAATACTACTTGGTTAGTAGGATCAACAGTCATGTTAACAGTGTTAGGTGCCTTTAATAACATGTAATACATATTGGGACAAGTTAATACAGTTTGGGGATTCATTATAGCACCATCTAATAATGGTTGTAAGGTTAATACTTGAGCATTAGCACCTAAATCATTAATTGATTGAACAACATTAGGATTAATAAAGTAATCTACCAATGATACACTTCCATCATAAACTGTCATTACGGCTCTCATGATTGACATAAAGTTTCTTAAAGATGTAACAGCATAGTTATCAATTAAACTAATTGGAGTACCAGAGTTTGTTACAAGGAATGTACCACCATTAAATGTTTTACCAAATAACAAAACTACTTGTTTAGTAGCCATATCATTTGTTGAGAAAGCTTGGTAACTTTGGTAAATTGAAATGGGTGATCTCCAAATGTTCTTGATTAAAATTTCAGCATAGATTGAAGCACCTGGTTGATAAGTGTTATAGTCTGATGAATAAGCAACACCAATTACAAAGTGACCAAAAGGATTTTCGGGACAACCTCCTGATGGGGTAGATGTGTTGTTTGGATTTATTTTTGGATTATAACTATCAATTATATAACCAGGATTAGAATCTTTACCATTATTAAGATATCTGGGATAATAAACAGTATTACCACTTACAGTAGCACTTTGAGGTGCAACATAAACTACAGGCATAGTAGCATATAATTTGTTGTAACCAGGAGCAATAATGATTGGAACATTATTATTGACACTGGAGCATGAAGTATTTGGTTTAAATGGAGCACCACCTGCAATATATTGAAGAGGAATAGGACCAGCAGTGTATACTTTAGTCTTAAGATTATCTGATGATGAACCAGAAGCTAAACTAGCTAAAGCTTCTTTTGAAATAACTTTATTGTAAACAATAACACTTACTGTAGGAGCAGCGGTTGTGTTGCTTGAACTTAAGTTATTAGCATTTAATGAATTTGTTCCATTTACTGTGAAAACTAATTGAACAATGATGATTTCTTGTTTTTGTTGTACATAATAATTTGATGTGAATAAAAAGTTATCAGAGTTATTTTGTGATGAATAACCAGGGATAATATTATTACAACCAGGAGTTGTGTAGAAATCACCTTGGTATGTTACGTAGGGTTGAGAAGTTAAACTGAAAAACATGGTTTCAGTGCTTGATCCTAATGAATTGGTATGAGCAGCACCATTTACAATATCTAAGGTATATGATCCTAAAGCATTTGTTGATGGTTGTAAATTACTGAATAAATATGTGGGTTCTGTTAATAAAGCTGATGAGCTCATTGTACCATTTAAATAACTTGATGGTACTAAATCAAAATTCCAATCAGCAAAGTTTGGTACCATCATTCCTGATGATAAAGTAGGAGGCATACTGCCATATACAGGGTCAAAATATTGAGCTTTAACAACATTAGCATTAGGATTTAATGTTGAATTTATCATTAATACAGTTTGACCATCATATACGAAATTTGTTGGGTTAATACTATTACCTACTGGAAAAATATCAACATCAGCTGTAATTGATGAACTTGAAGTACTTGTTGAACTTGTAACTGCATTATTAGTTCCACCTACAGTTTGGACTTGACCAGAGATTAACATACTATTAATTGTAGACATTTAATATAATATATATTATATTAAGATATAAAAATATTTTTATTTTAGTTTCTTTAAAAATATTTTATATTATTTTATACAAAATTATTTATATTTAATATTAACTCTCGCAATAAACTTCCAATTTCTTTATTTTCTACATTTTCTATTTCATTTTTATCCATCCATTTTATATAATTTAATTCGATATTTTTTAATTTTCCCTCTGACTTTAGACTTGAATAATATTCTGGTAATTCTAAGATTTTTTTTCTATATTCCCAATTACTAAACCAATTTACGTTAAACACAAAATATCTATGGTAAATATTACCTTCTGGTGTAGCCAAACGATCGTAATATTTTATTTTAGGTTTTAGTTCATCATACAATTTATCAATCAGATAAAATTTATTTCTGTCTTTACATATAATTTCATCCATAAACATATTGGTTTCTTCTACAAATTCTCTTATACCTGTGTATAAAATATCTGTATCTATTAGTTCTGCTTTACCTCCAATTGGATGATACAAATCCTCCTTTTCTACCCATCTTAATTCATTTGCTACCAAATATTTACCAGATTTACCTATAAATGTTAAAGATGCGCTTTTGAATATTCTTTGAGTTGATCCTGTCTTATGACAAGGTGGTCTGGGTCTTAATCTATTTGGAATATATCTTTTGTATGGTTCGTATGGTTTGACTGTACCAATTGTTGAATTATCAATTTGATCTTGTTTTGTATTTTCGATTTTATCCTCTTCTTTCACTACAATATTTTTCTTTAACATATCTAAATAACTAAATTTTTTAGCAGTTACCTGATCCTTATCCATTTGTAAATATACTTTTATTATAATAATTTAATATTATTTGATTATAATATTCAATTTTTTACTAATTAAAAAGAAAATTATCAATATTTTTATAATAGTCATCTAACAATTGACTATTGGAATTATTTGGATCAACTAACTGTGTTTTGTCAAACCAAATTAAATTATTTAATTCTTTATTATCTCTTGTGTCTGGATTTAATAACTTTTCATAAAATCTATCTAATCCTAAAATTTTTCCTCTTAATATCTGATTACTAAACCAATTTACATTAAAACTAAAATATCTATGGTATAAATTACTTCTTGCAGATACTTTCAAATCATAATATTTTATTTTATATCTTATTTGATCGTATAAACTTTTTGATAAAATTTCTATTTTGTCATTTGATATTGATTCTTCTTCACCTTGTTCAAATAAATCCTTGTCTAAATATATATTAGTTTCCTCTACAAATTCCCTTATTGCTGTAAATAATATATCTCTGTCTGTTTTTTCAACTTTACCACCTATCAAATGGTTTACATTTTTTCCTTCATTTGGATCTCTATACCATCTAAATTGATTACATTGTAATTCCCCTTTTTTGCTATGATAAAATGTTAATGATGCACTTGCAAAAAACTTTTTTTCTTTATTGTTTCTTTTGTTTTTTGACATTATATGATCTAAAACTCTTGGTCTAATTGGGTTTAAGTTTTGATCTGGTTTTGGATTTTGTTTTTGGTTTGGTTTTTGTTTTGGTTTAATTTTTTCTTCAAACTCTCTTTCTAATTGATCTATCTCATCTATTTGATCTATTTGATTTGTTTCTTGTTTATCTTTTTTTTCTGAGTTATCCATTTTGGTCTCTTGATTATATTAATTATTTTTTTATTAAATTACTTTTATATTAAATAAAAAATTTATTTTTTATTAATTTAATATATAAATATTTAATGGAAAAATCCGTTAGTACTTTACAATCAACTCAATCAACACAATCTGCTTTGTATTTAGGTTCTGGTTTGGATGTAAGTCCCCTACTACATTTACAGAACATCAAAAACTTTATTTTTATTGACAGTCTTCCAAGAACTTCAAATCCCTCAACATTTTCAACAAATGAAATTAAAAATGAAAATAATAATTGGTTTCCTAAATTAATTGATATTATGCAAAAAATTGGCTTTAATATTACTGAAGAAAAAGAATTAGAAAATTATATCAAAACAAAATTTACTATGACACAAAGCTTATATTATAAAATTCACAAGTCAAAAATACCTAGATACATTAATCCCACAATGTTAAAATTTTTAAATAAAAAAACTGGCCAAACAGTTAAATATTATATCAGTACTGAATATCCTGTTAATTTTTCATCTCTAATAAATGATGAAATCAAATCTTGTGATTCTTTAATTATTTCTGATTTCGATCCTGATTCCAGTTTGATTAAAAACTTTTCTGGACCTATCAATATCTATGCATATCCTTCAACTCAAACATGTAAATATAATAAAACAAAAGAAGAATTAGATGGATCTGAATCATCTAGTTTGAACTATTATTTTAGTTCATTGAATTCTTCTGAATCATCCAAATTTATAAAATCTATCAATAAAATTAACAAAACTACTGGACAAATTATTTTATGTAATAAATGGTCTGATCTTGATTAAATTAATTTAAAATCTTATTAATTAATATTAATTATTAGGCTAATGACTTTAGATACAGGATTAACAATGAGTGGGTTCACTGGAATGGATAATATTGGAGGGATAGGTACAATGGGTTCGATGGGTACAATGGGTTTAGGGGGTATGGGAATTGGTTCTCAACATCATGTTCTTTATCAACTCCAATCGATTTTACAACTTCAATTGTTTAAAAACTTTTCAACAGGTAACTTTTTTATTGATACATTAACACAATTGTTTTTAATGACTTTGATCACATACCTATTTACACAAGTTAAAACATTATTAGACAAAACTGGATTAACAATTAGTTGGCTTGGGTATAAAACTTGGATAGGTTCACGTTGGGTTTATTGTAAAATACTTAATACACCCATAAAACAAATTAAATATGTGGAAATTCCTTATATTTCTGACAATCGTAAAATTAACGAATTATACAAAGCTGTTTCATGGTATCTTTCTACCAATTCTGAAATTGATTATACTAAAGAAACTGATTTACAATATGTATATGAAAAACCAATTGTTCCTGAAAATGCAACATGGATTAAATCAAATCTAAATTTAAACAAAGTTGTGGGTCAAAACAAAGCAAAGAAAATAAAATTTAAAAATTATGTGATAATATATGAGTTAGGAACTGAATTATTAACAATCTATACTGATAAAGAAAAGAAACGTGAAAATTACAAGGTTAAATTATGGGTTGAAATTGATCAATTTGTTAAATCTGATGTTTTAGAAGAATTTTGTCAGTTATGTATTACAAAATATATTGAAAGTTTAACTTCTAGCACTTGGAAACAGCAAATATTTATTAACAAAGAAGGAAAATGGACAGGTGAAGCTTCAAACAATTCAAGAAAACTCGATACCATTATTCTTCAAAATAAGCTTAAGGATGATATACGTGATGATTTCCAGAGATTTATTAATTCTGAAGATTGGTATAATTCACTGGATATTCCTTTTAATCGTGGTTATTTGTTTTATGGTCGTCCTGGTACTGGTAAAACTTCATTAATCCGTGGGTTAAGTCTTCATTTTAAACGTCATATTCATTTTCTCATGTTACAAAATATTAAATCTGATGTTGAGTTGTTGGAATTATTTAAGGGTATCAACTATAAAGAAACTATTTTGGTAATCGAAGATATCGATGCAATGGTTTCAGCTGTTAAATCTAGAGAATTAGAATCAAAATCAGATTCGGATTCAGATTCAGATTCAGATTCAGATTCAGATTCGGATTCAGCTAATGCTAAATTAAGAAAAAAGATTAGAAAACTTAAAAACAAGAATAAGCAAAAAGCTAAAGAACAAAATAATCCTAATAATGCTGATAATGATATTCCTTCTTATAAAAAACAAGAAGCAGGTTTTGAAGCGGGTTTAGGTAAAAAGAAGGAATCAGGTATTACACTAAGCGGATTATTAAATGCGTTAGATGGTGTTGTAGCTACACCTGGACGTATTTTAATCATGACAACTAATCATCCTGAAGTACTAGATGATGCGCTGGTAAGACCTGGACGCTGTGATGCTAAATTCCAATTTGATTTCTGTACCAAGAACCAAATTAAAGAATTGTATCAAATGTTTTTTAATCAAGAAGCACCTGTTAATCAATTAGCAAATATTCGTGCATCTGAATATTCACCTGCACACATTACCGCGGTATTCCTTAGATTCAGAAATGAACCTGAAAAAGCACTTGATCATTTGGATGATCTTGAACAAAAAGTAACTATTAAACCAATGGTTGAATCTGTTAATGACACTGAAACTATAGACAAATCTAAATATCCAAAATCGCTAATACCAGTACAAACTGCTTCATCGATTAAATTGTCAAATAGCGAAATTAAAGAAATAAATGATATTTCTAAAAAAATATCATCTCAAGTAGAAAATTTTGATTCAAATAAATTTAACAGTGATATTTCAGAAGTGGTTATTGCCAACAAACAAATTGATTCATTTTTTACACCTGTTACAATTAGTTAATTTTTTTATTTAATTTATTATCATAACAAATTGTTTGATAATGATTTTATTATTAATATATAAATATAAATTGATATTATAAAATAAGTAATGATAGAACCATTTGATTATAAATTTTTATCTGAAGGCTATGCTGGAGAATATATTGCAAAGGCAGCATATGGTAGTGCAAATAAATATTTTACTGGAGGTAATAATGGTGCATATGTTCCTAAATCAAAAAGAACAGATAATTATTTGGTTGAAGCCGAAAGACATGAGTTAGAAAAAGATTTATTAAAACAAGAACAGAGTTTAATATCAGATTTAAATCAAGAATCTTCAAACTACAAAACTAGACTATATCTAAATTCAATGTTAGATGGTGTTGATCTTGACCTTTGTTCAACAAATATAGTTAAAACATATAAAATATGGGATGGGAAAAAAAAATTTACAATAATAACTAGAGATGACCCAACATTTTCTCTTTATGATATATATATAAAAATTACATCAACAGATGATTTTACAAAAAAAGATTTATTAAATTTTGTTAATGTTAAATTTTATTTAGAAATAGGAGGACAATCTATTTTTTCCCGTGACTTTTTCTCTACCCTATTATTTGAACATCTTGATGATCAAGATATAATTATTGAATCAAATGTACTTTATCTAAGAGTATTTACATTTAATAATTTTTTATATGGAATACCAAAAACAATGTTATCTTATCATCAAGTTCATATCAATATTTACGGTTTAAATGATGTAGCCCATTCAAAATATTTAATTGATGCACTATATTCGGGTAAAAATTTATATTCAATTGATTTTAAAAAAGAACATATAAAAGCAATGGAACAAGTTGTCGTCCAAAGCCAAGAAACAAGTTTGCAAATAAAATCTGGACAGAAATTTAGTTTTCTTTGGAATCATCCAGTTCAAATCATTATGTTTTTTATATATGAGGATTCGAATGAATCAACCGATGA
>JACCED011050348.1_pt1 | contig 11229 bp, 20 predicted proteins | sample 7455021 | NCBI WGS metagenome assembly JACCED01 (sample SAMN15323456, study PRJNA562643) | freshwater metagenome | isolation source: river surface water | place: USA:Blue River Watershed | collected 2017-08-19
CCAGCGTTATTATGAAGAGCTTCGCCGCCGTGAAAACGAAGCTTACAGAACCGGGCTGGGCCGTTAATAGTTAACCAATGCTAAACTGTTGCAAAAATGCCACAGTTTTTGTTGCAAAAATGCCACAGAATAGGGGCTAGCTAAGTCGTTGATTTTAAACACTTTTTTAGCCCTAGCTAAACCACTGATTTTCAAGGGTTTTTTAGCCCAAAAAAACTGCATTTTTCCTGAAAAAATGCTCAAAAAACGGTTGACCTTGTGGTCCAGACCGGCTATAATAAGAGCATGAACAGTAAGAAACCCACCACCCGCAAGCGCCGCTCAGATCGCAACCATGCGATTTATGAACTCTATTGCGAAGTTACTGGCGAGAGCTACATTGGTATTACCGTGGTCAGCGGTACTGCTCTTAGCTCAGTTCGTGGCCGCTTTAACCGTCACCTGAGCCGCGCTCGTACAGAGAGCAAAGACTGGCTCTTGTGCGAGGCTCTGCGTAAATATGGTCGCGAAGGTTTTACTCCGTACCTGTTGGAAGTGGTGCGTGGTAAGACTGCCGCTCACGCTCGCGAGCGTGAACTGACTGCTCAACTGAAGCCTGCTCTTAACACACTCTAAGGAGAAGCAACATGGACCGTCAAAGTTACACCCTTAAGGTCTTCAAGAAGGACCGTCGTTGCCGCAGTGGCGAGCGCATGGTTGGTACCTATGAGTACACCAATGTTACGCCTCGCTGGATGCAGGAAGAAGTAGCCGATTTGCGCCATGCATTGTATCGTCCCCAGGATGGTTACCATCTTGAGTTTGACGAAACCTACAAGGTTGTTCGCAACCTTATGACTGGTGCAGAAGTGGTCATTGCCCGAGATACTCCGCGGTGCTGTGACCCAAGCTCGGAGCTCTACTGGAGTATGTAACCTTCTGCCGGAGCAGAAGGATGTCACAACGAGCCAAGGAGGCTCACATGAGAAAACTACTGCATACAGCGGTCGCGTTAGGATCGCTGGTTGTGCTCAGCGGTTGTGCAGTACACGGAACAGGCTACACCTATGTGGAACCTAGTCCTGTGTATGTGTCACCGCCTGTGGTAAGGTACCAGTACTATCGTCCTTACTATTATCATCGTCACTACACTCCGCACTACTATCGACCACGCTACTATTATCGCTGACGATACAAAGGAGTCATAACATGAAGGAGTGGCCTGGCTGGCAGGTTAAACGAATGTTTGACCTAGTGCTGTCAGCCTTGTTGTTGCTTTTACTATCGCCCCTGATGTTGTTAATTGCTGTGGCTGTGGGGCTACAGGGCAGGCCCATTATATTTTCACACCAACGAGTAGGCCAGGGAGGACGACTGTTTCCTTGCTATAAATTTCGGTCCATGATTCCCAATGCCGAACAACATCTGCAAACTTTGCTGGCTACTTTCCCAGCCCTGCGGGCTCAATGGGAACAAGATCATAAACTCAAATATGATCCAAGAGTTACCAGGCTTGGTGCTTTTCTAAGACGAACCAGCTTGGACGAGTTACCTCAGTTGTTCAATGTGTTGCGAGGTGAAATGAGTTTAGTTGGACCAAGGCCTGTGGTGCAAGCAGAGCTGGAAAAATATGGGTTGGATCAAATCTACTACCTCATGGCCAAGCCCGGTATCACTGGCTTGTGGCAAGTAAGTGGACGAAGCGAGCTTGACTATGCCAATCGAGTGGACCTAGACAAGTGGTATGTAAATCATTGGTCCTTGAGCTTTGATTTTTCTATCCTTTATAGGACTGCGGGCGTAGTGCTAGCAAGGCAAGGCGCCTACTAATAAAAAGTGTTACAAATCAATGACTTAGTACACCCGCTAAGTCATTGATTTTTGTGGCAAAAAAGCCACAAAAAACTCAGAAAAAAGTGGTTTTTAGACCAAAAAACGGTTGACCTTTGGTCCTAGCTAGTGCATAATAGAAGCATAGTAAGCAAAAAGGAGCCACTAAATGTTTGCATACAAGACCCGTAAGCCCGTGCAAGTTGATGCCGCTCAAAAGCCGGCTGTGGATGCACTGGTTGCTATTGTTGACAAGCTGAGCCAAAGCGATGCCGCTTTTGCTGGCTCCTTGATTGCCAATTTTAACCGCTGGGGCAAGCTCAGCGACAAGCAGATGCCCTGGGTTGATACCCTGACCCAGCGGGCCACTGCACCCAAGCCTGAGCCCAAGGCCTATGTCAATGTTGACTTCAAGCCTATCCAGGACCTTTTTGACACCGCGGCTCGTCGACTCAAGCGGGTCAAGATCAAGACTCAAGATGCCACGGGTCAGGCTGTGGTGTTCAACCGTGCTGGCCCCAATAGCAAGTATGCGGGGCAGATTATGATTACCGATGGCCAGCCTTTTGGTCAAAACAAGTTCTTTGGTCGCATCGACACCACAGGTGAGTTCTTTGCAACCCGTGCCGCTACTCAGCAGGTGTGCGAAGCTGTCAAAGACTTTAGCGATGATCCGGCTGGTGCCGCGGGCCGCTATGGTAGGCTCACTGGCGGTTGCAGTTTTTGCAACCATGGTCTTACCGATGACCGTAGCCTTGCAGTTGGCTATGGCCCGGTGTGTGCTCGTAACTTTGGTCTCAAGTGGGGTAACTGAAATGCGTATCGTGTTCAACAAGATTCTCAACGGCTGGTACATTGTGCGTGGTCGTCATGACACGCCCATCAGTGGCCGGTTTGAAACCAAGGAAGCCGCACTGGCGCACCTTCGTCGACGCAACCCGCTTCACGCAGGAGTCTAACATGAGTCAAATTCTTGTTTGGAAATGTGATCGTACAGGTAAGCTTTTTGAAAGTAAAGTTACCTACCAAAGCCATTTGCGTAAATTGGCTCGAGAACAAAATGCAAAACGCAAGCTGACTATCAAAGAAGCAGAAGCCAATGCATGGTGGGCGGCGGCCTACGAACGCGAAATGACCATTGATGAATGGCGCCAATTTGTCATTAACAATCAAGGTCGTTTCTGGGCAGAAGCGGCAAAGACAGATCCGTACGACTGGAACTATGTTGGTAAGTCTCATAGTCGTCGAAAAAACGGAGTGGTCTGCCCTATTCCTGAATTGCTGGAGTTTACTACCTTTGATGTTCACTGGAACCCGTGTGTTAGTAATAGTCACAGTCGTCCTCACAATGGCGTGACCAATTGGGGAGGTCGAGAACAAGTTGACGGGCGGCCTGCTCCGCGAGGCTATCCTGGCTGGCAAGGTCGAGTTGAATGGATCGTTCGTTGGCCTAAGGAGTGGGATGGCATTTACCTTGGTAGTGATCTATTCCGTGACGGATATGGTGGCCGAATTCGTGCATACACTGGCACAGGTGGCGGCGGTGGTATGCGTTACAGCGAACGGCATGGTTGTGATGTTCAGAGCTTTGGATATGACTTCCGCATGTACGCCGCAGACTGGCCCGGCATGGCCCGTGTTGTTGGTATGCGACAGTTTGAAGAAGTTCTAAAAGGCAATCGCAAACACATTGATCTGGGCGCCGGGGTTATGGCATAAGCATTTAGGAGGACTGCAATGAAAAATCGCTATGGTGATGAATACTGGTTTGATCAGCTTCAGCCAAATCTTTATACCATCAAGGGCAACCTTAGGTACTGGCGCTTTGGTGGCCAGGAAGGTCAGAATCAAATGGATATGTCTAACCTAGGCTTTGTTGATCCTAGTGGCGGTCCGTTTATTGGTATTGGCGCTCTTATCGAAGGCCGTCGCGTTATTCGTATTAGTGCTAGTGGCGATCTTAATGATGTGCCTTATATTGTTTTTCAGGTAGAATAAGGAGATTAGAAATGGCTGATGGAGTATGTCCTGTTTGTAACGGTACCGGTCGTCGACCTGCTGGTGAAAATTCTTACAAGAAGGTTTACGCTGGTTATGATGAAGTTACCGATACCTTGCCCTGCAACAACTGCGGTGGACAAACTATGTATGGCCGTCCTTCGGGCCGGGTTCCTCTTCGACCTGACGGCACACCTTGCAAGCACGAGTATGCTAGTGCTACAGTGGGTCGTTGCCTTACTCGCTATACTTGTAAGCATTGCGGCTCTAGTTACGAAATTGACTCTGGCGATTGATTGGAGGTATTATGTCTGAAGAAATTGAATCAGCAATGGCAGCAATGAATAAGGTGATCAATGGTCAATTTGCCATGCCTTCTCCGGTGGCAGTGACCACCATTGGCAAGCTGACCATCAGCACCGTTAATCTCAACGATGCGGCACTGGATCGAGCTGTTTACGAAACCTGTGTGTTTTATCCTAATGGCAACAGCTCAGTGGTGTGTCGTTGTGTAACCGAGTCAGATGCTTTGCAAAATCATGCGGTCACTGTTAGGCATGAAATTGAGCACATCGTGGCTCGTAACAAGATCCACGCAGTTGAATAATCATTGCCGCACAAACGGTTAGATTAAAAAAGAAAGCCGCTCAATGAAGCGGCTTTTTTGTTGACAAGAAGTTTTATAAGACCTATAATAGACATAGTGTTAAGTTTTATTTTACAGACAACTTAAGATTTTATGTTTAAGCACATTTTGTTAATGGTATTGATGATGATTGCAATTGAAGCAAATGCTAGACTTCCTAAAGAAGACATACGAGTAATAGTAACAGGCAACCCAGGAAGTTCTTTGGGAATTGTTGCACAACTTTTTGAAGCTTATAGCATCAGCAAAGGCGTCAAAGTTAAACTAGACTGGCGACCGGGTGCCGACAGCATTATTGGAGCAAATCATTTTTCAAGACAGGTACCCAACGGAACCACTCTCTTGCTATCGTCGGTGTACGAAGTAACCAGAGATGCTTCATATCAAACATTTGATACAAACAGCATTGCTCCTGTAGGAATGGTACCAATGGCACCCATGTGGATTGTGGCCCACCCGGATGTACCTTATAACAATTTAACAGAACTTGTTACCGCATTAAAGAAAGATCCACAAGCAGTCAGTTGGGCAATTACAAACAAAATGTTTGAGTCGGTAGTATCAGAATCCGCAAATAAGATTGGTATTGACTACAATGACTTGCTTGCTACCAAGTTTAATGCTAAAGGGTCGCTTGCAGTTGCGGCATTACTAGGAAGGCATTTAGATGTTGGATTGTTGGTTACTCCAATTATTAAACCACTAGTTGACTCAAAGAAACTAAAATTATTAGGTGTAGTAAACAAAGATGACTATACTCCTGGACCGGAGGTAGAAAACTTAGAGACAGTTGTTGGTTACCGGCCAACAAAACACGGTCATGTTTTGTTTTTATCTGCTAAAACCAGTTTACAAATACAAATGGATTGGGCAAAATTCTTTCAGCAATTTATTGAAGATCCTGAAGTTAAAAAGAAACTAGCCAAAAATTATTTGCCAGCGCCTGTTGGTAATAATCAAGATCTTGCTAGGAAAATTTTTAACGAACACACACACATTAGACATAAGACAGCTGAACTGTCAAATTTAACCAATAGGCAAGAACAAGTGTTGGCCCTAATTCGGCGTCGAGGATATTCTAATAAGAGCATTGCACAAGCATTAAACATCAGCGAAAGCGGCGTTAAGGCTCATGTCAAAGAAATTTTGAAGAAGTATAACGTGAAGACCCGCGGACAACTGATTGCCTTTGGATGATCAGCTTGTTCAATTTGAAGTATTAGGTGTACTGTAGTATAGGTGGATCTGCTTGGTGTAAGTCTAAGTAGTTGTACAAATGTTGTACAACGAAAGGGTCTTATATGTTTTCTTTTGATTCTCCGCAGAATCCTATCTTGGTAAGTTTTGAATCAGAGAAGCTTAAAAACAGTTATTTGGATGATCTCCGCAAAGAAAATTTTTGTAGCATACGAGTTTACAATGATCTAAGTAATCTCAGCGAAATTTTATATCTTTGTCCTGATCTAATTATTTTCAATGCGGACATCTTGTTAGACAATGACTGTTCACCAGGTGAGCTTATGTCAACCTTGGAGCTCTTGTCAAGATTTGTCAAGACAGATAAAAAATACATTGTTGCTCTTGGTATCAGTACCAACACCTCTTTTGGTTTTATCAAAGAATGCAAAAGAGCCGGAATCCAAGGCATAGTTCCAGTCACTGACGATTTTGGATCCAAAGAACCCGCAGTTGCCGTTAAATCTTTATTGTCCAAGCAATCATGGTGGCCTGAGTCAATAATCAACAAGTTACCGGGAGCAGTACACAAGCCACGGCGGCAGCCTGAAGAAATACAGCTGACTCCAAGACAAAAAGAAATACTAAATTTGATTTGTCGCAGGGGTGCTAGCAATAAAAAGATTGCTCAACTACTCGACATTAGCGAAAGCACAGTCAAGGTTCACGTGAGTGCAATTTTAAAATCCTACAGAGTAAGAAACCGAACGCAGTTAGCTCTGTCAGGTATACAGACCATGAGTGTTTAAATCCCCGTCAAGGGGATTTTTTTATGAGTTGGGTTTCTAATACTGGAGTTAATATCATACTTTAGCTAGATCAAGGTCAGCTGTTTTTATTCTAAGTAATTGTGTTACCGCAAATAAATTGATTTTATTGTAGTGACATTTTTACTTAAAGGAAAAATTAACATGGCTGACATGACAAGTCTAACAACTGATCCTTTCTTTGCACTAACTGGACAAGTTAACGGTGTAAGAGAAAAAGTTTCAGATAGTATTTTTGAAAACTACAAACTTCAAGTTGCACAAACCAATGATATCAACAACCGTGCAATGCAAGTTGCACTACACGACGCCAGCGAACTAGCTGCTATCAAGCAAGAAATTGCCAACAGTACGCTACAAGCTATGCTGGCTGCTGCTCGCACAGATGCACAGATTGGCGCCACAAGTGCTGCTCAACAGCGTCTGGTAATGGAGCAAGCTGAAGCTACTCGTCGTCTAATTGTTGACCTGAACACTCAGAACCTCAACACCGCACTGATCAATACAAACACAGCACTGAATGCCCAAGGCGTTCAATATGCCGGTCTTGGTCTTGCTTATGGTGGTGCCGTTGCTGCTTACCAAAGCGCAAACACCAACAGCGCATTGAGTGCGTTGAATAGTGCTATTGCTAGCCAAAGCTCTAACGTCATTGGCGCTGGCGCTGTAGGTGGCACACAAACTGCTACACCAACAACAGTTGTTTAAGCAACTAAAGGAGGACCACTATGTATAGAACATGGGGTTACAGTTATCCGCGTGGCTATCTAGGCGCTGGACTTGGTTATCCATATGGAGCATACGCTGTTCCATACTATGGTTGGGGTTACCCAGGCTATGGCTATCCAGGATCATTCTGGGGTTACCCAGGCTGGGGCTACTACGGATCGGGCGGTCTGTTATAAAATAGGCTGCTGAATGATGGGTTAGCTCACAAGGCTGACCCATCTTTTTAAAAGGAGTGAAAAATGTTTACAGGTTATTATTATCCATTTTATAGAGGTTTTGTTAACCCATACTATGCATGGGGAGCTCCATACTATGGATTCAACAACAATTATGGCAACTCAATTATAGGAAGTGCTATTGCCAATCAAAACATGAATGTGATTGGCCCCGGAGCCATTGGTGGTACACAAACTGCCACACCAACAGTTATTTGGTAAAGAACAATATGTACAGCAAAGTTACTCATAACATTGTCGAGGAACATTTTCAAGAACAGGCCCGACTAGGCATGGCATTACCTAGCACAGTACTTCCTGGAACAGATCTGCCAATGGTGGTATTAAACGAAGCTACCTTGGTATTCAGAATGGATTCTAGAAGTCTATGGGCAAAGTATGCTTGGAGTCTGTTGAACTATTCAATTAGCATGAATTCCAATCTACCTGGCACGCCGCAAGTTGAGTCTCGCCTTTTAAAGGCAGGCACGGCAATTGGAGACTTTTTAGTTCCATATTATGGCATCACAGCCGGCAACCTGGTAGGAGACAAACTTGCGGCGATTGCCAAGGTAGGCACACAGGTAGTTGATGCAGTAAAGGATCGTCGCAACTTAGAAAAATTTGACAAGATCTGGGAAGAGCTTATTGAAGATCTTGTCGATTTTTTAAATCAATTGAATCCTACTCAATGGCCAAAGACCTTACTAACTGAGCTGTTTACCAATCTAGTTCAAACTTGGACCAAAGCCATAGTTTCTAGGTTTGATGAGAATTGGAATGAAAACGAAGAAGCTATCAACAATTTAGAAAAATTAGTTGTTACCGGTATTGCCAATCATGTTAACAAAGGCTTCAGCAGTATAGCCGATGTTGTCAGTAGAGGTGTCATTGCTCAATATCCAAGTTTATTTGTAAAGTAATATGTCAGTGATCAGGTTATCAGATAACAAGAATCAAGAATTTAGTAATCTTGAAACGCATGTGATCTTGGCCGAACAACGACGAGCTCTCATTGAGGACAGAATTAAAAAGCTTGAAGAAAAATTTTCTGTCTTAGAACAAGACGAGCGACTGAGTAGACGCTTGCTGATAGGAAGCTTGATCACAATCTTGGGCGGGATACTCACTACAATTTTGACCATTTTACTTCGTTAAGGATACATCATGAGCGACGTTGATCAGAAAAAATTAATGGAAATATTGAGACTTGCCAGGTCAAGCCTCAATGAGGAACTTATGAAGCGACAACACGAAGCCTACCAAGCATGGCAAGTGTCTGCTTTAAATTCATGGCAATCCAATGGCATGTTGTTGCCTCCCTACAACATTAAGTTGGTTTACCCTACCGAGCAGGATATAGTAAAAAAGGCCTTGGAAATTTACAACACACTGACTCCGCCAGCTGCTCTAGGTGCTGCAACTTCACCAACAACAGCATCGGAACCAGCCAACATAATACCACCAGAGGATACAGTTAACAACGAAAAGCCACTGGTTGACGCAGTTGCAACACCAGCCGAAGAAACAAAAATTGAAGATACCACAGCACAAGATAGTATCCAACCAGAATCTACAGAAACAACCGAAAACAAATTTAAAAGCCTACTCACCAAGTGGGGCGGCCGAGGAACATTCTAAGGAACACAATGTTTAATAATCTAGGGTTTTATAGTCGTCGGCCTGTGAGAAGAGTAGTGCCTGTACGCAGAGCTTATCCTGTGGTTGCACAGTATGGCGGTGCTGGCGCAGATGTGTTTTACAACAGCAGCGGAGTAGGGCCACCTGGACCACCTGGACCACCTGGACCACCTGGACCGGCCGGAGCACCAAGTCCTGTGCCAACCACAGAAGTAACAACTCCAACCTTCACTCCCACTGCCTCAGATTACTTTTTGTGCGTAGATCATACTGCACCTGTGATCATTACATTGCCTGCTGGTATACTGGGTACAGTTTACATCGTTAAAGACTGCTCAGGTAATGCACAGACATTTCCTATCATTGTGGCAGGCAGCGGAGGTCAAACAGTTGACGGAAGCTTTGCCACTATTAATACCAACTATGGAAGTCTAACTTTCATATTCAATGGCACAGAATGGAGCATTGTGTAATGGGCTACAAAGAACCACTGGCATCAATTGCTGACTTTGGTGTGATTAAAGTTGGCTCAGGTCTATCAGTAACTGACGGAACTGTGTCTGCTGTTCCAGTGGCATTGCTTGATCAAGGCTATTTTTATAACACCGCCACACAGACCAATCCAGTTGCCAGCGGTGTTAATTTGGTAGCATATGATAGCACAGCAGTTAACGTTGGAATAACTGTGGTTGGAGGGTTGCCGGGTACACAACTTCAAGTATCACGAACAGCAAACTACAACCTACAGTTTACTGTTCAACTAGAAAAGACCACGGGTCCAAAAACTGATGTCAACATTTGGATTCGTCGTAACGGTGCATTATATCCTGACACCAATACCACCCTGGCCTTGACTGGCAGTAATACAGTTCTGCTGGCAGGGTGGAGTTACATTTTGGCTCTCAACGCAGGAGACTATGTTGAGATAGCCTGGGAAAGTCCAGATACTACTGTTACTCTAACAGCAGTACCGGCAACAGCAGGGCCTCCAGCAAGGCCAGCATCACCTAGTGCAAGATGCACCATGGTACAATTATAAGGAAGACAATCGTGTCATATACAAATAATCCAACCTCAATACTTGCTGGAGCAGGTATCACAGTGGCGCCAACAACAGGTACAGGTGCCAACACAATCACAATCAGCGCCAGTGGCATTAATCCTTTAGCTGTTAGAGTTGCAGTGGCTACTCCTGTTGCAGTTAGTGGAACCACCGATGAAGTCGTCAGTGTACAAGTACCAGGCCCAGTTGCTGTGGCAGTAAACTTGCCAGCAGGCGTACTAGGAAAAGTGTTCACCATCAAAGATGGATTGGGTTTGGCTGCACCAGCAACACCTATTACTATTACACCCACAGGTGCTGACACCATTGACGGTGCGGCCACTGCCACTATCAATGCTCCATTTGGTTCATTGACCATGGTGTTTGATGGCGCACAATGGATTTTAATCTAACAGAATAATATGGCTTACAATAGACCACCACAAGTAACGTTAGCTGGCGTAGGACTTAAACAAAATCCTCCTCCATCTATTATTCAGCCTCCGGGTATTGTTCCGGTAACGCTGGATGCTGAAATTGCAACTACCAACAGCCTTGGTGTAATTCAGGTTGGCAGTGGCTTGTCTATCACGCCCAGTGGTGTATTATCAGCAACAGGCAGCAGCGGAAGTAATTTTGTAAATGTTACTCTTACGGGTGTTAGCTATCTAATCACTGCTGATGATTCGTATGTTGGTGCTACTAGTAAAAACATCACGCTAACTTTGCCCACTGGTCTATTGGGTAGAGTGTACTACATTAAAAACCAAAGTGATGGGAACATCAAAGTAGAAGGCTCAGGAGGCCAAACCATAGATGGTAGTGCTTTCCAAACATTGGGTTCCAACAGCGGCTTTATGGTCGTATTTGATGGAGCCAGATGGAATATTTTATAAGGAAACGAAATGTCATATCTATTCCCCGAAGGTTCTACCACTGAGCGCGGTGTAGTGGAAGTTGGATCTAATATCGATGTCTTAGATGGCATCATATCTATACCGCAAAGTGTTGCACCCTCTGCCGCAATCTTTTTTGATGAGCTTGATGCAACAAGTGCGTTAAGACTAGACGGCAAGTCTGTTGTTACAGAAATTACACCCATAGCCGGTGACGGTATTAGCATAACCAACTTGGTTGGAACTGGCC
>JACCED012034597.1_pt1 | contig 11229 bp, 9 predicted proteins | sample 7455021 | NCBI WGS metagenome assembly JACCED01 (sample SAMN15323456, study PRJNA562643) | freshwater metagenome | isolation source: river surface water | place: USA:Blue River Watershed | collected 2017-08-19
CCAGATTCACCAACAATCGCTAAACATTTTCCTTCAGTGAGCGAAAAACTAATATTGTCCACGGCATAGACAGAGCCAATACGGCGGCGAAATACGCTGCCCTTTAGTAGTGGGAATGACTTACTAAGATTCTCTACTTCAAGTAGCTTGGTTTCTGCTTTCGTCTTTCTAAATCCCTTTGTAGCTTCGGTGGGATAAAGAGTTCCATTTTTTACCAAGGCAGCAACTTCTTCCTTACGAGTGCATGCAACAGTTCGATTGCTTCCGAAACTTTCTAAGTCAGGAATCTTTTCATCACAGATCGCAGAATATGCCGGGCAACGTGGGGCAAAAGCGCATCCAGGAGGAAGGCTTACTGGAGAGGGCGGGGATCCTGCGATGGAAACGAGGCGATTTTTCTCAGAGTCATCAACCCGTGGAATCGAGCGCAATAGTCCTATGGTGTACGGCATTGCTGGACTATCGAAAACAGTATCGATTGGTCCTTCCTCAACAATTCTTCCTGCATACATAATTGCAATTCGATCAGCTAATCCCGCAACCACTCCCATATCGTGGGTAACCAGAATGACCGCCGCACCTGTTAATTCACTGGCTTTCTTTAGTAGCTCAAGAACTTGAGCTTGAACGGTGACATCTAAGGCCGTTGATGGTTCATCGGCAAGGATAATTTTTGGGGCATTTGCGATTGCAAGCGCAATCATCACTCTTTGACGCATCCCGCCTGAAAATTCATGTGGATAAGACTTCACTCTCTCAAATGGTTGAGGAATTCGCATCTCGTCGAGTAATTCACCCGCTCTGTGGAATGCATCTTCATAAGTAATCTCTTGATGAATCAAAAGGGCTTCGGCAATTTGATGACCGATGGTCTGAACAGGATTAAGTGCAGAGAGTGGATCTTGAAAAATCATGGCGATATCACGGCCACGATGTTTGGACATCTCTTGATCGCTAAGTTCAAGAAGATTGACACCATCAAGCAAAATCTCACCCGAAAGTTGTGCAGAATTCGGGAGTAAACCAATCGTGGAGAGTGAGAAGACCGATTTTCCTGAACCCGACTCACCGACTAGTCCGAGAACTTCACCTGGATAGATATCGAGCGAAACATTTCGTACCGCTTTGACGACTCCTGATTCGCTCGGAAAATTTACTGAGAGATTGCGAACTTGTAGAACAGGCTGCTTTGTCATGACTTACGTCCTGACTTAGAACCCGGGTCAAATGCGTCACGTAGACCGTCGCCAATCAAACTGATTGCAAGAACAGTTACGATCAAGAGTCCGCCAGAGAACATGAATAACCACGGATAAGTGAGTGCTGATGCCGTTCCCTCAGCGATCAACGACCCGAGTGAGACATCTGGAGCACGAACGCCGAAGCCAAGATAGGAAAGACCAGTCTCGCTCAATATTGCGCCACCGACATTGAGTGTTCCATCAATGATGAGAAGTGAGGCCATATTCGGAATTAGATGGCGCGAAATAATTTTTCTTGTCGGGACACCCATATAACGTGCAGCTCGAATGAAGTCTCGTTCTCGAAGACTCATCGACACACTTCGCACAATGCGCGCCGTGATCATCCAGTTAAACGCAGCGAGAAGAAAAACTAATAACAGCCACCCACTGGACTGGTACCAGCGAGAGAGAATCGCAAGAATCAGGAATGAAGGTAGTACGAGCAATAAATCCACAAGCCACATCAGAGCGCGATCTGTTTTGCCCATGAGATAGCCCGCAGTTGCTCCGACAGTCGCAGCGATGCCCGTTGAAAAGACAGCGACCAACAACCCGATCAACAAAGACTTCTGAAGTCCACGAAGAGTTTGAGCGAAGACATCCGCACCAACCTGACTCGTGCCGAAATAATGTTTGTCATCAAAAGATGGAGCTGTGAGCCCACCGCCGTAGGGACTCTCAGCAAAAGCATTGAAATCAAGTCCATTTTCATCAGAGAGATTCCATGACCAAGGAGTTAAATACGGTCCAAAAATCGCGAGCGCAGTAACGAAAAATAGACAACCTAAACCGAAGACTGCGGACTTATTTCGAAAGAACCGGCGCGCGATGAGTTGTCGACGATTAAGGGTTTCAGCATCCTTCTTTTTCATCGAATTCTCACCCGAGGATCAAGAGCTGCTGTCAGAACGTCTGCGAGAAATCCCGCAAACAAGACCAATATCGCAGTAAACAAAACGATGGCTGAGACAGAGTTTATGTCATTGCTATTGACCGCTTTAATGAACCACTCCCCCATTCCGTACCAACCAAAAATGGATTCGGTGAATGCTGCTCCGGCGATTAGGAGCCCGAAAGAATAAGCAAAAAAAGTTGCCATGGGTAATATTGCCACTCGCAATCCGTGTTTAAAAAGCGCTTCTCGTTTTGTGAGGCCTTTTGCGCGAGCGGTTCTGAGATGATCACTTCCGAGAACATCGAGCATGGAATTTCTCTGCCAACGCGAATAAAAGGCGACGCCGCCCAACGTCAAAGCAAGAGTTGGGAGAATCATGTGCTGGATGGAATTTACAAACAGATCAAAACCTGTGAGTTCAGGAGTATTTAGACCGACTGTGTAAAAGAGCGTAAAGCCTAATTTCTCATTGATGAAGACGGCAAAAAACTTCAGCAAGATTGCAATAAGAAATACGGGTGTCGAAAGAATTATGTATGAGGAATATCCGAACGTTCGATCAAAAAACTTGTATTGTCGAACTGCACTAATAACTCCAATCAGCACACCAAAAACAGCTCCGAGGATTGATCCAAGAATCAGGAGTCTAAAACTTACCCAAATACGATTTTGAAACTCTTCATTAACTGATTCATTGAAAATAGTTTGACCCAAGTCCCCTCGGACGACTCCGCCCACCCAAGTGCCAAAGCGCTCCAATACAGGATCTTCATCATTCATATTTACCTGAGTAAGAATTCCGTTGATGGTGCTCACTGGGACGGGAGGATTGCGTCCAAGAAAATTCTCACGAGGGTTCAAGGCCGTTGCAGCCAGCAAATAGCCTGCTGTGGTGGCGATGATCACCAAGAGCAAAAAGTTGGCAAATCGCTTTACTATGAAGCCGAGCAAGTGTTGAGTCTCCTACGGTCCGATGCGGTCGGGCGTAACATTAGCCCTAAGGCAGGCTTAAATACCTAATTTCACTTCCGAAAATCGAGGCTAACACCTACGATATGGAGTACTTCGGCCAAGAACGTATTTCTTGGTTGTGAAAACCTATAGGTCGACCGAAAGGTAAACATCGAATGAAGAACACCCTTAAGGCTGTCTTCGCCGGTTTCAGCGCTCTTGTGCTTGTAGTAACTGCACTAGTGACTGCGCCGACAGCGAATGCGGCAGGTTCGGTGAGTATCAATGCGCAACCTGTTTCGAAATTGAAGCAAGGTGGCACTCTTACTCTCCCAATTCTCTACCCACCCATCCAGTACAACATCAGCCATCCAGATGGAAACGATGCTGACGTCAGCACCATGATGGGCATGACTCTTCCATCATTTATCTATTTCGATACTAATGGAAAGTTGCAGCTCGATAAGAACTATGTCTCTGCTTTTGAACAGACAAAAGCATCTCCCCAAACAATCCGAATTGTCCTAAATCCAAAGGCGATTTGGACCAACGGTAAGAAGATCTCACTTGCAGACTTCGTTGGGCATTGGAAGGCAATGAGCGGCGCAAATGAGGCGTTCCAAGTTGTCTCAACCCAAGGATATGAGGACATCAAGTCTGTTAAGGCTGGAGCAAATGCCAACGAAATCATCGTAACGATGAAGAAGGCATATCCAGATTGGCAAGCTCTATTCGGTGGATTGCTTCCTGCATCCCTCACCAAAGACGCTGCGACATTCAATGAAGCATGGAAGACAAAGCCATCTCTTGGCTCCGGTCCATTCATCTTTGAATCCGCAACCGATGATCAGACAACTGTGGTCTGGGTTCGTAACCCAAAGTGGTGGGGCGCTAAGCCGCTACTCGATAAAGTTATTTATCGTGCAATTCCACCATCAGCACAGTATGCAGCGCTTGCAAATAACGAAATCCAATATATGGATCTCGCAACTGATGCAAACTCTTTGAAGTTGGCTCGTGCCAACTCCAAGCTCCAAGTTCACGATGTTCCAGGTGTAGGTACATGGGAGCACATCGACATTAACTCCAAGAATCCGATTCTTGCTGATGTCAATGTCCGCCGTGCGATTACTGTGGCGCTAAACCGTAAGGTAATTGCAGAAGCAAATACCGGTCTCTTCGTGAAGAACCCACAGCCAAAGAACAACCGCACCTTCTACGCTGGACAACAGTGCCACAAGGACACCGCTGGAAAGTGGGGCAATAAGGACAACTCTCTCGCGGATTCATTGCTTGATAAAGCTGGATGGACCGTAGCGACCAGCGCTTCCGAGAAAGATTCAAATGGAAACGCGAAGGTAGTTGGTATGCGTTACTACACAGGTCCTGCAAAAGCGGGACTTGTTGCTAACCAGCCAATGACCATCAAGTTCACTTATCCAACTAACTATCCAAACCGTGCAAATATTGCAACGCTCACCCAAGCAATGCTGCGTGCACAACCAATTGGAATCGATCTCCAGCTTCGCGAAGTTCCACGCGCGGACTACTTCTCCAAGTATGTTGACGTTGAGAAGCTTGATTTCGAATTGGTGACCTTCGCTTGGACAGGTTCTTCGTTCCCAATTGGTGGATCGATGAATCTTTATGCCAAGGATTCAAATCAAAACTACGCCAAAGATTCTGTTACAGATGAAATGGATGCTTTGATTAAGAAGGCGGCTAGCGAACTTGATCCAGTAAAGCGTTGCGCACTTGCAAACCAGGTCGAAACAGCTCTCTGGAACAATGCTTACAACATCCCGCTATACATGTGGCCAGGTACATCAGCCACTGCCAAGAAACTAGCGAACTTCGGATCTTTTGGTCCTTCATCGCTAGATTGGACAAAGGTTGGATTCCTCAAGTAATTGAGTAGTCAAATCAAGAAGTAAGAAAAGGCCTGCGCAAGCAGGCCTTTTCTCTTTTTCAATAAATTATTTCCTGACACTTTCGATTCTTTTTGTAGTTAGTTTTGGCGCCGCAACAATGAAAGTTACGAGTCCGAGTAGAAATGCAAGAAAATATGGTGCTCGAAGCGCTAACTCTCGTGAGGCAAAGGTGTCAACAAAGCTCACTAGTGCGCCGCCTATTAAGGCGCCAATAGGGATACTTCCCCAACCAAAGAAACGATAAACGCTATTAACCCGTCCAAGAATTTCTTTCGGGATTATGCTTTGGCGGAGCGAAACGGTGATGACATTCCAAAGCACTGCTGCAACTGTAGAGATGGCGGTTAAGAACCATAATAACTGCCAACTAGAAGTCAATCCGATAATGAGACTTGTTAATGGCATGGTGATTAGCGTGAGGCTAAGCGATGCACCACTTCCCAATTTTTTTGAGATTTTTGGTCCTATTGCACCACCGATGGTACCTCCAACTGCTCCCGCCGTTCCCAGAATTGCAAAGACGAGAACTGATGTTTTAAGTATTTCTTGGGCAAATAGAATAAATACGGCCGTCATGATTGATCCGACCAGATTCAAAATTCCGAGAATGATCGCCATATTTCGTAGTAATTCGTGTCGCCACAACCACACAAATCCCTCTTTCAACTCCTTCGAAAAAGAAGTTTTTGAATTTTGTACCTGAATAGTCTGAATTGGGTGTAATTGCACGAGTAAAAAAATGAGAGCCGCCGAAATAAAGAATGTTGCGGCGTCAAAGTAAAAGGGCATGAAAATTGCAACGCTTATTATCATTGTTCCAAGCATTGGTCCGAGCAGACTATTGGTCAGGAATTCCACCGACCACAATTTTCCATTCGCACTTTCTAATTGCTCCTCTTCAACGACTGATGGAAGTAAAGTTTGAGCTGCGTTGTCGCGCAAAACTTCAGCACAACCGAATAAAAGCGCGGTTATAACGAGTACCAGGTAGATATTCCAGTTCGTTTCTAAATCAATTCCGCCTGTAATAGAGTTCAGATTGGGCAAATTTTTGACTTCCAGAGTCACAGCAATTGCAACAATTAGCGCGAGAATTCCTCGAGCAATATCCATAGCAATAATTATTTTGCGTCGATCAAATCGATCTGTGATGACACCGGCAGGTAATGTGAAAACCAGCCAAGGCAGACGTGAGGCGACCGCCACCAGAGCAATAAGTAGCGGGGATCGGGTAACCGCTGAGGCTAACCAAGGGTAGGCAATGCTTGAAACACCATCGCCGAGATTGCTGATGCCATGCGCACTCCAGAGTTTCCAATAGTTTTTGCTTAGTCTCACACGAAAACCATAGTCCAATTGCTTGTCCAACCATTAACTAGTTCAATGGCGCGCTATGAGTTTTTCTTTCTCAATAAAAAGTACCATCCCTGGTTCTCTTGGGCGCGCGGGTGAAATCTCTACGCCTCATGGGATCATTCAAACCCCGGCATTCATTCCCGTCGGCACAAAGGGCACTGTTAAGTCTGTACTTCCAGATTCAGTCTCAGAGATTGGTGCACAAGCGGTCCTTGCAAATGCTTACCATCTTGATCTACAACCGGGGCCTGACATTCTCGACGAAGCAGGCGGCCTTTCCACGTTCATGAATTGGAGTGGGCCAACGTTCACTGATAGCGGCGGCTTTCAAGTGATGTCACTTGGAGTCGGCTTCAAGAAAGTTATCGATATGAGTGGCAACTCACTAAATTCTGATGACGTCATCGCTGAAAAACGTGAACGTCTAGCTCACGTTGATGATGAGGGCGTAACTTTTAAGTCACACCTTGATGGCTCAATGCATCGATTTACTCCAGAAATTTCTATGCAAGTTCAACATAAAATTGGCGCGGACATAATCTTTGCTTTTGATGAACTTACAACGCTTCACAACACTCGAAAGTATCAGGAGCGTTCGCTTGAGAGAACTCGACTCTGGGCTTTGCGTTGCCTTGATGAGCATAAACGCTTGACTAACGAGAGAAATAACAAGCCATATCAAGCGCTCTTTGGAGTATTGCAAGGCGCACAATTTGAAGATCTACGGCGTAAAGCAGCGCGTGATCTCGGCTCTATGAACTCTTCAGATATCGAATTTGACGGTTTTGGAATGGGTGGAGCACTTGATAAGTCCATGCTGGGAACCATTGTGAGTTGGATGGCCGAGGAACTCCCAGTTAACAAACCACGCCATTTACTCGGCATTGGTGAACCCACAGACCTCTTTGCAGGTGTTGAAAATGGCGCCGATACCTTTGATTGCGTCTCGCCCACTCGTGAGGCTCGCACCAGTGCGGTCTACTCAAGCACCGGTCGATTCAATGTTTCCAATGGTGCCTACAAGCGAGACTTTTCACCTATCGATGAGAATTGTGCTTGCTACACATGTGCAAATTACACGCGCGCATACCTCAATCACTTATTTCGTGCGAAAGAAATCTTGGGGTCAACCCTGGCGACGATTCACAACCTGCATTTCACTGTCTCACTTGTTGATCAAATGCGAGAGTCAATTCATCGTGGTGACTTTTCAGATTTTAAAGCTGACTTCTTAGGTCGCTACTTATCTCGTTAAAAGCCTTTTCATAGTTTCAATCTCGGACCTTTGTGAATCAATAATGTTCTTTGCCAACGTTGACGCTTCCGAATTCTGCGAGTTAACAATCATCTCAGCCATTTCTATGGCACCCTCATGGTGCTTGATCATTCCCTCGAGAAATAATCGATCAAAGTCGGGACCTGAGGCTTGGGAAAGTTCTTCCATCTCTTCCTCAGATAGCATGCCATCCATCATGTGACCTGCATGCGATCCCATATGGGAACTCCCCCATGATTTCATTTGTTCAATCTCAGGAGTTTGGGCGCTCTTTATTTGAGAGGCTAGGGCTTGCACTTCAGTATCTTGCGAAATCGCAAGAGCCAAGTCAGCCATCTCTATAGCTTGTTCATGGTGTGGAATCATCATCTCGGCAAACATGATGTCCTGAGAGGAGAATTTCGATTCTCCGCTATCTGAGCTGGCGCAGGAAGTCAGCATTATCGCCAATACGGCCATCACAATTCTCTTCATGTAACGCATAGTAGAGATGGAATGGAAGACTCGCATCTTAAAGTTCCAATTTTGGGGCCTTGGAATTTACTGTTCGCATGATGATCGATGCAAAGAGCGTTGTGAGAATGACATACGTCAAAGTCAGCGCTTGTAGTTCTACTGCAAACAATGAAGTGGCCGCCAAACCTGCGATAACCATCGAGAATTCTCCACGCGGAATTAGGAGAACCGCAGTTCTCCATATTGCTTTATCTTCTTCAAGATCTCTTACAGCCCACCAAGCGGTAACCCACTTTGTAAAAACTCCTATAAGCGCAAGCACAGAAGCAGGAATAAGAACCGACGGAATGTCGGCAGGATCGACACTTAATCCAAAGAACAAAAAGAAGATGGCAGAGAAGAGATCACGTAAAGGTGCAAGTCGAACTCGCGCCACAATCGCAACATCTCCCGTAAGAAGCAAGCCAACTAAGAAGGCCGCGACAGCCCCAGAAAATCCGAAGTAAGTAGCAACTCCTGAGGCCAATAGTGCAGAGCCAAAGACCGTTAGTAAGAGCGTTGCAGAATCGCCCATCACAAGTGGCGCATGCGGAATATGAAAACCTCTCGCACCGATGAGTAACGCAATGCCAGTCACGATGAGTGCAATTGATATGGAAATCAGACCAGTAGCGACTCCCAGTGACGCCAATAAGGCGCTTAGCACCGGCAAGTATGGAGCCAAAAATAGATCTTCAATGACTAGAACGCCGACCGCTCGTCTAGTGGATTCACGAGACTCTAAACGGGAGTCCTTGATGAACTGAGAGGCGATGCCCGATGAAGAAACGTAAGTGATTCCACCCAATGTGAGCGCTCCCAGAAATCCCCAACCAAGAATGAATCCAAGAGCTGCTCCAGGAAGAAAATTAACGACTAGATCAACAGCGCCTAACGATTTCCTTTTCTTCACCGATTCGAAAAGCTCTTGTGCTGAATATTCCAACCCAAGAAGTAACAACAAGAGTATGGCGCCCCATTGCGCTCCCAAATCCAAGAACTCATCACTTAAGTCGAGCGCAACTATCCCGCCATTGCCAAAAAACAAACCAGCGAGCAGAAAAATGGGAACGACTGAAAGGCGGATACGAGATGCGATATACGCAGCTATGCCAAGTCCAAGCAGAACTGAACCTAATTCTCCGAGAACAAGACCGTCCTCTTTTGAAAGCGAGGCAGCAAGTTCATACATTGTGGCTACTGGCTTGCTGCTACGGCTTGATCAAGATGAGTTCGAACGTGCTTTGTCATATATGCAACATAATCAATAAGAGAAATAGGTTCACCATTTCCTCGAACTCCCATTGTATTGAGTTGCTCTGAATTCAATCCCTCGAGAAGATCCAAGTTGTTGCGACGTAGCGCCGCAAAAGTTTCAACAGATGCACGCGCATCACGATTAACTTTTAGTGCCGCGAAAGCATCTTCATCGAAAGAAGCAAATTGATAATTCTCATTTGTGAGCATCATTCGAATTCGCATCGAAAGTGCAATCTCAGAATCACATATATGTGATAAGCACTGTGAGGCAGTCCAACCACCGTCATTTGGAACTTTATCTAGAGTAAATGAAAAGGTGTCATAGAAATCTTGAACTCGCTTGACATCTTCCTGGTAATTAGCAAAAACATCCTGAGACATAGTGCTCCTAGTCTAGATCGCGACGCAATGTTGTGCGCATCGCAATTATTGAGAAAAGCGCGGCATAACCCAACAATACGAGAGTTGCAGGTCCCGGAGTGAGATAGTTTTCAATACTGAAATTGAAATCATTATCCCCAAAGTCGACATCTACCAGCCCTGTGATGGCGCCTGCAGGAAGGTACTTTCCGATCGATTCGACGAATGCGACTACCAAACCTTCGACGATGAGAGTCCAAATAACCGCACCAGTAACGGCAGCAATCTGATTTTTTACGAGAGCTCCGAGTCCGACCCCCACGATTCCCAGAACTAATCCTGAGATAACTGATGCTCTCAAGACCTTCCAGAGAAGCTCCATCGGGACTGGAGCATGGGGCTCAAAGAAATTAAGTGCGATGAAACCAGAAGTGACAGCAAAAATAAAAGAGAAAACCTGAACAATGAGGCCAGCAAAACTAGCGGCAATCAACTTTGCTAATAGGACTGTGCTTCGTTTTGGCGTAACGAGGAATGTTCCAACTGCAGTTCCGTGACGGTATTCATTAGTCATTATTAATATGCCCATGATGAGAGCAAAGAGGTATCCACCAGCAGCATTTGCAAAGACTGCGTTTATCCCTTCAGGGGTATTTGTTCCGGAGAATCCCATGCCCATTCCACGCGTTTCAGAATTGAGCACCATGATCGGTGCGACTGTTCCAAGCCCAGCAAAGAGTCCACTCCAGAGAAGCAAAAGCCAATTAGCTCTTAGATAAATCAACTTACGTAGTTCAGATTGCAATAGATTTTTCATGCACTTCTCCTGAGAGTCAGATCAAGAAAGGCTTCTTCTAGAGATTTGCCATTGCAGATTTCCTTGATGGTTCCTTGAGCTACGAGAACCCCCTTGTTGATAATCAGAACATCATCAACGGTGTTCTGCATCTCGGCGAGTTGGTGAGAGGAAACTAAAATGGTGCGTCCTTCGGAGGCTAATTTCTGGACAAATTCGCGGAGCCAGACAATTCCAATGGGATCAAGTCCATTTGCTGGTTCATCGAGAACGAGGATTTCGGGATCGCCCAACATCGCAATAGCTAGCGACAAGCGTTGCTTCATTCCTAAAGAAAATCCTTTAGTTCGTTTGTTTGTGGCTTGTTCGAGATCAACAACTTTGAGAACCTCATTGATTCGTGCAAAGTCAATCCCTGATGCGCTTGCCATCACTTTGAGGTTTTGTAATGCGGTTAAACCCGGGTGGAATCCTCGGCTATCCAAGACAGCTCCAACATGCTGGATTGGGTCGTGAAGTGCGCTATAGGGAGCGCCGTTGATAAACGCTGACCCATTGGTGGGCGAAACTAGTCCTAGCAAGCAACGCAGCGCAGTGCTTTTGCCCGCTCCGTTTGGTCCAAGAAAACCAGTAACGCGTCCCGAGAGAGCTGATGCAGAAAAATC
>JACCED011329844.1_pt1 | contig 11228 bp, 12 predicted proteins | sample 7455021 | NCBI WGS metagenome assembly JACCED01 (sample SAMN15323456, study PRJNA562643) | freshwater metagenome | isolation source: river surface water | place: USA:Blue River Watershed | collected 2017-08-19
CGGTATGTACTGAATGCCGAAGATAACAAAGAGGCGGTACTCGCCCGTGCGGAAAAGGTTCAGTCCAAATCATTTCTCACCAACGCCATGACCATCGCTCAACAGCTCATCGAAGAAGGCCGCATCGAGGGACGTCTAGAGGGGCGCCAAGAAGGCAGTATTCAGGGCAGCCAACGCTCCGTTTTGCTGTGCCTCGAAATCCGCTTTGGCCAACTTCCCGACAGCCTCCGAAAACAGATCAGTGCGGTCCAATCGATCCCCAAGCTCGAATCCATCTTGGCCAGCACCGTCAACGGCGCATCCCTCGAACAGATCACACAAGCTCTCGAGTAACACTCTCTTTGAGAGATTTTTAAGACACCAAACCGCTTCTGCTCCGCCGCAACCGGTCAGTCCGCAAGAAATTCGGGACGGAGAATCTGTATCCGATTCCCTCCGAGCACGACGGCCACGCCCTTTCCATCCGGATGAAACGCGATGCGTGCCGGCACGGCACGGAACCCCTGAATCTCGCCAAATAATCTTCGCTCCTTCAGGTCCCAGACCTTGACCGAGAAATCCTCCGCGCACGTCGCAATCAGCGGTCGTGTCGGGTGCGCAGCAACATCAAGCACATCCTCATCATGTGCTCGAAATGTGTGCAAAACCTCCAAGCTCTCGCGAGCCCGTATCCGCACGCGCTTGTCCGTTCCCCCCTCCACGATCACCCCCTCGCCCGAACACATGGCTAAACACGCGGCCTCCGGCGCAGACAAAATCCGCACAGCCTCCGCTTCTCCCACACGCCAGACCGCAATCGCACGACGAACACCGCCTGTTGATCCACCCACCGAACCATCGCGGACCATCACCACTTCAGCCACATCCTTCTCAGTGACCCACACCGAACTCGGCCGTCCTCCAAAAATCCCCTCAAACCCATCGCGACGAACAGGTTCACCCGCCACCCCCTTCTCAAGATCGACAAACCTTCGCCCCGTCCACAACAACCCTCCCTCACCATTCACCGCCATCTGCAACGGAACCCCCGGCAGCCGAAATCCATTCCGACGCGTCAACCGTCCGCCTCGCTGATCGAACACCGTCAACTCCTCGCCAGAAGTGACGACCACTCTTCCAGATAAGGACGCCGCCATCGCCGAGGCGCCCGCCATCGGAACTGCATCTGACGGCGACGACTGCGCCGCCCCATGCGTCTCGAGCACCTCCAGACGCCGGTCCCGCAAATCCTCGGAAAGTCGCGCCATCCGCCCCGTCGCATCCACGAACTCGGCAGGACGCATCGCTGAACCACCCGCATGCCCAGAAACCACCCGCTCCGGCACTGGCTCCGCGTGATGCCAGACTTGCACCACATCCGAACAAACCACACACACCGCACCCGAAAGCGGATGAACCACGACCCGCGGCCTCACCGCTGGCCCGCCCGGAACAGGCACAGGCACCATCCGAGTCAGCGCCCCAGCAGTCCCGCTGAACCACCTCAACGAGAGATAGTTGTCCGATTGGCGTGAAAGGGTCACAAGCCCGTTATTGCCCCCCTGGCACCCCATCGACAAGCAACGCGGCACCCTCGACTCCCCAGCAATATCCCCCGAAGCAACATCCGCCCGCCGAACCACACCCGTTGCGCGGTTCCATGCAAAAAAGGCTTTCCCGTCCGCGCCAAAACAAAAAAACCGGCCGGGTACCTCCGGAAAAATCAACCGTCCCAGTGCCCCCGTCTTCTCGCCAGTCTCCACATCCCGCTCCTCCGCATCCTCCCGCTCAAACACCATGCGCAACCGCCCCCCGTCACCCGTCAACTCGCAAACCACCGGCCCACGATCATCCACCCGCCAGAGTCGCTTTCCCTGCTCAAGACTCCACGCCTCAACCCATCCTCCGCGCGTCAAACCGCCGTGGTTTGCCTCCACCACCAAAACCCGATCCGAAGCGCCAAACGTCCCGCGCACAAACCAACCCGGCCCAGTTCCTTCCAACTCGATCCGAGCACTTCGTCCCTCTGCCGCCGCTTCAAAAACATCCACCGAAACCCGACGATCCCCACCCTCACCTTCCCCCATGCGTAACACCGCCACCCGGTCCCCAGACCCAGACACCGCCAGCGAAACAGCATCACCCTGGAACTTCCCACCCCGAACCACCTTCCCAACCCGAACCACATCACCCGCTCGAGCATCAACCGTGTACAACTCCCCGCCCTCATCCATGCCGTAGAACAAATCCGTACGCCTCGGATGCGGTTCAAACCCCGTCCACCGAGTCCCCGAAGGCGTCCGGATGGCACGCTCCGCTGAATCCAGTTTGCGTCGCAAATAACTCCAATCCGAGTTCCGCAAGTCTTCCGGAACCTGTTCCAACGCACGCACAACCTCCTCCCCCTCCGAATCTAAATACGCCCCCTCCGCCCGTGCCACATTCGCCTGCGCCAACGACAACCGCGCCGCATCCCGCTCCTCCTTCAAACTCAAGGCCTGCCGCTCCGCAACTTGCGCCCCCTCCAATGCTCGCCGCTCCCCCACAATGATTCGCGATAAAAAATATCCGCACACCGCAATCACCACCACATGCGCAATCGCAACCGTCCGGTTCCGTCTCAATAGCAAAAAGACCTGTCGAAAAAATCCCGCCCGCTCCGCCCGCGTCGCAAACCCTCCTTGGTACGCCTCGATGTCCGCACTCAACTCCGAAACCGACTGATACCGCGCAGCCGGACGTAGATGCATCGCACGCCGCACCACCGCCTGGAGGGCATCCGGCACATTGCCGTGCATCCTCCGCGCCGCTACCACCGCCCGTAAACGCATGTCTCGAAACCGCGTGGAAGGCGAAACCATGGAGGTGATTTCACCCCGCTTCACTTTCGTCAAAACCTCCTCCACCGTCCCTCCATCCACCGGCGCTCGTAAGGTCAAAATCGCGTATAAGACCGCCCCCAAACTGTAGATATCCGACCGCACATCCAACTCCATTACGCGCCCTTCCGCCTGCTCCGGAGACATGTACTGCGGCGTCCCCATCACTTCCCCCTCCAAGGTCCGTCCAAAATCTTCCGGCCCCGCATCGAACTGCACCGATGTCGCCAAATGCTCCACCCCTCCCACCTCCTTCGCCAACCCCCAGTCCATCACCTGCACCTCGCCAAACTCGCCAACCATCACATTCTCCGGCTTCAAATCGCGGTGAATGATGTTCGCTGCATGCGAAAATGCCATGGCATCGCAGATCTTGCGAAAGATACCAAGCAACCGATCCCGAGTGAACTGGCGCATCACATCACCATCGCGATTGCGCAACCCATCCAAAATCGCCTGCAACGTCCTCCCCTTGATCAGCTTCATCGTGTAGCAAGCCCGTCCAAACGTATCCACGCCGAACCCGTGGATCGGCACAATGTTCGGATGGGCAAGATTCGCAAGAATCTCCGCCTCACGCACAAACCGCGGATTCCCCGCATCCCCCAACGTGCTCACCTTCACCGCCACCCGACGTTTCAACCGCAGTTCCACCCCCTCGTAAATCCGTCCCATCCCCCCACGCGCAATCTGTCCCGCCAACCGATACCGCCCGTCAATCGCCGCACTGTCCGGAGCATGCTCCTCTTTCGCATCACGCCCACCGCCAACCGCCCCTCCCGTCCCTCGGACCGGAATCGTCGCCTGAGAATGAAGCGTCGGAGTCGCCATCGAAGCGATGATTCGCGTCCGCGCCTCAAACACCGACTTCCGTACCGGCGCAATCGTCGCCGCCGTGTCCGTCGACGGACGCCGATCCGCAGGCGCATGCCACGTCTCCGGCACCAACGTGCCCGTATCGAGGGGCTGCGCCGCCTCCGGCGAACCGCCCGCATCATCCGGAACCAACACCCAAACCGCAGTGCGTCCAAACGTGAGAATCGCTGGGTATTCGACGCACACCGCTCCGTCGATGGGGTAACCATTCACCAAAACCCCCTCCGCATGATCGCACGGATCGACCTCAAGACGATCCACGGCCACGACCACCTGCAAATGTTCCGCCCGCCAGCCCGGAACCCGCAACCCCGCAGTGTCGGAATCGCCTAGCAACAAGCCGCCTCCCCCAAACGTGTAAGCCTGTGGTTCTCCGCCTTCGACTTGAACCACAATCTGGAACGAGCGCGCCATGTCGGTGCGCGAAAAACGCAAAAACCATGCTCAGCCCCCCCATCCCACCGAGCCTTGCAAATCTCCAACGCATTCGTGTCAGAGCTGCGAACAGGATTACGATTATTTTTGAACATTCGCGACAGCCCCGGAGTCGAAACAGTCGTGATTGCGTCGAAACCCTCATCGATTCCCTTTCCACCGAGTGACACGGCCCGCTTCGGCCTGGGTCGTACTTCACCCGCATCAAAGAACCCGTCCTCCCGCGAACATCTTCGCCCAACCCCGCGCGTCTGTGGTACCGTACCGAATATGCCGGTCACGACCGCCCAACCCGATGCCAGCACTGCTCGGAGCGAAGACGCCCTGCTGGTTGAGCGCGTCAAAGCCGGAGATACCCACGCATTCGAACGCCTCGTCACCAAACATTCGAACTGGCTGTTCGTTTACGTCTTCAACATGACCCTCAACCCCGCCGACACTGAAGACGTCCTTCAAGACATCTGGGCGAGGATTCATCTCGCTCTCGAACGGTTCCGCGGACAAAGCGAGTTCAGCACTTGGCTTCGTTCTATCGCCCACAACATGACCCTCAACTTCCTCAAAAAAAGGAAGCTCCGCACGATGGTCAGCCTCGACGAACCGAACCCCGAGTCCGAACAGACCATCCTCGACCGAATCAGCTCAGGCTCCAGCCCCGACGAAGAGGCCGGTCGCACCGATCTCCGAAAACGCCTCGATGCCGCCCTTCGCGAGCTCTCCTCCGAACACCGGGCCGTGGTCACCATGTTCGACATCCAAGGGATGGCTCACGCGGAAATCGCCGACATCCTCGGCATTTCCGAAGGCACTGTCCGCTCACGCTTATTCTACGCCCACCGCCAGCTCCAGGGGTTGTTGGGCGACATCCACTCTTCCTACTCTGCAAAATGAAGCCGTCTGTACCTTCTCCCGAGCACCTTCGCGAACTCCTCCGCGAGCGGGCCAACATCCAACCCTCCGAAGCTGAACTCCAACGCATCTCCCAAGGCGCACTTGAGCGCGCAGCCAACTTCAGAAAACAAAGCGCCTTCCGTCAGTTCTGGACCGCCAGTCCGCTCCGTTCCGACGCCCTCATTACCCCGCGCTTCGCGTTCGCGATGGCCGCGCTCTTTATCGTCTCCATGAGCTTAGCCATCTTCGCCCGACTCGCCGTCCGCGAATCCCGCCAACCTGCCTCTGCAACCCCGCCGATTCTCGCAGCCCAACCCAATGCCGCCCTGCGAAACACCACCCCAGTGGCCTTCCCCGCGACAAGGCCTCCAAGCGAAGATGCCGTCCGAGAGCTCCCAGAGCGTCCCAAATAAAGTGGCCGATTCCAAAAGAGCGCCATCCGATTAATCGATTCCCTCGGGGCGAGCTTCCACTCCTGTTCTCGACCCACATGAGGACTGAGCTTCGCACATCGGCAAAATCGTGTTGCGAGATTCGAAGCTGGGGGTGCCTCCAAACCATCAATGTTTCGCTGTCCGCTCGCAGATCTCCTGAATCTCACGCTGGAGGGGAAGAGGGAGATGCGGAATCCATGGTGAAATCGAAGAAATCCGGATTTTCATCGGTATTTTGGTCCCGTTGTGGCGAATGGTCCTGGCCAAAGTTCCCCCCTCCATCTCCAAAGCCTCGCTCTCATTGCGTTGTTCCGCCGCTCGTACTCGTGCCTCAACATCAGCGCGTTCTCTTTGAAACATAGCCCGCTGTGCCTTAGGAAGTTGCTCCTCGATGATTTGGAGAAGACGAGGTGCTTTCTCCTCCAAGAAATCCCCGTAATCGAGAGCCTCCTTGTGCGCTCCCCAGTTTGGGGAGCTCTCGCTCATCGCTTTGATGCATTCCTCTTGATCGCGCGAGAAAGCCCGAAGGTATTCCACGCTCTCGCTCAAGTGCGTCGTTGAACCAGATTCCCTAAGCCGAAAACCCTCCCTAAACGAGCATCCTGAGCACATTGACGCAGAAATCAGCAACATCATCAAAACGAAACGGTTAAGGGCAGTGCCCGTGGGCAATTGGAAGATGAATGCTTGCATGGTGAAAACTGGTCTCATCGGTGGTGCTTTGCCGTTTGTAAAACGGGTCGACCAAAAATAATCAGGCACCGTTTCAATCAGTTAACGCATTTACAACCATCTCAGCTGAAAGTACGAACATGAACTCCGTGAAATGGCCAATCGCCAAAATGTTCGCCCGCGCTTTCGCCATCACCCTCAGCGCACTCACCTTCGGTTGTTCGTCGGTCGTGGCGCTGCTGAACGGTGCCAACTCGATGGCGCCCCGCAAAGCGAGGGATCTGAACAGCGGCTTCCGCGTGACACTCGTCTACGCGAACACTCCTCCAATCAAGCGAGAACTATGGTTGCAGTTGTACTACGATACGCAGTCCAGCGCTCGAGGTAACGTTTGGTCCGTACGCTTGGCTGGACAGCCCGACCTGCACGGCGAAATACCGATAAATGTTCAAGATCCCCAACTGGGCCGAGTCACTTTTTCACTGGGCATGGATTCGCTGCGTAAGTTGGTGGAGAAGCGAAATATGGCCCTCTCGCCCATTTCAATCAACGGGATTGAGCACCGCCACATCCGTTCAGAGGAGGGGCATCACATCTACCAATCCTCAGAGGACGGCTCCACTGTAAGCGTGCCGTATTTGCTTGTTGTGGAATATCTTTAAAAAGTTCGCACGCCCTCTCTCCGGATGGAATCACCCACGCTCCGGGTTTGGAACATCAGTTCTGATCGAGCTTGAACTCGATACTCACCTCAAACGGATCCTTTTTCACCCCGTCAGGTAAGCGGTCAATCTTCAGCACCTTGTTCGCAGCGACCATCACCGATTTGTCCATCTCCTCGTTGCCAGATCCTTCCACAATCTTGCGCTCCAAGATTTCGCCGTCCTTCGCAATGCGCAAACTGAGCAACACACGCAACGCTTTGCCCGTCCGGATCAGGGTCTTCGGCTGTTCCCAAGGCTGATAAAATCGGTCATGGATATGCCGATAGTATCCGCCGAGATCCGGCGCATCCGGCCGCCCCCCCCCGCGTCCCGCTCCAACCCCTCTCCCAACCCCGGTTCCCTGTCCGCCACCACTGCCGCCCCCCGAGCCCGGCGAGCCTCCTTTCCCCCCACTTCCACCGCTCCCGCCCGCACCCACTGCCGTCGCCTTTGCAACCCCTCCCCCTGCTGAAACCGCCTTGGCAATCGCCCCGCCCGAGCCCGCTGCAGCAGCCTTCGGGATTTCTTTCCCATCGCCGTCCTTTGATTTCACCGCTGTCGCCTTCACAACCTCGGTCTTCGTACCCGAGTCCTTGCTCTTGGAATCCGGTTTTTGCTCCGGCTTCGCCCCACTCTTGACCACCTGCGGTTTGCTCTCAGGCTTCTTCACCTCGGGTTTCTTCGCCTGCTCCTTCGGCTTGTTTTCAGGCTTCTTCACCTCAGGCTTTTTCACCTCCTCCTTCGGCTTGCTTTCAGGCTTCTTCACCTCGGGCTTTTTCACCTCGTCCTTCGGTTTGCTCTCAGGCTTCTTCACCTCGGGCTTCTTCGCCTCGAGTTGAATCTCGCTCTTTCCCGGAGCCAATGGTGCCTCTGGTGAAACCGATGCTTCCTCGGGCGACGGCCGAACAACCGTCTTCGTCGGAACACGATTCACCGGCGGGAGAACAAGGTCCTCAGAATCGGGTTCACTCCCCGGTCGCGGAGGAACCGTGGGGGGAATCGCCCCCGCATCCGCGGCCTCCACCCCGTCTCCGCCTGTGCCTCCCCCTCCATCCAACCAAACCACCGTCTCAGGGTTGAATGGCACCTCAAAATGCAGCCGCGAAAACACAAACAGTCCCACCAAAAACGCAACATGCGTCGCCGCAACATAGAGCGAAGTCCGCTTGAAACTGTTTTCCGGCAACGTCATACCGTCCGCTCAAAATCCACGGCAAACAATGCCATCACATTCCGTCCGGCGCCTTCACAAAACCGACCGTTTTCACTCCAGAAGACTTCACCAAATCAAGCACGTCCGACAACTTTTGAACCGACTGCTCCTTGTGCGCGCGGATGACCACCGCCAAATCCGGCTTGGCCGCCCGTAACGCCCGAAGTGCGGCCACCAACTCGCCCTCCGCAATCGGCTTCGCATTCAACGTCAACTGATTATCACGAAACACCGAGACCGTCTGCACCTTCACAGGATCCACCACCTGGTCCTCCGAAACCCCCGAAGGCAATACCAGATCCGTACTATTCTCCATCAACGGGGTCGTGATCATGAAGATCAACAACAGCACAAACGCAAGGTCCAGCAACGGTGTCACGTTCAACTCATTCAACGTGTGCATGCTGTGTCGGTCTGAAAAGCGGCGTCTCATCGCATTCCTCCTGAATCAGTTTTAGTGCCCCGCCCCGCCCCGACGACGCCCCTCCCCGTGATCAACATACAAATGCTCAATCGCGCTCGCTAACTCGCCGCTGAAGTTATCCAAATCAACCAGCGTCCCGCGAAGAGAGGTCACCAAGTAGTTGTACCCGAACATCGCCGGAATCGCCACCAGCAGGCCCGTTACCGTCGTGATCAACGCCGCCGAAACACCCGGCGCCATCGCCGACAAACTCGCAGACCCCGCTTTCGCCACATCCGCAAACGTCTCCATCACGCCCCAAACCGTTCCCAACAACCCGATGAACGGAGCCCCGCTGACCGCTGTCGCGAGCACGATCATCTGGGACTCCAACCGCAGCGACGTCTCCCCCACCGCACGATCCATCGCAGCGTTCACCACGCGCATCTGCGAAGGGGATATCGGTTCACTGTTCTCCACCCGATACTTAAACGTCCCATCCACCTCCGAATCCCCCAACAACTGGAACGCCAACTCGCGGCACGCCGCCTCGTACACCGCATAAGCCGCCGCGCCAGGAAAAGCCAACCCGCCCGCATACAAGTGCAAGGGATCCCGGTTCGAACGAAAAACATCAATGAACTCACCCCGATGCTTCCGGACCGAGTTCAACAACCGGAACTTGCTCACCATCACTGACCACGAGAAAACCGAAGCCAGCATCAACGCGATCAACACCGCCTTGCCAGGCGCCGTCGACTGCTCAAACGCATAGATCAGCCCTCCATCGCTGTTTGCCAGAATCGGGGGAAAGAATAAGGTCGTCAGGTGCATGCTGAAGTTCGTTATTGCACCGATTCTATCATCCCGAAAGGCAAACTCGTGAATCATCCATCCACTCTCTGCTCTCTCCTCCTCGCCGCCCTCGCCCTCCTCGCAGGGATTCGCCCAGCACCCGCCCAAATCCCAGGCGCCACGCCCCCCCTCCAAGACGCCGCCCGGACCCTCCTTCCCATCCTCGACCTCTTTGCCAACCCGCCAGCGAGCAAATCCAGATCACTCACCCTCGAAGCTGAAATCGAAGCCCTCGGCTCCAACCAGTTCCAACAGCCCTTCCCCTCCTTCCAAATCATCCTCGCCCCACCAAAGAAAGCCGTTTTCTCAACCAAAACCGCAAACCTACCCCTCCAGATCGGTCGCGATAATGACACCCTCTGGGCAGCCCCCGCCTCCGTCATCCAACCCATCGTCCAAGCCCTCGAATCACCCGATCAAGTCGCCCCACCAAAACGCACCGACCTCCCCATGCTCGTGCGCCCCATGCAAATCCCCGTCCCAGGCAAAATCCTCTCCCTCCTCCCCATGCTCTTCGACGCCAAAGATTCCGGAAAAGCCGACTTCCTCGGCAAATCCGCACGCCTCGTCGATGTCCGCGTCATGCCCGAACTCGCTCATCTCCTCGGCCCAGAACTCACCACCTCATCCCTTCGCCTCTGGCTCGATGACGCATCCGGTTCCCCCGTCCGCGTCGGAGGCCGTTTCCAGAAAGAATCCGCCGTCATCCGAATCAAATCCCTCCAGTTCTCTCCCGAAACATCCCCCGCATCCACCAACCGACCGGAGAACGCCATCACCATCCAACCCCACCACCTCAACGCCATCTCTGCTCTCCTCCGCGGCGAAACTCCAACTCGGCGCTGACCCATGCACCTTCCCGACTCGGGCGAAGCCCGCCCCGAGGATGCCCTCTTCATGCAGGCCGCCCTCGCAGAGGCCCAACGCGGCATCGGCCTCACCGCCCCCAACCCCGCCGTCGGCGCCGTCATCACCCGCAACAACGCCGTCCTCGCGCACGGATGGCACAGGGCCGCAGGTCAGCCCCATGCAGAAATCGAGGCTCTCAAAAACCTCCCAGATTCTGAGACGGCGAAAGACGCCACCCTTTACGTCACCCTCGAACCCTGTTCCACCCACGGCCGTACCCCACCCTGCACCGAGGCCATCATCCGTTCGGGCATCAAACGCGTCGTTGTCGCTTGCCTCGACGCCAACCCCGCCCACGCCGGCGCCGGAATACGGATCCTCCGCGATGCAGGCATCGAAACCGTTTGGGGCGTTCTCGAAACCAATGCTCTCTGGCTCAACCGAGCCTTCTTCAAACGCGTCACCACCGGCATCCCTTGGGTCATCTGGAAATGCGCCATGACGCTCGATGGAAAAATCTCCCTCCAACACGGACAATCCACCCGAATCACCGGCGACGAATCCCTCCTCGACACCCATCGCCTCCGAACCGAAGTCGACGCAATCCTCATCGGCGCCGCCACCGCGCGCATCGATAACCCCTCCCTCACCATCCGCCACGTCGCCACCCCGGAAGGAAAACAACAACCTTGGCGCGTCGTCCTCTGCTCCGGCACAAACGGTCCCCTTCCCCCTCATCTCCACCTCCTCACCGACTCCCATCGCGATCGCACCCTCGTTCACACGGGTAAGCCCCTTCAGGAATCCCTCCACGAACTCGCCTCCCTCGGCGTAAATGCAGTCCTGCTCGAAGGCGGCGGCATCCTTTCTGGAGCATTCCTCGAGCAAGGTCTTATCGACGAAGCCTGCGTGTACATCGCACCCGTTCTCGCCGGCGCGGCGCCCGCAGCCATCCAGACCTCATCCACACTCACCCCCCTCGGAAATCATCGCTTTCGCTGGGTCCACCACTCCCGAACCGGCGAAGATCTCCGTATC
>JACCED011516224.1_pt1 | contig 11228 bp, 9 predicted proteins | sample 7455021 | NCBI WGS metagenome assembly JACCED01 (sample SAMN15323456, study PRJNA562643) | freshwater metagenome | isolation source: river surface water | place: USA:Blue River Watershed | collected 2017-08-19
CAGCATCAACGCAGTGGTGGGCAACTATTACGGTCAAAACACTGGTGCTGGCTCGACCAACCTGATCCCCAAGGTCAAGACCTCGGGTACTACGGCCTCAGGTACTACGCTCACCATGACGGTGGGGACCAACTCCCTGCTGCAAAGCGGTTTCACTACCGATGCCGGAGGCTCCTCCTGGACATTTTCCGCCGTGAACGCGATGCAGATTGGCATGGGAGATTGAGATGACGGTCCAACACACCTACCTGTATTCGGAGGTGGTGGCCGACTGGAATGCATCAGTGGCCAATGCACAGCACACCTATCTGCACTCTGAGGTCATCGCTGCTATTGGCAGCGGTCCGGCAATGGCCACGACGATCAAGCTATACGCTGAGGTAATCCACGCGGTGGACGCCATCACGCCCTCAGCCAATGTTCCGATTTTGATCGCCTGCACCTAAGGCTGCCGGATTCTTTTAGCGATATTTAACCAGCCCTCCTGGAACGCCTGGGGGGCAATTTTGGGAAGAACTGTATGCCTGAACCAACAAGCTCGGGAGTGGCCAGCGCTGCTGCTGCCTACAAAGCCATTGGTGGTGCCGCTGGAGCTGCTGCCGGGGGAGCAACCCTTGCGGCAGTTGTTGTGATGCTCATGACTCCGCCCAGATCCATTCGGGAATGGACGGTTGGATTGATCAGTACCGTCGTTTCCAGTATCTGTGGAGGTGCAGTCACCGTCGAATATTTCCAGCTGCATCACTGGGCGTTCTCAACGATTGGTCTGTATGCCATGGGCGGAGTGATCTTTGCCTGCGGCTTGCCTGGTTGGGCCATGGTGCGCTGGTTATTTAATTTCATCGACGAGCGACGTGACGCATCAATCGACCAGGTGGCCAAAGACGTGAAGGAAATGCTGTGAATCCCAGTGAATTCATCATGCGTCTGACGCCTTCAGCCGTGGAGTCACAGCGCAAATCTGGTGTTCCTGCCAGCATCACGATCGCTCAGGCAGCTCTTGAGTCTGCCTGGGGGGAGTCCGGACTCGCAAGGGCCGGGAACAACCTGTTTGGGATCAAGGCTGACAGCCGATGGCGTGGTGAGACCCTGACCTCAAATACAAGAGAGTTAATCAAGGGGCAATGGGTCGTTGTTCCAGCCAAGTGGAGAAAGTACGGCAGTTGGCACGCCAGTATCGATGACCACGCTGCATTCCTCAAAGGAAATCCACGGTATCAGCCATGTTTCGTGTGTCAGACCACTGAGGCATTTGCACGTGCACTGCTAAAGGCTGGATATGCAACCGATCCGTCCTATGCCGACAAGCTCCTTGGCCTGATCAATCAGCACAAGCTTCTGGATTTGGATCAGGAGAATAAATGAATTGGTTGAATCGACTACTCATCGCTAATTGGCGAAAAGCACTCGTGCCCATAGTGTTGCTGGGCGTGTGGTTCAGCGGCTTGCGTGAGGGGGAGTTGCGCACTCAACGGGCGTGGGACGCCGAGCGACATCAGGCAGAACTCGTGCTTGTCCGACAGGAGCAGAAGTCGGCCGATATCAAACGCTCACAGGAACAAATTAATCATGAAATCTCAAATGAATTCAATCAACGATCTGCGCATTTGGCTGCCGATTGGCGCTCTGGCGGTTCTGTCAGGGTGCGCGACAACCCCCCAGGCAGTATCGAACATCTGTCCACCTTTCCCGAAACTCCCAGAGCCGTTGCTCAAGCAACCTCCGACCCTGTATCTGCTGCCTCCGGAGATGAGGGGAGGGTGAACTGTGGGAAGCTTGCCGAGGATGCTGCTCAAACCACACTAATGTTCATTGAGTTGCAGAGTTGGTATCTTAAGCTAAGAGAATTGTCAGACGAGGTTTCGGAATGATCATTTATTTAAGAGCAAGAATTTAATTTTTAGTTGGGCGACTAATCGTCACAAATCATGAGGTCCAAGTAGTATGAGTTGGGTTTTATCTTCTATTTGGGTCCATTGACCTTTGTTGCTCCGAGTTCCTTCAGAGACTTACGGTCCACGCCAACCTCTGGCATGAATGATCAGCGCTTTGACTGACATCAGCAAATACAATCGTCCTTAGATTTCTTCAAAAATTAAATTTACTTTGCTTTGCAACGTGTATCAACGGTCCAGATATCAGCAAGGCGGAGTAAATCAAAGAACTGCATGAAACTCATTGCTTGGCTGGTTTTCTTGTTGCAGATCTTTTGCGGCGCTCAGGCCACAGAAGCCGGCAGTCAATTGCAGCATATTGACGTGTTAGATCAGGCAACCCTGATCACTTCCACTGATCAGCGAACTGTGAGATTGCCTTACGCCCTAGCAACTACAGACTTTTCTTCGGCTGGCGGAACGGTACGTATCCGTCTCAATTGGAAACTGCCGCAGGTACCCGAGAGCCCTGTTGGGGTTTATGTTTCAAGGCTTAGCCTTTCCGGGCGGCTTTTCGCAAATGGGCACTACGTTGACGGTTGTGGAAATGCCCCATTGGAGGAACTTAGGTGCCTTCATCAACCTCAACTTTTTAAGATACCCTCTTATTTGCTTCGAAATGGTGATAACTCGCTAGAGTTCGAGATTTACGCCACAGCGCGTCAAACGAACGGCTTGTCAGCCGTCTATGTCGGATCTGCAGACACTATCTACGAGCGCTATTTTTTTATACGCCATTTCCTCACCTCGGATTTGCAGGTGGGCCTGGCCTGGTTGTCTACTTTGCTAGGTCTTCTATCGCTCACTGTGGGGCTTATTCTGAGGGAAGAAAGGGTGTTTCTTTGGTTTGGCTTGACGAGTTTGATCAATTCAGTGGCCTCCCTGAATGGCGTAGTTGTCCATCCTTTGGTGAACATTGATTTTTACAACTGGCTGGTATTCGCTTCCCGCTTGGCTTCTGTTCCCTTTTCTTTTCTGATTGTTCTGGCAATTTTTAAAAAAGACCATCATTTAATCCGGTGGGGACTCATTGGTTACAGCCTGTTCATATGCATTGCAATCTGGTTTAGTGGTAATAACAGGTTGCTCACCTTCATTTTGTATGCGCCACTGGTATTCGGTTGTCCTTGGCTTTTGATTTCTGCTGCACGTTGGTGTTATCAGTCTAGAGACCGGATCCAGATCCTGTCCACCGCCATCATGTTCATGTTGTTTGCAAGCGGTGTGGTTGATTGGTTAAGGCTTGGGGGCCGGGCCAGTTTTGATGGGGTGTATTTGACTGCATACACTTACAGCGCCATGCTGGTGACAATTGGGCTACTTCTGATGAGCCGGCTTGCCGCTGCTTTGTTGCAGTCTCAGAAGATCGGCGTCTTGCTAGAACGGCAGGTGGCTGAGCGAATTGCTTACGAAGTTACCGAGAACATCCCAATCGGCACATTCACAGCGAGACAAGAATCTGGAATTCCTTGGCCACGCTTTTCCTTTATGAGCCGCCGTTTTTTGCAAATTACAAGTTTTGACCGAAAAATTCATCGACAGTCATCCCGCAGATTTTTGTCAATTATTCATCCTAAAGATCGACGAGGTGTCATTCAACGCTGTCAAACTTCATTGGCCAAGAAGGCCCTTTTATCCCTTCAAATGCGCATTTTGGTGGATCGAAAAGTCCTTTGGATCAAGGTGGAATGTGCCCCGCGAGAACTGTCTGATGGTTCAAAAATTTGGGAAGGGGTACTGATTGATGAAACGCAGCAAATTTTGACCCGAGAAGCCGCAGAAAAAGATCGTTTGGCACTGCAAGCCCATCTTTTAAAGCAGTCACGCCAGCAAGAACGCGAAGAATTGATGCGCGATATGCATGATGGCTTTGGGTCACAGCTAGCGAGTGTGCGTATGATGGTCGAAAAAGGCCGAATTACAAAAGAAGAGCTACCTCATTACTTGCAAGAAATCAGTGCAGACCTTCATTTGGTTGTCGACACACTGGGTCAATCTGAAATCAAGTTAGAAGATGCCTTCCACGACTTGCGCTACCGAATCGAACGCAGGTTTGGCATGGGAGATGTCCAATTTGGCTGGGAGCTCAAGCTCGAAAAAATTTCAGCATTATCTTCAAGAGTGATTTTGCAAATCTTGAGGATCGTACAAGAGGCTATTCATAATGCGATTCGGCATGCCCGAGCTAAAAACATCATGGTTTTGGCGCAATATGATCATCAGCTCGACACACTGAAAGTTCGTATTGAGGACGATGGCATCGGTATGCCAACCGAGGTCAGGCAAGGCCGGGGGCTTAGTAATATGCGCTACCGAGCCCGAGAAATAAGCGGAATCCTAACGATATCGAACCGATGCCCTGGGACCAGCATCTCATTGTCGATTGAATCTCCGGCAGAAGAAATCAGGTTGCAAAGTGAGATCCCTCAGTGACGCAAAGTCAGGCAAACCTCAGTGCCTGGATTGCAATGATTCCACTCGATGTCTGCCCCTATCTCCCTTGCTCGCTGTTGCATGCTGCTAAGCCCATACCCCTTTTGAGCATTCACGGGCATTCCGATGCCGTCGTCTGATACAGAAACTATCAAGCGTTTCTGAGGCATGTTGTATTTGACACTAACAATGATGTGCTGGGCGTTCGCGTGTCTAATGGCGTTGTGCATAGCCTCTTGCAGCACACGCAGAATATGGAGTGCAGTTCGGGCTGGTAATGGCGGCATATCCATTAAATGAAGGTTCCAAACGAGTTGAGGCGGGCCATCTCCGCGTCGACTTTCTGTCCGGTAGCGTAAGTCGATCAGGGCTTGTTCAAGGGTGAGTTCATCGTGATACAAAGTGTCTAAAAACAAGTGAAGATCAGCCGATATCTCTTTGAGATAGTCGCTGATTTGAGGGTGCGTCAGACGTTGTTTTTGCACCAGCAGGCGCAAGCTGGCGAGCTTGGATCCGAATCCATCGTGGAGGTCACGCAACATTTGTTGGCGCTCCTCCTGTTTAGCCTCCGTGACAGCAGTCTGATCTGACCAGGATTTTTGCAACGATTCATGCAAGAAGACTTCCTGTTCTTTTTGATGTTTTTCCTGGGTCAATCTCACCACCAGGTAACTGATTTGCTGCGCAATAAGTACCAAGTTGACCGATGCAATGCTCAGCATATTGGTTAACCGTGGGTCAGACGAAAGTGCGATGGCATCATTTGATACAAGCAGAATCCGAAAACTCCATAAAGCGAAGCCCACAACAAGCAAGTAAAGAAAAACTTGGAAATATGTATTGCGCAATCGTGCTCTCAATGGCTGCAGTTGCATGAACAAGTACCCATGCATGGCTGTCCAACATACAGCCGCAATCAATGACAACTGCGTATTCCAGGGTGTCTGTGATAAGTACCACTGCAGACCACCATATAAAAGACAAAAAACCATTTCCTTTTTTTGTAGACGTAGCTCTGGTTCTGCCAGCAGTCTAAAAGAGTGTCCGTGCAATACCAAGGCAAAAAGCATGGCGAAATTGATCAATCCATAGGACATGACATCCGGTAGTTCTGTGCGGACAGTGAGCAAGAACATGCCAAGGGCCATCAAAACGCAGCCCCAGGTCCATACCCTGGCCGAAGCGTCACGCTGATTTTTAAAGACCAGGTAGACCAATATGGCGACAAGCACTTCTAAAAGGGCTGTGCTTAAAAAAAGAAAATTCAGAAATGAAATCACAAGAACCTGATTTTTAATTGATCAAATCAGATCAGATCGTGATTGCGGGCTTTACTGATGGCTTGTACTTGCGAGCGTACGTTCAGTTTTCGATATAAATTGCGTACATTGAACTGGATGGTGGATAAAGCGACGCTCATGCTTGTGGCCACGCCTTCATATGTCAGACCCTGAGATAAATAGCGTAAGGTCTCTAACTCACGCGGCGTCAATTTGAAGTCCGGGTCTTGCAGGCTGCTTTCCTTGGAGCTCTCGTTGGCCAGTTTCTTGAACAAGAATCTTGCTAGGGAGGGGCTTATGGGATAGTCGCCTTCCATGACTTGCACAATCCCTTGCGTGATCTCCTGCATAGATTCACCTTTGAGGATGTAGCCTCTGGCACCTGCCTCGATGGCTTTGAGCACCATTGGCTCAGCCGCCATCACCGTGATCACCACAAGGGCCATTTCTGGAAATTGCTTATTGAATGCCTTGATGACCTCTAGGCCGCTGATATCTGGTAGGCCCAGATCGATTAGCGCTAAATCAAAGTGCGTAGCGTCGTTTTGGATGAGTTCCAGGGCGCGCATGCCTTCAGAGACCAAGTGAATGCTCCACTTGTGCGGCAGCTTTTCTATCGCCCCGCATACCTGTTCCACGAAGAGTGGGTTGTCTTCGACCAGCAGCAGGTGACGCTCTTTTTGGGAGTTAATCATAAAGAATTCATCTTTGCAGGATGCTGATCTTAATCCGCAAACTCGTTGATGAAAACTACATGAATATGTAGTTCCCTCAACTACCACGAATCGATAAATTCATCCCCATTATCGAATCGCGTTCACCTCATTGTTTGTGGTGTGTTGCTGATCGTCCATTTACTTTTGCATTGAAGCCATGAGCAAAAATCCCAAGAGCCAAGTGTCTGAGAAGGAGAATAAACCAATTGAGGTGCCCGACGATGTCGCTTCACAAGACATCCGAGGTCGCGCCGTTTTTGCTGTTGACACGTCGGCAGCGGGCATCGTTATCCGAACGGCTTTTTTGTCCGAACAGGGCCAGTTGATGGAAATGCCTGCGGTGTTCCCCGACCTGACTTATGCACTTAACCAGATTGATCATTTGAGGCAAATCGTCATTGACCGCTTTGCCGAAGCGGCTCAGGTGGGTGTTCAAGTGATCGCATCGCAGCGAGTTGCCAGTGGCGCCTTGGCCGCTTCAGAAGCTACACAGCAAGTCGAGCAGACCCAACAGCAAAACGAAACCACTGACGCCTGATGGCGTTAAGGCCTATGGCTAGTATTTCGAGTTGGTCAGGAGCATCAAACCATGCCTTGCACTGGTCTCGTTTTGGTCGCCTAGGCTGTGTTCTGTTTTTGTACGCGATGCTTGCATATTCATTGCCCGCACGATCCCAGACACCGCCTGACGCTGGCTCAATTCAGCGAGATCTCGAACGTCAGCAACCCCTGCGTCCGCCGGTGGTCGCGCCGCGAGCTCAACCGACCCCAATTGAACCTCCTCGAGCTGGCGAGTTGCAATTCCAGATCAGCGGCTTTGTCTTGGAAGGGGTGACGCTGGTGCCCTCTGATGAGGTTCAGTCTGCCCTTGAGCCTTGGGTCGGTCGTCCGATCCAGTTTTCGGATCTGGATCGTGCCAAGCAAGCGATTGTGGACTTGTACCAGCGGTATGGCTGGTTTGCCCGTCCGCTGGTTCCTGAGCAAGAGTTGCAAGACAACAGCGTCATCAAGCTTGAGGTGATTGAGGGGCGTTTGGGGGAAGTTCGAATCGAGCACGAGGCGCCCAAGCCTGGCGAGGCGCAACGAATCGATCGCGAGCGCATCTTCAAGACCTTCACAGCGCGTCAACAACCCGGTGAACCGCTCTACATGCCCAATGTCGAGCGCGCGGTGAGCTTGCTGAACGATTTGCCGGGCAGCAGCGTCAACGCCACCCTTGCCACCGGCGAGGGGCCTGGAGCCACTGATCTGGTAGTTACCCCCCAATTACGCGCTCTTTTCTCGGGAACAGTATCTCGCGACAACACGGGCTCTCGATCGACAGGGGTGGTGAAAGATACGTTGGCCATGAGTTTGGACAGCCCCTACGGTTGGGGCGATCAAGCTTCGCTCAATCTGATGCGCAGCAAGGGCGTTGAGTATGCGCGAATGGCATATTCATTCCCACTCGGGTACGACGGTTTGCGCTTTGGGTTCAACGCGTCGACCATGAACTATCACGTCATCTTTCCGATGTCAGAAAGCAACCCCAGCTATCCGCGTGGTAGTGCAACCACACAAGGTCTGAACATCAGTTGGCCCGTGTTAAAGGGGCCCAAGAACAACTTGAATTTACAGGCTTCATTCGACCACAAGCACTTTATCAATGAGATCTTCAATCCTGATAATTTGAGTGTTAACTCTTTGTCGAACAAGCAACTCGGCGTGGGCAGTTTCTCGTTGGCTGGAGACCACAGCGATGAGTGGGGCGAAGGTGGCATCACGCAGTGGAACCTGGGGTTTAGCCGGGGGCGAGTGGACTTGTCGGCCAACACGCAGAACTCACAACAAGATCAACAAGGGCCGCGCACCGACGGTCTGTATAACAAGCTGAGCCTGGGGCTTTCGCGCTTACAGCGCATCACTTCGACCCAAAGTATGTGGCTATCGCTGCAGGGCCAGCGCGCTGACAAAAATCTTGACTCTTCAGAAAAATTCACCCTGGGGGGCTCGCAGGGTGTGCGAGCTTATCCGTCGGCCGAGGGTGCGGGGGATCATGGCTGGCTGTTCACGATGGAGGGACGTCAGGTTCTCTCCCCTCAATGGCAGTGGCTGGTTCTTTACGACTTCGGACAGGTCACCACCAACTACCAGAATTACGTCGGTTTCAATGGCCCCACGCAAGTCAACCTCAGGGGTGCGGGTCTCAGCCTCAGCTACAGCTTGCCGGGGCAGGGGCAGGCCCGCTTGACGTGGTCGCGCCGGGTTGGCGACAACCCACTGGCCAATGTGAAGACCGGCATGGACAGCGATGGCAGCCTGATCACCAACCGCCTGTGGCTCACTGTGAGCGGGTTTTTCTGAGATGGCGGGCAAGGCATGAACCGCAGTTACCGCATTGTCTGGAGCAAAGCCCGCGGCATGTGGATGGTCGCTTGCGAAACGGCCAAATCCCAGGGTAAAGATGGTGGCACCCTCGAGCGTGCAGAGCGGCGCTCGAACGGGGAGGCTTCTAGCCCCTGGAGAGCAGCACTGCGGAAGTTGAACCAGATATCTCCCACTGTCCAGTCTTTGGCGCTGGCACTGGCCCTGGCTTTCAGCGCGCCCACCTTGCTCTGGGCCGGGCCACCCACACCCACTCAATTGCCCACGGGTGCGCAAATCGCGGCGGGTCAGGCCAACGTACAAGTTAACGGCAGTCAGATGACCGTCAATCAGAGCAGCGACAAGGCCGTGCTCAACTGGCAGAGCTTTGACATTGGTGCTTCTGCGGGGGTGCGCTTCAACCAGCCGGGCCGCAACTCGGTGGCGCTGAACCGGGTGCAGAGCTCGGAGGCATCGCAGATCTTTGGTCAGCTCACCGCCAACGGTCAGATTGTGTTGGTCAACCCCAGTGGCGTGGTGTTTGGCCCTAATTCGCGGGTTGACGTGGGTGGCCTGGTGGCAGCCGCCATGAAGATCACCGATGAAGATTTTTTGGCGGGTCGTTACAAATTCACAGACGGGCAAGGTGTCATCACCAACCAGGGCATGCTGAGTGCTCAAGATGCCGGGTACATCGCTTTGTTGGCACCAGAGGTGCGCAATGAGGGCATCATTCGTGCCAAACAAGGCACCGTTGTGCTGGCCGCTGGCGAGGCCATCACCCTGAAAAACCTTGCCAGCGGCATGACCGTGGCGGTGGACAAGGGGTCCTACAAGGCACTGATCGACAATAAGCAGCTCGTCAGTGCCGAGGATGGCACCGTGTTCATGAGTGCCCGTGCGGCCAGCGCGCTGCAGCAGGCGGTTATCAACAACAGTGGTCGCATTGAGGCGCAGGGCGCTGTGCGCGTGGGCGGCAAGATCCGCCTGAGCGCCAATGTGATCAACAACAGTGGCGGCATCGACGCCTCGGCCGCTCCTTCTGCCCCAGGCGGCGAGAAGAGCAAAGGTGGTGACATCCAGATTGCAGCCAGTGAATTCGTCAATACCGGCACCATCCGTGCCAATGGCGACCAGGGCGGCAGCATCACCGTGGCCACAGCACATAGCTTGCGCAACGAAGGCGTGATCGAGGCCAAAGGTGGCAGCGGTGCTGGCGGACAAGTCACACTGATCAGCGGCGGCAGCCTCACGCAAACCGCTGGTGCCAGCGTCTCGGTGCGTAGTGAGGGGGCCGGCGCCAGCGGAGGTGACATCCGCCTGCGCGCGGCGCAGCTGAACCTGAGCGGTACGCTAGACGGCAGCAGCGACGGGCAGGGCGGCAGTATCCGCCTGGTGGCCAACCAAAGCAACCTGGACGGCGCTCAACTGAGCGCTGCGGGCGACAGCGCAGGTGGTCACATTGAGCTGCGCCCTGCGAAGGCCGATGAGCCGCTGTCAGTGGAGTTCAACAGTGCCAACGCTGAAACCGCGCCCGACCAACCCTGGCCCCTGCCCGAGACCCCACAAGCGCCTAGCCAGGCCATCCTGACCAACAGCGGCCTGAATGCCAGCTCGCGCCGTGGGCGCGGCGGCAAAGTCTCGCTGACCAGCGACGACATTGGCTTGGACAACGGTACTCGCGTAGACGCCACTGGAGCTCTGGGAGGCGGCAAGATTCTGGTGGGCGGTGATTGGCAAGGCAGCGGTGACATGCAGCAAGCTATCCGCACGCATATTGGCAGCAGCGTGACTTTGGATGCCAGTGCCATCGAACAAGGTGATGGCGGCATCATCGTGGCTTGGAGCGATATCAACCATGCCAGCAGCTTCACCATCGTCACTGGAAAGTTGCTGGCTCAGGGGGGAGCACTCGGCGGCAACGGTGGGCGTATCGAGACCTCGGGGTATGACCTGCGTGTCGATGGCATCCGCATCTCAACGACTGCGCCATTGGGCATCAGCGGCGAATGGCTGCTCGATCCGCGCAACATCACCATCTCTGGCGGCACCCAGTCGGGAGTTGATGCCAGTTACACAGCCACAGCAGACGGTGCCATTGTCAACGCAACCACGCTGCAAACAGCCCTGGCCAATACCAATGTGACTGTTTTCACGGGCACCACCGGCAACCAGGCCGGCACCATCACTGTGGCCGCCCCCATCACGGCAGGGGGCACGGGTACGCTGACCCTGCAGGCGGCGAGCAACATCCTCATCAATGCCGACATCACCCGCACCGGTACAGGGGGCCTGACGCTGTTGGCGGGTGGTCGTTCGGTCAGTGGTAGCGGCACCTTGGTGCTCAGTGGTGGCACCACGCTGCGACTCGATAACGGGCTGACCCTGGCCAACAACATTCGCCTTGACGGCAATGCTACTGTTGCTTTCGCTGGCATTGGTCTTGAATACCTTCTGGTGGGTGGCGGCGGCGCCGGCGGCAATGGCATCGGCGGCAATTTCGGTGAGGGCGGTGGCGGCGG
>JACCED010366653.1_pt1 | contig 11227 bp, 7 predicted proteins | sample 7455021 | NCBI WGS metagenome assembly JACCED01 (sample SAMN15323456, study PRJNA562643) | freshwater metagenome | isolation source: river surface water | place: USA:Blue River Watershed | collected 2017-08-19
CCGCTGAAGCTTTCATCTCCACGAGCGTGCCCGGCTGCCAGGCTTTAACAGCCAGATCAATGGCTCGCTCGGTGTCCAATCCCATTTGCCGAAGCACATACCCCAAGCTGTGTTCGCGCACTTGTGCAATCGCTTGTGAGCGGGCCAGAAGCTGTGATGCTTGAGCCTGAGCAATGTCCGCATTGGTTTGCGACAGCTGCCAATGCGCAAATGCGCTGTAGCCTATGGCTGTGCACAAAGCCGCTGCACTCAGGCGTACGCCAAGACTTGCTGCCTTTTGCGAAGGCAGCCCAAAGATGAGTTGCTGTCTTGGGTAGGATGGGGCCGCCGTCAACCACTTTTGGACCTGAGGGTCAGCGGAGGATGCAAGTACCAAACGCTCTTGCGGCCACGAGCCTTCCGAGTTGAGTCTGCGCACAGAGACGTAGTTGCTGATGACTTGCTCGACACTCATGCCTGAGCCCGGCACAAAATCCAGCCCTTCCAAGTGCCCTGTTGCCGTGAAAGTGGCAAGGCATACGATCTGAAAATCTTCTAAGCGTTCTGTGCGCTGTGGGCCCGGAAAAACCAAACCGACAACGGTGGCCGCTTTGTCCATGGCTTGCGGGTTTGCTCGGCTGTGAGCCTCCAACAACTTGAGCATGACGGATGCCAAAGGTACAACGCGCACCGATGGCCCCAAGTCAGAAAAACGATTAGCGGGCGTGCACAGCAACCATCCACGCTCTTGGATCGCTTGCGAGGCATAAAGCGTTTCGCCATCATCGTCTTGTAGATCTGCCCTGCTCTTGCGTCCAAACATCTGCGCAAGACCAGAGCGCGCCTTTGTTTTAACGCAAAACAAGGGTTCACCCACGTCGCTGGCCAACTCCGCCAGTTGCACGCGCTCGGAGACGGTGTGGTCAATACGCAGAGCCAAATCAAGGGCTGGGTCAATCGCGATCACCGCGCCTTGAACGATCTCTTGCAAAGCGATGGCGTCAAGATTGCGAGTGCTCTTAACTTGCCAGTCCTCGTCCAGCGCATACATTTGCCGACTCTCGCCCAAGCCTCCGAGCAAGTAAAGACCGAAGGCGCCGCTCTGGGCAACGTCCTGCGGAGCGTTGTCGCTGGCCTCTGGCGCACCTGTCTCACTTCTAACTTCTCGAACATCTCGAACACCGCGCTCACCTCGCGGGTGCATCAGTGCTTGCACGAATTTTTGTAGGCGTTGTCTGAGCATCACAGCGACTCCGTGTAAATGATGTTGCTGGGCTCTGCCGGCAAGATTCGAGCGTTGAGCAACAACAGTGTTTGCCGATTGGCTTGTGTCTGTGAATTGCTACCCGTGGCTTTGCCAATCCAGGGCATGGTGACCAAGCCGGGTAAGCCAGTCGCTTTGCCAGAGGACTTGATATAGCGGTTGGAGCTGATGACCACCGTCTCGTCGGAACGAATTGAAATGCGCTGGCCCGAAGTGCGCACAGTTTGCTCATACATCTTGACGCGGTCGTCCAAAAAGGAAACCAAATCACCCAAGGTGACGCTGGTGGGCATGACCGTCAACACGGCTTGTTCATCGTCAAGGATGGAGGCATGAACGGAGAGCTGAATGCCGTCACTGGCATAAGCGCCCGTTCCGCTGACGCTCACGCTTGAGCCGCTGCCAGTGTTGGTCGTTGATTGCTGAGCGGAAGAGATGTACGGTTTTTGAGAGCCTTCGAAGATGACGCCTGCACTGTTGTTTTGAATGGTCAAGTGCGGCGTGCTGGTCACCTCGACCGTTGTGAGCGCTTCGAGCGCCTCGATCAAGGTGGTGGCCGAAGCTCCTTTGAAGGTCAATGTCGCCGCAAAGGGACTGGCAGCGCTGGCTTGGCTGATGCCATAACGCACGCTGTTGTTGCCAAGCACTTTGTCCCAAGAAATGCCGTGTCGCATCTCGTCCGTCAAACTGACCTCAACCACGCGTGTGTTGACCTCAATTTGCCGGCGTGACTCTACATCCCACCGAGCCAAAAAGTCATGCACGCGCCTAAGTGCAGTGGCGTTGCCGCGAACGGTCACAAGGCCTGCGTCCAAGTACACCTGCACTTTTGCATTCGTTCCTGCAAGGTTTTGCAAGTACGTGGTGAAGGCGGCCGTGCTTGTCCCGCCATAACCACCGCTGACAGTGAAATCGGCTTTGATGGGAGAGAAACTTTGTCCTTGTGCTGAGCCCGCGCTTCCTGATGAACTTGAACCAGAGCCACTGCCGCCTGAGCCCAATGCGCTGCCGCCGTAGGTGAACGACGTAGAGACGCCTTTTTTGACGTCCTCGGCGGGAATCCTGAATGTGACCGTGGCCTCTTGAGCCAATGTGATGGTTTTTTCTTGTGAATTGAACACCGCCACAAGTCCCGCCATCCAAGCCACCTGCCTAATGGCCGCAATCGAAGAATTGGCTGTGGTGGAGAGGCTGACCGTTGCTGAGGTATTCACGCCCTGCAGAACTTGAAGCGAGTGACCCGTTTTAAACGCCAGTGCTTTGATGGTTTCATAGGCGTTGGCATTGATCAGATCAAGCGTGACTTGTCGCTTGGTATCGGCAACCTCGATCACTCGGCCTATGGGAGAGTTGCTGCGGGTGATGGCCTCCACTGACGTGGGCTGAATCACAGTTTGAATCTTTTGATCGACCTGCGAGCTCATTCGCGGCGCGCTCATGCAGCCGGACAAGGCCAAACACAGGGCAGCACTGGGGAGCGCGGCTGGCCACGTTTTTTTGCGAAGCGATAGTAAGTAGGTCATTTGGATGCTCCGTTTGTTTTGCCGCTTGTGCCACTTGTGACGCTTGCGCCGGTTGTGCCGCTTGCCGCACGGACAATGACCGTTCTTGGCGAATCCTGAACAATTGCGCGCAGTCCAAAGCCTGGAAGGAGTTGGGCCAAGGTTTTTTCAATTTCTGGCGTGGCCGACTGCCATGGGGCGATCATTTCAATATCACGCACGCGCTCTCCACCGGCGCTGACATCCCACACCAAACTCACCCCTTGGAGTGCAAGCCAAGCCTCTAATGCAGTACTGAGGCGCTGGCCTTTTCCAATCAAAAATACCGTCCCCGATGCAGAAACAGGTTTGACCATTGGCTTTGGCGATGCACTTGTCGCGATGCTTGGCAATTGCAGCTTGGGGGGCTCTGGTGGTGCCTTGGAGATTTGCGGCGCAGGCGGGATTGATGGGCTGCAAGCGCGCCCTATTGCGAGGACTCCAGGAGGCAGTTGCGCACAAGAACTTGCATCGCTAACAACGCTTGCAGGCGTTGAAGATGTTGGGGGCGTTGGCTGCAAAGCTGACACATCCGGGCTCGCGGGCGATGCGCAATAGTTGCCCAAACCAATAGACCCTGGACCAAGTGAACATGTTTGGTTTTGAGTTTGTGTTTGGGCTTGGACTGCGAAGGCTAAAACTGTGGACCCCAACATCCCAGCACGGAAGAATATATTTTTCACTTTGATCTCATTTCATTTTTTTGATGACCAGTGTGTTGGGGTTGCTAAAGTCCAAAACTGCGCCGTCGAGCTCGTGCTGTAAAAGCACGCTCAAGGCAATCCCAGCTGCACGAATGTCTGGCTCGTTGATCGCACCCGTTAAGGTGGGGTTGAACGTCGTTTGATAGAAAAGTCGCATCCGCTCTTGTTGAGACCAACGAATCAACACGTCGCGCAACGCCTCCCCTCGCACCGCTGTGAATTTGTTCGCTTTGGGGTTGGCAGCGGCCACTGCAACGCGCACCAGTTCATCAAGTGATTTGTTGTCGTTGGCAGGAACAACCTCACCGTCTGCTACGGGTGGTTTGGGCGGAGTAAAAGAGCAAGCCCCTAGCAGCGCAAGAGTGCCCAGAACAAGCAGTGTGTGCGCGGTTTTCATATAGTTGGCTTGAACGAAGTTGCAGGGCTGGGGGCTGCTGCTGGCCTCGGGGCGTTTGCCGTTGCTGCCAGCGCCTTGTTGATGGCGTCTGGAGGAGCACCCTTTTGCATGAGCACGCCTGCCAGCATTTGCTCTTTAGCGTCCTTGCCCGAGGTCGTGAGGACGCCCGATGGTGGGGATGTGTATGTCGGTTTATTCTCGGTTCTGCGCGCAACTGCAGGCAAATCAGCCACCTTGTCCGCATACCAAGAGTTACGGTGTGTCAGCACCTTCTCACCCGTCAACTCGTTGATCACGGTGACTGGCTTACTGCCTTGAAACGCGAGCAAGATATCGTCGCCTCTTTTGATCGACGATCCTTGGCACTCCGAGAGGGCGCGTGGGATATCAACACCCCAAACGGTTTTAACGCCGAAAGGCGTCTCGATGTTCACAAAATAGTTTGGGGTCCCCAATTCTTTGAACTCATAGGGTGCTGGCCCATGATCAAGAAGCTTGCCCACAAATGCTCGCGGTGACATCGCCAGTCCAGCGACATAATCCAATGCGTCATTTGTGTCGTCGCTGTCGGTTGAATGACCCTGACGCGCAAGCGCCTTTTGCAACTCTTTGGCAAGGCGAGATCCGTAACGAAGCGCCAACTCATTGTCAGGCGCAATGGTTTGCACTTCGAGAGATTCGCTGCTCATGGTGACAGCAGGTGCAAGCACTTGCTCGATGGAGTTATTCTTTGCCGCATCCGCCAAAGCAGTGGCCTGGCGCTGCGCCAATTCATTTTTATCAAAGTCGTCAGGGGTATAACCCTGTGTCTTGATGCCAAGCAGTTGCGCTTCAATCCAGGCACGGCGCTTGAAGGTGTTGCTTCCGTTGAGTTTCACTTCACTCCAACCTTTGGCCTTGGAGAGCTCAAGCATCGAGCGGATCACCTCGGGAGATTCGAGAACCGTTGTCACTGCTTTGCCGGTGTCTTCGAAAGCCAATGTTTTGGTGTTGTCGCGGAAATAAAACTTGTTTTCAGCAACCAAGTATTGAGACTTCAACTTGAGCAGTGTTTCCTCGCCCTCGCCTCCCACCTGCAAGTCTTCGCTCTTTATGTTTTCAATGGTGCTGGTTTCAAGCTCTGGGGAGCGGGCAAGTGCTTCATCGATCAGAGACTTGACAACTTTTCCACCAAACTTCTGCATGAGATCGGCCAGTGACTTGCCAGTGAAGTCTTCAACACCCTCAACCTGTTGTTCTCCTTCTGTCTTCTGCCCGACTTCAACCTTCTGCTCTCCTTCAACAATCATCAAGACCACGCCTGACGTCGCTTCCAATTCTGTAAAGCGTGGATCAGGGGCCTGCGCTTCGTCCAACGCTTTGACGTGCAACACAAGCTTCGAATTCGATGCAAGAGCTTTGGCCAAGAACTGCTGAGCGACAGAGGGTGTGTTGTCGTCGCTGAACGTGACAACAACAGGCAGGCCGGTGCTTTGGTGAATGGCTGCGGCATCTGCGTAGTCGGCAGAGAAAACGATGGGCGTGTCAGGCTGGATTAAGCCAATGACGTGGTGAAGACCATCAATCGATTGGTCTTTGAGTAGAAAAGTGTTTTCAGGTCCATTGGTTTTTCCGTTCTCATCGGGAGCCACAAGCCTTTGAATGTTTTTCAACTCGCCCGATGCGTCGCGCATGGGCACGTAAAGCGCGCCCGAAGCAGTGGCGGCCGTGCCAAATGCGCCCAAGCCGTTGCGAGCGAGGTATGGGGCAGATCCGTTAAGCGTTGCAAGCGCCCACGAATCGGCAAGTAGTTTTTCGTTTTCAGCGGAAAGTGGCATCTTGGGAACAAGCGAAATGCTGTTTTCCACGATGGGGCTTGGTGTGCTCTGTGGGCCGGATTCGATCTCACTCATACGATTTCTCCTTTGTTATCGTGAATCTGCGGAAATAGCGCCAATACCTCTTTGGAAACAATGTCAAGCCAGTCTTCAACGGTGGCAGTTGACGAGAACTCAGGAATGCGGGACTCCAATAGTTGGCTGGCTTTCTGTAGGGAAATCGTGGGAGCTGCCGGCGCAAGCTCTTTGTTTAAAAGTGTGGGCAGCGCAGGCGCTTCTTGTGCGTGCGTGATGGGCTTGAAGGGGGCGGTGGTGAGACTTGCAGCAAATTCACCTACAACACGCAGCTTTGTGATCTCTTCTTGAGTTGGGGTTTTGGCGCTAGAAAGAATTTGTTTGAGCGAAGGCGAAACAGCCCCGAGGCGGTCCAAGAAAATACGCTCTTTGTAATAAAACGCCTTGATGGCTTTGGCTGGATTGACGCCTTGTTTTTCAACAATGAGAACATCTTTCTTGAGGCGCTTGAGCTCCTGAGGCAACAGCAGCGCGCGGCGTTGTTCGCTGGTGTTTGAGCCAGAAGAGACCGCGTCGTGAAGCGACACCAAACTCTTGCCACTGCGGTTGCTGGAAACACTGGTGACGTCTTTGGTGTATGCGCCAAGCATTTCGCTGTATTCCTTGGCCTCTTTATCCGTGGTGGGCGGAAAAATCACCCTCACAGCATGGTTTGCCAGTAGCGTCTCTGCGCCTTCACGGCCATACAGATTGGGGTCCGACAATTGGCTGGTGGACTGAATGATCGTCATCAAACGCAAGTTGTAGCCAGCGATAAACGCCACCCCTTTCAATATCACATCGAGCCTGCCAGGGGCAGTGAACTCGTCGTTGATCACCAAGCATTGGTACCGCAGTGTTAAGTCGTCCTCGGGCAGGACCCGGGTGTTCAGGTTGATAAGTTGTGTGAAAAATAAGTTGATCAGGCGTTGACCAAGCCCGATCTTGTCAACCGATATTCCAAAATAAACGCTCATCTTTTGACGGCGGATTTCGCTCACATCAAAGTCGCTGGCACTGGTGGCCCAATCCACGGTGGGAATGCTGAAAATCAACAACGAAGAATCGAATGTGGCCTTGATGTTTCCCAAAGTCTCGCCTGGGGCTGAAAGTACGCGAGACAGTGCCCCAGAACATGCGTAAGAGAGGTTCGGGTTTTTTTCGATAATGTCCTTGACGTGTTCATTGAGTGGACGCCCATAGCCGCTACCTTGGCGAAAGATTTCTCCCACCGTAATGCGCTCATGCTTGGTCTCAATCAGGTACAGGGCAAGCCCCATGAAAAGGCTTTGTGCCGTATCTTGGAAAAATCGATTTTTATCGCCAGGGTTGCTTGGATAAAAAATTTGCGCGATTTGCAATACATCGGCAACCATCAAGTTGGGGTTGCGTGATACGCGATCCAACGGATTCCAGCGGCTCGTTTTGCCCGTTGATTCAAATGGATCAAACAGGTAAACGGCTTGCTTGAGGACCTTCTGCCGCCAACCAGAGGTCATCAAGTAGTTCTCCTTCTTTAGATCCAGGACAACCACAGACTCCTGCCAATTGAGTAAATTGGGAATCACAATGCTCACCCCCTTGCCCGAGCGGGTGGGTGCGGCAACGATGACAAATTCTTGACCGCTAAAGAAAAGAAATTTGCCATCGTATTTCCCTAAAACTATTCCCCCATTTTTGGAAAAGAGCCCCGCAGCTTCAAGTTCGCGTTGACTGGCAAAGCGGGCGTTGCCATGAAGGGCACGTTTGTCTTCAAAAATCCAGAACACGCCAGTGGCAAAAGCTGCGGCCGCTAGCGCACTGCAAATTGTCAGGATCAGCCTAAAGGTCTTGTTCTCAAGAGAAAACGCTTGCCACACTTCGAGGGCTCGGGCGGGACTGGCGCTGGTGAATTGGTCTGTAAAGAGGCTGGCCACAATGGCCGTGACATAGCAAGCAAGAGTGGCAGCAAAGAGGCCCATGACCAATATGGCGACGATTTGGTGGCGCTGCGGTTTAGGCATGCAAAACCCCCTGTCCCACGGCTTTTGCAATTTCGGCTGCAGGATCAAATCGAATTTCGCTCACAAATCGCTGCGCCCCTGTGAAGTTGCCTTCTTTGTCGTAATTTTTCTTGAGCGTGATGTGGGCGATCACGTCCACGGTTGACGCCACGAGCTCCTTGATTTCGCGGGCGCTGATTGTGGCTGCGTCGCGGTGCTCTTTGCACATGAAGGCCCAGCGGTCTGCCGCAACTGCACAGTTCTTTGCGTGAAAGGATGTGATGGAGCCAGCGTGACCCGAGGTCATGAGCTTGAGAAAATCCCATGCCTCTGCACCGCGCAACTCGGCAAGCAACACCCGGTCTGGTTTCAAACGCATGCAAGCTGCAATCAAATCCGCAGGCGTTGCGCGCAACGCTGCTTGCCCACCTTTGGCGTAGAGCAAATGCGCCTTGTTTGAATGCATGGGAAGCATCAACTCACGCGCGTCTTCAATGGTCAACAGCCTCTCTTGAGAAGGAATGAGCTGGCAAAGCGCCTTCATCAAGGTGGTCTTACCACTGCCGGTGTCACCGATCACGGCAATCGTCTTCTTAAAAAGCACTGCTTCGTGCAAGAACGCGAGAAGATTCTTGTCTTTGAGGTGTTGACTCAAAATCCGGTCTTCGCGTGTCAACAGCTCTTTGTGTGTGATGGCGTGCCGTGACTCGATCCACTTGAATTGCTTGAACGTTCCTGCATCCTGGTAGGACTGCAAGGTTCGGCCTTGCGCTTGATCGGGAACCCTGATGGAGATGACAATTTGTGAAGGATCGCAGGCAGGCGGAATAATGGCCTGAATACGCTCGCCAGTGGGCAGTGTCGTGCTCAAAAGCGGTGATTCTTCTTTGATCTCCTGTTTCACATAAAAGCTGATCGCTTCAATGAGGCGCTGGCACACCGTCTTGCTCATTTCGGGCACTTCGCGGCGCTCCCATGAGCCGTTGATCTCCAAGAAAAACTCCCCGGGCGTGCTCATGCTCAGCTCGGTTAAGCCCGGTGTCTTGGCGATGATGTCGAGCAACGGCGCGCTGAGCGCGCGAATGCTTTCATCGCCTGCGAGGTTATCGGGTGTTGACTTCATATACTTTTGAAAAATCAAGATCACGCGCAACGTAGATGCCGACCCGGTCACCTTGGTTGACATACAAAACGGGCTTGATACCAATGGTTGTGCTCAAAACTTTGGAGGCCATGTCTTCCGAGGTCTGTCGCGTGTTTTGGTAGGCGGTCGCACCAGCAACACTTGCGCCTGTTTGCGCATTTTTCGCAGTCTCGTATGCGATGGCATCTTTCATGAACGACAACATGTACGCGCCGCTGAGCCGTTCAACCCAGCGGTTATCAACCGTGGCCGGAATACCTGCACCACCCAGTCCGTCGGTGGAGGGGCTGGCCAGGTCAATGGTGATTCCCCGTGGCTTGCGAAGTCGCGTCCAAAGCACATGGATGTAGCGCTGACCCGCTACACCCACCGCGGCGTATTCACCGTCAACAATGGACATGCGTTCAATCAATAACGTTCGCCCATTGGCGCTGTACACATCACGCGTGACTTGACACTCAGCAAAGCCAGAGATCTCCGTCACCAACCGGGTCCGCAAAGAACAATCAATGGGTGTGCCTTTAGGGATAACTGTGTTTTCGTCAATGGTGCGTGCGGCAAACACGCGGTCTGTTTTGTCGGCTCCAAGCATGGCATTTGGATTGCCTTGTGTGTTGCCAGCACCATTCTTCGGGACGGTGGGTGCGCTCGAAAGAATCGGATTGCTGTACGGGGGTGCGGCGGTGATCTGCGGACCGCGCTGCAACGCTTCGATCTGTTTGAGAATCTCGGCGGCGCCCGGTGGTGGCGAAGGCAATGAGGGAAATGTGTTTTGAGGCGAAGCGTTTGGCGTTGCTGACGAATTGGGAGGCTTCAATTGTTTGGCAATGATGATCTCGCCGTGATAGCGGTCGGTTGTGTCTTGAATGCTCGCGATGGCCGCTCCCGACTGAGCAGCGGGCACGATTGCAGCTGTGGAATTTGCGGCGCGTGAAGGGGCGTAAACGCCTTTGCAATCGACCGCCATGGGTACACCAGAGGCGTCGAGCACGGGTTTTTTGTCAGGCCCAATGAGCAGCGTTTTAGGACAAGGCCCACTTCCACTTCCACTTCCACTTCCGCTTCCGCTTGCGGTGGCTGTGGCACTTGCGGAAGGTGCTATCTCCTGCGTTTTTGGAGTGTTGGGAATGACCGGTGGTGCAGCAATGATGGTGGGTTCTGCAGGCTTGAGCTTTGGCGTGCTTGCGGTCGGGTCAGCATCGACAGATGGAATATCTTCTTTCTTTGCTGTAGTCAAAAAAGGCGCCGAATTTTTAACAAAAAAGACCATCCCTGCAAGCAGCGCCATGAGCACTAATGCGCATGCGATAAAAATCCAAATTGGAAAAGCTTTCTCAGATGCGCCCACCGAATTGATGTCCACTTCTGGGGCGTCCAATGACTCAGCAGGAGGAGCCTCCTCTTTCTCATTTGGTTCACGAAGGGTGTTCATTTTTTCTCATCCACTTTGTCTTGTCGGACGAGTTTTTCGCTCGTGGTGCCGTTGAGCGTCTCGATACCTTTCGCATCGAAATTGTTGTTGATCAGCTCAATCACTGCAGCTCCTAAACGGAGAACGAACTTGCGAGACACGCGTTGAACAACAAGGTAGTCGCGCTCGACTTTGTCCTCGGGGTGATCAGGGCTTCCGGCCAGACGCTCAGCGTGCGTAGCCACCCGAGTTTCAGATCCATCAGCGGAGAATGCAAAAACGGAAGGCACCTCCTGAGATTTTTCAAAGCGCAGGTATGTAAACCGTCCGTCATCAAAGACAACGGATGGGACCAAATCTGCAGCATCGGGTTGGTGCTTTTTCGAATAGTTGTAGTTGCGCACCTTTGGTGTCAGAACGATCTCGCCCGGCCTTTCTGTGGGCGATGTGTTTGGCGTGGTTTTAGAATCTTTTGAATCTTTTGAATCTTTTGAATCTGTTGCATCTGAGGGCAAGGGCATCGAGAGCCTGGCCATTGCAGGCAGCGCAACGGGGTGTCTGAAAATGACGCGATAAAACACCGTCTTCGCTTTTTCAGCTCCCGGTGACACAACAAACCGCAGCGAGTAATCACCACGCGTTGTCTGCAGCTCAAGATTGTTAACAGTTGCTCCCGTCAACGGCTTCACCCAAATTTGGTCTGCCCCTTTTTCAGCTTCGATGCACCATTCACCACTAGAAGCACAAGCGGCAGGAAAACCCGTCCCGCTTTTGATGACCGTCTCGCCAGGAGAGAGAATGATGCGGGTAACCGTTCCTTTAGCGACTGCAATGGAGTAAACCTCATCTGGCTTGAAATTTGCAATGCCAATTCTTGGATCGTTCGCGCTGGCTTTTGGAATGGTGTCGCAGCAAGCAACACCACTCCAGAGCA
>JACCED010926680.1_pt1 | contig 11227 bp, 8 predicted proteins | sample 7455021 | NCBI WGS metagenome assembly JACCED01 (sample SAMN15323456, study PRJNA562643) | freshwater metagenome | isolation source: river surface water | place: USA:Blue River Watershed | collected 2017-08-19
CTGATCGACGCTTTCTTTGTTTTGCCACTTGCGTGTCTTGAGGCGCCCTTCAACGTACACAGGGCGACCTTTGCGCAGGTACTCGCCCGCGATTTCTGCGAGACGGTTGTAGAACACCACGCGATGCCATTCAGTTTCTTCGCGGCGCTCGCCTGAGTTCTTGTCCTTCCAGTTGCTGGTGGTCGCGATCGACACATTACAAATGGCGGCACCATCAGGGCTGTAACGGACCTCGGGGTCACGTCCAAGATTACCAACCAGAATTACTTTATTGACCGAGGCCATGCCGATCTCCGTATATTTAAAAAACTACTCTATTCATCAATGCCCTATCGGGCTCGTACTAGGCGCCATGATGGCCGAACTGGCAAATCACCACCAGCCGCAAAACTACGCAATGCAGACAGTTTACGGCACGTTTTGAAACGCGTGCCAATCCGCCGCCGAGAACCATTGTCGTAAAAAATCTAAAAAAGTTCGTACCCGCAGTGGCAAATTCTTGCGGCTGGGAAATACCGCATAAATATCCACCCCGATAGGCTTGAATTCGGGCATCACGCTTACTAATCGACCCGCCTGAATGTCTTGCATCACCATGTAGGTAGGGTGCATGGAAATGCCGTGCCCCAACAAGGCAGCGTGTCGTAAGGGTTCGCCAAAATTCGCTCGGATCGTGCCGCGCACGCGCACGCTCGCTTTGCCCTCGCTTTCGTTGAAAAAAGTCCAAATATTGGTGGGTGACTTCAACGCATGGACCATACAGTCATGCTGGGCGAGGTCAGCCACGGTTTGAGGCGTGCCGCGCCGCGCCAAATAGGCGGGCGAGGCGACCAACAATTGCGGCACCACGGCGAGGCGGTGCGCCACGTGGGACGTATCCTTGAGACTAGAAGCAATGCGCACAGACATATCCAGCCCTTCGGATACGAGATCACTGCGCCCATCATCCAAATACAACACGACTTGAATATCGGGGTGTGCGGATGAAAAGGCGGTAATGATCGGCACAAGATGAAAGGCTCCGAAGGAAGGGGGTGCCCCTAAACGCAACATCCCCTTGGGCTCCTTGACCGACTGGCGCACGGCCGCTTCCACCCCCTCGGCCCGCTCAAGTAGTTCGCGCCCGTTTTCCAGCAAAGATAGTCCGGACTCTGTCAGGCTGACGCTTTTGGTGCTGCGCGTCAGCAGCTGGGCACCCATCGTCTGCTCAAGCCAAGCGATATGTTTGGTGACATTGCCTTTTGCCATACCAAGACGCTGGGCAGCCCCTGAAAAGCTGAGCCCCTGAGCGACTTCAATAAACACTTCGATGGCGCGCAGCTTATCCATGTTCAGCTTGTCATTGTTTCTAAATCGAGAACAGTAATTTCACAAATGTATTCTAGCGAAAACCTCCCCAACCCGATAGACTGCGTCATCTTTAAGTCATATTGAGGGCGTCAACCATGCAAGTTACTCCAAGCGGACAAGGGCTAGGCGCCCTCGTTGAGCAGTTTGACTTATCCAAGCCGCTTTCTCACGCGGATTACAAAGCGATCGAGGGTTTGTTAGGGAAGTATGGGGTTTTGTGTTTCCCAAAACAGAACTTGACTGCGCTTCAGCTTAAGAACTTCAGCAGCTCTTTTGGCACCTTGGAAGTCAACGTGGCCAATATGTACCAGGAGCCGGGCATCCCAGAGGTCATGATCCTGTCCAACAAGAAAACGGAGGACGGCAAGCCAATCGGCCTGGGGGACGCGGGTCAAGACTGGCATACGGACATGTCTTACAGCAAGATGATTGCCTTTACGAATGTGCTGTATGGCATTGAGATCCCACAGCGCAATGGCGAGCCATTGGGCGGCACAGAGTTTTCAAATATGCGCGCAGCATATTTAGCTTTGCCCGAAGAGTTAAAAACAAAGCTAGAAGGCAAGACCATCTTGCATGACTTCAATAAGTTCTGGGAAAACATGCGCAAGCAGCCCGGCTGCACACGCCCCCCTCTGACTGAAGCACAGCGCAAGGCAAAACCGCCTGTTTCGCATCCGGTCTTTCTGACGCACCCAATTACTGGCGAGAAGATTCTCTACGCCAACCCAGGTTATTCGATGCAGATTAACGAGTTGCCCACCGAAGAGAGCGACCGTATTCTGAACTTCCTGTTCGAGCATCAATTGCAGCCGCAGTTTCGCTATCGGCACCGCTGGACGGCGGGGGATGTGCTGATGTGGGACAACATGGGTACGATCCACAACGCGATTGCGGACTACGGTCCGGATGAGCATCGCTTTATCAAGCGTTGCCAAGTCATGGCGGATCGGTACTTTCCCTTGGCGGCATAGCCTACAGGCGTAGTGACTGATACGCTACGCCCAATATTTCTTTCTGGAAGAGACAAATGAAAAAGCTCCTACTGAGCGCGTGTCTGGCGCTCGCGACAACATTGCCTGTTGCAGCCTCGGCACAGTCGGCAAATTATCCAAATCAACCCATCAAAATGTTGATCGGCTTTGCAGCGGGTGGTCCCACCGATGTGATTGGCCGCATTTTGGCGCAACACATGACCACGACCATGGGACAGTCTGTCGTTGTAGAAAACCGCACAGGTGCAAACTCACTCATCGCGACACGTGAAGTCGCTAAAGCCAAACCGGACGGCTACACCGTTTTGTTTGCGTCGCTGTCACATAACGTGAACCGCTTACTGTTGAATGAAAAGGCTGATTACGAACCTCTGGGCAGCTTTGCACCAGTGTCTCTCGTCGCGAACTTACCGCTTGTCGTGGTGACTGCGTATGACTCACCGTACAAGACGCTGCAAGACTTGATCGCCGCAGCGAAAAGCAAACCAGAGGCGGTCAGTTATGGCTCGGCCGGTAATGGTGGTTCGGCTCACCTAGCGGGCGCATTGATGGCCACCATGACCGATACAAAAATGGTCCACGTACCGTTTCGTGGCAACGCACCTGCACTGACAGAAGTGATGGCAGGGCGTGTGTCCTTTATGTTTTATCCAATGATCGGTATTGCGAGCCATGTTGCCGATAAGCGTTTGCGAGTACTTGCTGTCGGCTCCGCCAAGCCTATGCCAGACTTCCCTGGTGTCCCGACAATGGATGAATCAGGCTTTCCTGACTTTGAACAAACCGCACCCTGGGTGGGCATGTTGGCGCCAGCCGGCACACCAAAAGCGATTGTGGATCAGTTAAATGCCGCGTTGAAAAAAGCGCTCGCACAACCAGAGATCATCAAACGCATGAAAGATCTGGGCGCCTCGCCGATCGGTGATACGCCGGATGAGTTCCGTGCGTTCCTTGTCAAAGACAGCCAGCGTTGGGAGCGAGTGATTAAAGCCTCAGGCATCAAGGCTGATTAAGCGCCCAAGCGTATCGCTTAAGACCTGGGGGCGAAAGGCTTCAAACCCCAGGTCACGACGAGCCACATGGCTGCCAGTGCGCTCGCCGACCAAAACACCGCGGTGGGGCCACCCCACACGATCAAACTACCGCCCAAGGCGCCACCCAAAAACAGTCCGGCGGCTTGGGTTGTGTTGTAAAAGCCAAGAGCCAGGCCTTTTAATTCTGGCGGCGCAACGCGCGAAACTAACGAAGGCTGCAGCGCTTCGAGCACGTTAAACATCACAAAAAAAGCGGTTAGGCCGAAAGCCAAGAGATAAAAGCTTTGGCTCGCCCAGACTAAAAAGGCACAGGAAAGCACCAAACCGGCAACCGCTAAGCGCAACATAGCGCGATGCGCATGGCGTTTTTCCGCCACAAAAATAGCGGGCACCATACAAATAAATGAACCAAAAATCACCGGTAAATAAACTTTCCAAAGCTGGGCAGGGGCCAAACCGCCAAGCTTGAGAAACAGCGGCGGAACCGCCACAAAGAGCGCAACCTGAATCAAATGCAGGCAAAACACACCAAAATTTAAACGCAATAAGTCGGCGTGAGTGAGCACTTGCGTCGCTCGAGCGGGTTGTGCTGGCTTAGGCTGTGGCGGCGCGAGGGGGATCACAAAGCGTGCCACCACCAAACAGACCACGCCGAGCAACGCAATCGTCCAGAACAATCCAGCCAATCCGGCAGACCCAACAATCAAGGGCGCAAGGACAAGAGCTAACGCAAACGACAAGCCTATCGATCCACCCACCATCGCCATGGCGCGTGTGCGAACTTCGGGTCGCGTGACGTCAGCCAACCAGGCCGTGACGGCCGCAGAAATTGCGCCGGACCCTTGGATCGCCCGCCCTAGGGTGACCCAATAAATATCGTCGGATAACGCACAGACGACACTACCCAAGACAAAGAGCATCAGACCAAACAGAACAACGGGCCGGCGCCCCCAGCGGTCAGACGCAAGCCCAAACGGGATTTGCATAAAGGCTTGAGTCAAGCCGTACATGCCGAGTGCCAAACCAACTCGGGCAGGATCGTCGCCCCCAGCCAAGCCTTGTGCAGCGACCGCAAAAACCGGCAACAACAAGAACAGCCCCAGCATACGGGCAGCAAACAGCCCTGCCAGCGCAACGCTCGCGCGACGCTCAGTTGGGGTCAAGGCCAAAGAAGGGGTTTTAGGCATCAAGGTTTGAGTTCTTTCTGTAGGGTTGACGCACGTGTTTCGCGCCAGCACGGTATAGTACCAAGTTACCTTTTGAAAACGTGTCATGGACGAAATCCGCATCCGGGGTGCCCGCACCCACAATTTGAAGAACGTGTCGCTCGACCTGCCGCGTCATCGGCTGGTCGTCGTGACCGGTCTATCTGGTTCGGGCAAGTCGTCTCTGGCCTTTGACACGCTTTACGCCGAGGGCCAGCGTCGCTACGTGGAAAGCCTCTCGGCCTACGCCCGCCAGTTTTTACAGCTGATGGACAAGCCTGATGTGGATCTGATCGAAGGGTTGTCACCCGCGATCTCCATTGAACAAAAGGCTGCGGGCCACAACCCCCGCTCGACCGTTGGCACCATCACCGAGATACACGACTATTTGCGGCTGCTTTATGCGCGAGTCGGTACGCCCTATTGTCCAGATCACGGATTACCGCTTGCGGCCCAAAACGTTAGCCAAATGGTCGACAGCGTGATGGGATGGCCTGCAGAGAAGCGCTTGGCAATTCTCGCCCCCGTCGTGCGCACCCGTAAAGGGAGCTTTGACGATGAGTGTGCCAGCCTGCAAGCGCAGGGGTTTGTGCGCGTTCGCGTGAACGGTGAGATGGTTGACCTCGACAGCATGCCGGAACTGAACAAAAACGAAAAGCACGATATTGATGTCGTGATCGATCGTTTACGCATCAAACCAGAAAGCAAGCAACGTTTGGCTGAAAGCTTTGAGACCGCATTAAACCTGGCGCAAGGTCGCGTGATCGCACTCGACATGGACACCAACGAGGAGCATCTGTTCTCGAGCCGCTACGCATGTCCAGTATGTAGCCATAGCCTTCCCGAGCTTGAACCAAGACTCTTTAGCTTTAACAACCCTGTCGGTGCGTGCCCAAGCTGTGATGGACTGGGACATGTAGGCTTTTTTGATCCGAAACGCGTTGTGGCGTTTCCAGAGTTGAGCCTGGGTTCGGGGGCGATTCGCGGCTGGGACAAACGCAACGCGTTTACCTTCTCGATGCTGTCGAGCCTCGCGACGCATTACGAATTTGATATTGAAGCGCCGTGGGAGAGTCTCCCTGAGCACTTGCAAAAGATTATTTTGCACGGATCCGGTGAAGTTGAAATTCCTTTCTTCTATTTAAATGAGAAAGGTCGCAGCACGGTCAAGCGTCATCCGTTTGAAGGGGTGATTCCAAACCTCGAGCGCCGCTGGAAAGAGACGGACTCCTCGGCCGTCCGCGAGGAGTTGGGTAAATACCGCGCCATACAAACTTGCCCTGCATGCCATGGCTCGCGCTTGCGTCCCGAAGCGCGCCACGTTCGCATTGGAAACGAGCGTATCGCGCCACCCGCCGAGTTGGCAGACAGCGCAACAGGTCGCGCTTGGCAAGAGCACGGTCTCGCGATCTATGAAGTCGAAGCACAACCGTTATCGCAATGCTTGAAGTGGTTTCAAGACTTGCAATTGACCGGTGCGCGTCAAGAAATCGCGCAGCGCATCGTGCGAGAAATCGAAGCGCGTTTGAGCTTTTTGAACAACGTTGGACTGAATTATTTATCGCTCGACCGCAGTGCGGACACGATCTCAGGGGGCGAGGCCCAGCGCATTCGTCTGGCAAGTCAGATCGGCTCCGGACTGACGGGTGTTATGTATGTGTTGGACGAGCCCTCGATAGGTTTACACCAACGCGACAACGATCGCCTCATCGCGACCCTGCATCATTTGCGTGATCTAGGCAATAGCGTAATTGTTGTCGAGCACGACGAAGACATGATTCGCCAAGCGGACTGGGTTGTCGACATGGGACCGGGCGCAGGCGAACATGGCGGCCAAATCGTTGCCGAGGGAACCCCGCTGCAAATTGAACAGAATCCTGCGTCACTGACTGGTCAGTACATGAGTGGTGTGCAAGAAATTGCAATCCCTGCGCGCCGGCCGATGGATGAAGAACAAGCGTGGCTATCTCTATCGGGTTGCAAAGGCAACAACCTGAAGTCGGTCGAACTACGGATTCCTGCAGGTAAGTTTGTGTGTGTGTCTGGGGTGTCAGGATCAGGCAAATCCACACTGATTAACGACACGCTCGCCGTCGTGATGTCGCGTGCGTTACATCACGCGCAAACTGAACCTGCACCGTTTGATTCACTCAACGGGCTTGAGCATTTTGACAAAGTCATTAGTGTGGATCAGAGCCCAATCGGGCGCACGCCGCGTAGTAACCCAGCAACCTATACGGGTCTATTCACACCAATTCGCGAACTATTTGCAGGCGTGCCTGAGGCGCGTTCGCGTGGCTATGATCCCGGGCGCTTTAGCTTCAACGTCAAGGGCGGCCGCTGTGAAGCGTGCCAAGGCGACGGCGTCGTAAAAGTAGAAATGCACTTTCTACCAGACATGTATGTCCCGTGCGATGTGTGTATGGGCAAACGCTATAACCGCGAAACCTTAGAGATTCGGTATCGTGGCCGCAACATTCATGAAGTGCTTGATCTCACGGTAGAGCAAGCGCTGACGTATTTCGAAGCGGTGCCGGCCATCGCACGTAAGCTACAAACGTTAATGGATGTGGGCTTATCTTATTTACGGCTTGGTCAGAGTGCGACGACCTTGTCGGGTGGTGAAGCTCAACGGGTGAAATTGTCTCTCGAGTTATCGCGACGCAGTACGGGCCGCACACTTTATATTCTTGATGAGCCAACGACTGGCCTGCATTTTCATGACATCGCTCTGTTACTTGGCGTACTCAATCAACTCGTCGACGCTGGTAATACGATTGTCGTGATCGAACACAACTTAGATGTCATCAAAACTGCAGACTGGGTGATCGATATGGGCCCGGAGGGCGGTGATGGTGGCGGCAGAATTGTGGCGCAAGGTACGCCAGAACATATTGCCGCCTCGGTCGAAAGCCATACGGGCCAGTATTTAGGACGTGTCCTGGCCCGTCACGCGCACAATCAAGGCAAGCCAATTAACCGCAGCTGAACGGCTGACATACTGGCGCATTGACCCGATTCGCGTAAGGGCAAGACGGAATCGCATGATTGACCCTCAGCGAAAGCGCCTGCGTCGAAGGGGCGTCCAATATCGACTTCACGTCCGGGTGGACGTGTGCCATCCCAACGACCCCACGAGATCTTGACGCGCGTGGACTGACGACATCCGCCTTGCGTTTGTCCGTCACACGCGTTGAGCAACGCGGTCAAGGCAGCACCCGCAGAGGGATGTCCACACACGGCCGCTTGTGCCTGCATGACGCCGCCACCTTGCACTGTCCCTTGCTCTGATACGACGGATGCGAGCCAGCCAGGTGCACACGTACTTTCAACCGTCACTTTCGGCGGTGTGCGGCTGCTGATGCGCTGATAGTAAGCTGTCACTTGGCTGCTTGCCTCTTGCCCGGCACGCGTGTCAGCAAACGCGAGAATACATTGATCCCCTGAAGCCGCTGGCTGACAAACTTGAACCAAGACGAGTTGGTTGGAGTTGTCATTGCCGCGCGAGCCCGTCACAAGTACGGCTGCGCCTGTACCAGCCGCTGCCGTATTAGCCGACTGCGGTGCGGGTTGGGTGGCCGAGTTGGCGGCATCGAGAGACACCGGTGCTGCGACCTCGTTCGAGCGTGGCGGAGCGATCGGTGTCGCGACCGGCGCCGCAGCAGCATTAGGGGCTGCGTTGTTAATTGGGGCGGGCGGCTGAGACGAACAAGCCGTTAGAACGCCGAGCGTGGCGCACATGGCCGCCAAAAGAATAGGTTGCGTAAGGCGCATCATGAAAACTCCTTGGTTAATCAAACTGGTCGCCCATGCGAAACAAGCGGTGATGCTCACGAATCGCATAACGGTCAGTCATTCCTGCGATGTAATCCGCAATCGCACGCGCCTGCCGTATGTCGTCCTCATGACGGTAATCTGGCGGCAACAATCTAGGCTCGTGCACAAAAGCACTATACAGCTCGCGCACAATTCGGCGCGCTTTATTTGTCATGCGCATCACCTTGTAATGGCGATACAGATTCTCGAACAAAAACACTTTCAGCGCATCTGCTTCTTGACGCACCGTACTCGAAAACGCCACGAGCGCACCACTGCGACGCGCAGCGTCTGCATCGGCAGGCGCTGCCTCCGCAAGTCTAGCCGCCGTGGTCTGTGTCACGTCGGTAATTAAGGTGTTGATCATGCTGCGGATCGTCTCGGCAATCACGCGGCGCGGCGCCAAGTCTGGCCATTTTTGTTCGACTTGTGCATAGTGACGGGCAAAAATCGGCACGGCTTGCAGTTGCTCAACGGTTAATAAGCCTGAGCGCAGTCCATCATCGATGTCGTGATTGTTATAGGCGATTTCATCGGCAAGATTGGCAAGTTGAGCTTCGAGCGAAGGCTGTGTACGATCGATAAAACGCTGACCGACCTCGCCTAGGCGCTTGGCGTGCGTCAAAGAACAATGCTTGAGGACGCCCTCGCGCGTTTCAAAACACAAGTTCAAACCGTTGAACGCGGCGTAACGTTCTTCCAGCTCATCCACGACGCGCAGGCTCTGCAGATTGTGTTCAAACCCGCCTGCATCTGGCGCGAATTCGCGCATGCAGGCGTTGAGCTCATCTTGCCCAGCATGCCCGAAGGGCGTGTGTCCCAAATCGTGCGCAAGCGCGATGGCTTCGGTTAGATCTTCATTCAAGCGCAGGCTACGCGCAAGCACACGGGCAATCTGTGCGACCTCAAGCGAGTGGGTCAGACGTGTGCGAAACAGATCACCTTCGTGATTAATGAACACCTGCGTTTTATATTCGAGCCGTCGAAACGCCCCCGCATGAATAATGCGATCACGGTCTCGTTGAAACTCGCTGCGATTCGCGGGAGCCGGCTCTGGATAGCGCCTGCCGCGACTCGACTCTGGACGGCAAGCGTACGCAGCAAGTTCTGATGTCGACTCCGCCATCGCTACTCCGGGTGTAGTACTAATCTGTATTGCGCAAAATCACACGCGCCACGGTTTCTGCGGGCGCGCCGCGACGAATGGTTTCACCAATGCGCGGCATCATAATGAAACTGATTTCACCAGCTTCGGCCTTCTTATCACCACGCATCAGACGCATCCACTCATCGACACCACCCAAGCGAGGACCGCGGGTCGGGCAACCAATGGCGGCAACGAGTGCGCGGACACGCTCGACATCGGCAGCCGGGAAACCAAACATTTCAGCAGATAGATCCGCGGCCATGACCAAGCCGCATCCAACAGCCTCGCCGTGCAGCCACTCGCCGTAGCCCATGCCAGCTTCAATTGCATGACCAAACGTATGGCCCAAGTTCAAAATCGCGCGCAAGCCCGTTTCACGCTCGTCTTTGGAGACCACCCAAGCTTTGTATTCACACGAGCGGCGGATGGCATCGGCAAGCAGCACAGGATCCCGGGCACGCAGGCCTGCAACATTTTTTTCACACCACGCAAAAAACTCTGCGTCCAAAATGAGGCCGTACTTAATCACTTCTGCAAGGCCCGCAGACATCTCACGATCAGGCAAGGTGTTGAGCACGTCGGTGTCGATCTCAACCGCAATCGGTTGATAAAACGCACCAATCATGTTTTTGCCGAGGGGATGATTGACGGCGGTCTTTCCACCTACCGAGGAATCGACTTGCGACAACAGGGTAGTTGGCACTTGTACAAAGCGCACGCCGCGCATGTATACGGCAGCGGCAAAGCCGGCCATATCACCGATGACACCGCCACCAAGCGCAACAATGACCGTGCGGCGGTCAAGCTGCGCACCGAGCATGGCATCAAAAATGAGGTTTAAGGTTTCCCAGTTTTTGTGCGCCTCGCCATCGGGCAATACGATCGGCACGATGCGCTTACCCGTTGTCGCAAGGACTTTTGTCACGCGCTCGCCCATGAGGCCTTGAATCACGGGATTCGTGACGAGCGCAATCGTCGTAGCGTCAGCGGGAATGGACTGTGCTAGGGCATCGAGCCGGCCGCTTGCGATATGAATGGGATATTGTCCGCCGGGCGTGGCGACATTTACGGTGTGCATGGTTTGTTCTCGGCGGAAGAATGATCGGCGGAGTGACTCTCACCAGTATGGCTTGCCGCAAAATCTACCCGCATGCTTTCAGAAGCGTTTGCAGGCCGACTTTGCGCAGAACGATCGATCGGTTTGTCGAACTGTTTGAGTCTGTCAACGATCTGAAGTACGAGTTGCCCGACAGACATGGTGCCGGTGTCAACCGTGAGATCGGCAACTTCCCGATACATGGGTTCACGCGCTTCAAGCAAGGAGCGTAAGGTCCCCTTGGGATCTGGGGTAGAGAGCAAGGGACGATTTCGGTCTCGGCTAGTGCGTCGGTAGAGTTCGTCTACGCTGGCACGCAGATACACCACCAGCCCGCGCGTGCGCAGGGCACTGCGGTTTTCTGGGGCGATCACGGCACCGCCACCGGTTGCGAGCACGATATCGGGTCGAAGGGTACAGTCGTCGAGCACTTGACACTCACGTTTGCGGAACCCTTTTTCCCCTTCGATCTCAAAGATCACAGGGATGCGAACACCACAACGGGCTTCTAACTCATGATCCAGATCGAGAAAATCGCGGCGCAATGCTCGGGCAAGTGCTTTTCCGATCGTCGTTTTACCCGC
>JACCED011643536.1_pt1 | contig 11226 bp, 15 predicted proteins | sample 7455021 | NCBI WGS metagenome assembly JACCED01 (sample SAMN15323456, study PRJNA562643) | freshwater metagenome | isolation source: river surface water | place: USA:Blue River Watershed | collected 2017-08-19
AATTGAAGACGCACAGACTCTTGAAGAAGGCTCATAATACGAAAATAATTCAGGCGCTTCCGTAGGAAGCGCCTGTCTTAATGTGTTCTAATCTCTATGTGATCTAAATGAATTTCTTTAAAGAATTTGATGTGAGAAAATGTAAGTATATCAATTAAATTTCGCAAAGAGTTAGTCATAGGCTCACCATAAGCAACTTTCGTCACAATATATGTACACTGTATTTCTATATCATCTTCAGCCTTGAAAAAGATATCCGTTTCATTATTGGCAGACATCGAGAGAGCGATGTTTTGAAAAAATGCCCTTTGTGCATATGAAGAAACTTTGGTTTTATCAATATACACAACGAGCTCCAATACTTCTTGCGCTACATAGAAACACCCATCTATGATACACTCGATTTCTGAGTCCATCTTAAATGCTCCTTAAAAAACAATACCTATCACTATCGTATTGCAAAAAATGAGACATGTCGAGCTATAACAAAATCAGCACTTCCGCGAGGAAGTGCTGTGTGTGTTTAGCATGCAACTTTGAGTTGCACGAGTTTGGGTGACTCAGTAACGTCAACGAATGGGTATTCAACCCATTCTTCGTCAACAAGAAATCTTGCGAGCTGACGTTGTATACTTGAAAGATTACTTGCAGATGTAGATCGTGCACTGAAGGTCAAAATCAAAACAGTCCCACCATCGTAATCAAGCACCATAACCGAAAGAGCTTTCGGGAATTTCTTTCTTGCAACAGCAGCTCTTCTTGAGCGCTCAGAAAGAGTAAGGATACAATCCTTGAATTCCACACCAACAGCATGGGTAACACTGTTGGTACTATCTATCTTGCTTCTTACCAAAACGTTCTGGGCTAATTGCTTACGCATTACAGCCTCCTTAGTTGTTAGTTTACGAGCAGAAGATCTAAGTGAAATATAACAATGAAAAGTACTTTAGTCAAAAAATCCGCACATATATTATTGTGCGGATTTGCCTATTCACGATATACATTAGCTTTGTCGTGAATGATGAAAGAGCTCATGTCTCAATGCGTCAAGCATGAGCTCTGGCGTGAGTGCGATTTTTGTTTTGTTTGAATCGTAGGTGCGATTCGAACGCGAAGATGATGCGGGCTGGACTGTCTTCTTCTTGCATAATTTCTTTTCAAGCGCAGGCCGAAGCACTCTCCAGAGATACGCTTTTGCTTCCTTGCTTAGTGAAGAGGGAATTACCTTGCGAATTGCAGAAGTAATTTTTTTAGGATCTCCACCTGTCAGCTTGAGTGCGTTTGCCACCATCATTTTTTCCTTTTCTACTGACATAGAATTCTCCAGGTCGTTTTAAGGATACAAATTCTTAAAAGATTATACCATGCATATTGAATTTGTATAGATATAAAAACCCGCACAAAAGCATTGCTTTTGTGCGGGTTTTATGAAAACACTTACTTTACCAATTCCTCCACTACTGCTTTTACATCAGCTCCATCGGCTTTTCCATTAAGCTCCTTCATAAGAGAGCCAATAAGCATTCCAAGTTTAGACTTATCTACTTCTCCCATACTTGCGATTTTTGCTTCCACGATAGGTCTAATCTCATCACGAGACATCATCTGCGGAAGATATGATTCGAGTACTGCAAGTTCTTCCTTCTCTGGATCAGCAAGATCTTGTCGATTACCCGCCTCAAATTGAAGAATTGATTCCTTGCGTTGCTTTGCGAGTCGCTTAATAACGCCGAGTGTCGCTTCATCACTCAACAATCCTTGTGGTGTACTTCCGGTCGCCACAAGCTCATTCGTAAACGCGGTTAGCATACTGCGCACAGTGCGAAGTTTTATTGCATCTTTAGCCTTCATTGCTTCTTTAAGCTCTCCTTTAATTTGTGTGTGAAGTTCCATGATATTTGTTTTATGAACAAGTATTTTATCATACATTTGCTCAATTTGTTGTGTTAGAATATAGACATGGAAATCATTATTGTCGTACTGCTTCTTGCAATACTTGGAGTTGTTATATACGCACTGCTACTTAAAAAGGAAAAGAAAGAAACGTCTTCTGACGGGCTCATCATGCTTCAGCAACAGCTACAAGAGCTTACCCGAACAATGGACGAACGTCTTTCAGAAAGTGCAAAAGCATCACAAGAAGGGTCACGTATGCAGTTCCGTGAGAGTCGTGAACTTATTCAAGAAATCAACAAAGAAGTAAACGAGCAATTACGAAATGTAGTACGTGGAGTTGCAGAAGTATCCGAATCTTCTAAGCAAGTGTATTCAGTTGCTGAGCAGCTCCAAAACCTTGAAAAGGTACTCAAACATCAAAAGCAGCGAGGAAATCTTGGTGAGGCATCACTCAATCTCGCGCTCGAGAACATGCTTCCTGCAAATGCATTTAAGCTTCAATACCAATTTCCTGGAGGAGAAACAGTTGATGCTGTCATTATTACAAAAGACGGTACTATTCCTGTTGACGCGAAGTTCTCTCTCGACAACTACCGCAGACTCATTGACGAGACAGACGACGTTCGTCGCCAAGAACTTGAAGATGAATTTAAAAAGGATCTCAAGAAACGCATCGATGAAACTGCAAAGTACATACGACCAAAGGACGGAACATTGCCGTTTGCGTTTATGTACATTCCTGCGGAGGCTATTTATTACGATCTTCTTATTAATGAAGTTGGCTCGGTAAAAGTAAATACACGTTCACTCATCGATTATGCATACAAGGATAAAAACGTCATTATTGTTTCTCCTACTACATTTGCTGCATACCTTCAGTCTGTATTGTATGGTTTTCGTGCGTTCAAGATTGAGGAATCCGCAAAGCAAATAGGGAAGCATGTAGAAAGCCTTTCTCGACACCTTAAAGCCTATGACGAGTACTTTAAAAAGGTAGGAAATTCGCTTGGAACAACAGTAAATCATTATAATGCAGCACAAAAAGAGCTTGGCAAAGTAGACAAAGATATTGCAAAAATTACCGGTGATTCCATGCAATTAGACCCAATTGCGCTCGAAAAACCAAAAGATGAAGATTAAAAAACTATTTCCTTACTAACCACACACTCAAAGAGTTGCATTTTTTATGCTTTTCTTGTACAATCAGCCCCGTTATGAAAAAAGAGAAGACAACAGCAATGAGCACAGAATTTGCAGTCATCGAGACTGGAGGTAAGCAGTATATGGTTTCTGTGGGGGATGTTCTCGAGGTTGAACTTCTCGGTGGAGATCTCAAGGAAGGAGATGTAGTAGAATTTGAAAAAGTTCTCATGGTAGATAATGGAACAGACACCACTATCGGAGCACCATACATCGATGGAGCGAAAGTAAAGGCAACTTACCAAGGACTCTCAAAGGGGCCAAAGATAACTATCGTTCGCTACCAACAAAAGAGTAATCGTGATCGACGTATTGGTCACCGACAGAAATACTCACAAGTTAAAATTGAATCAATTTAAAGAAAAATCCCGCTATGCGGGATTTTTCTTTTGTGATATTCTAAAAACGACTCGGAACATCCGAAGCACACTGCACAAAATCAATCAGGAAAAGAGAGGCGTATATGGGATCAGGAAGTTAAGACAGAAGTCGTGAATCCAAAGGATTCACGACTTTTTTTAATTACGATTTTTAAAGGGTCAAGTTTCTAATTCACTGCGTTCGTAAGAACTTTCTCCCTGACCTCATACAATTTTGCATTAGGAATAGCAAAATTGTATTCCGGTTCATTTAGAAATAGAAGCTAAAGTGTTTTTAGCTTCTATTTCTAAATGCATTCTTGATAGTTTCAGGATCGGCATACTCGAGCTCAGAACCTGTTGAGAGACCACGCCCAAGATGCGTTATTGTAAGTGAGTGCTCTGTAATTAAATCCTTAAGAAGAATTTCAATATATCTTCCAGTATTTTCTCCATCCGGATTAACAGCGAACGCAAGAATTATTTCTGAAAGCCCTTCTGGTGCACGTACTCCCACAAGGTGCTTAAGTGCACCCCCACGCAGTCGTTGCGTATCTTGTGTACCAAGAAGTGGTACTGTTCCTCCGAGCACAAAGTACAAACCATCATACACACCTCCTCGTTCAATAGCATCAATATCACTATCACGCTCTACAATGGTGAGCTTACTATGATCTCTACTTTCACTTCTACAAATCACACATCGTGCATCATATGGTGATGCAGTATGAAATTTAAAACATGAAGGACAGGGGACAACGTCATTATGAATATTCTTAATAAGCCCAGAAAGTGACTTAAGATCGTCAGGAGGGAGTGTAAGCAAATGAAACACAAATCGCCGTGCTTGACGCGCACCTATACCTGGAAAGCGCTCAAAATGTTTAATAAGTGAATCAAATGAAGTCATATTTAAAAGTCATCGTCTCGCGCTGATTCTATTGCTGTATTTCCAGCGTGACGTGTATCAAGATTTAAGAAACGAACATGCTGGCCGTCAAAGTAAAGCTCTGCCATTCCAACAGGTCCATTTCGGTGTTTTTCTACCATAATTTCAGCTATGTTAGGACGGTCGGATTCTTTATTGATTTTATCTTCACGGTGAATAAACATCACTACGTCGGCATCCTGCTCAATAGAACCTGAGTCACGAAGATCGGACAATCGTGGCTTACCACCACGTTGCTCAACTGCACGAGAGAGCTGTGAGAGAGCGATGATAGGAACATCGAGTTCACGAGCAAGAATCTTAAGAGAACGAGAAATTTCAGTTACCTGTTGCACCATAGAATCACTTGCTTTTGATGATGTAGGTTGCATAAGCTGAAGGTAGTCAACGATAAGCAAATCAAGACCGTGTTCATTTTTCAGACGTCGTGCAGATGAGCGCATTTTAAGAATATTATTTCCCGGTTGATCATCGATGTGAATGGATGCCTCTGAAAGCTTTGCCATCGCAGTCTGAACAGCTTCATACTCTTGATCAGTACTAAGTTTACCTGTACGAAGTTTCCATGAGTCCACACCCGCCTCCGCAGCGAGCATACGATCCACAAGTTGCTGGTCACTCATTTCAAGAGAAAAAATACCTACTGAAGCTTTATGGATAAGTGCAGCATTTCGAGCAATATCGAGCGCGAACGTTGTCTTACCCATAGATGGGCGAGCAGCAAGAATAATAAGGTCTGATTTTTGAAAACCTGAGAGAAGATTATCAAGTGTTGTAAATCCAGAAGGCACACCTCGACGTTCAAACTCTTCAGAACTTAGTTTTTCAAAGCGGTCCCACGCCTCACTGAGTGAACTTCCAATAGGGGTGAACTTTTGGGTAGTGGTTGCATTAGTAACTTGAAAAACTTTCTTTTCGGAACTATCCATCGCCTCATCAATATTTTCGGTATTTGAATATCCAATTTCTGCAATTTCTTCTCCAGCAGTTATAAGTCCGCGAAGTACAGCTTTGCTGTGCACAAGCTCAGCATAATACATCGCATTCGCAGCAGCAGGCACTCCCTCAACAAGTTCAGTTATGTAGCTCGCACCACCAACACGATCGAGTAATTCTCGATTTTTAAGCTTGGTAGTGATAGTGAGAATATCGATAGGATCCCCTTTCATGAACGTATCGAGAATTGCTCGGTAAATCTCTGCATGCTTCTCTGCATAGAATGATTCTGGATATACCGTCACCGACACGTCATGCATGACGTTTGCTTTGATGATGAGCGCGCCAAGAAGTGCCTTTTCTGCATCGAGATTGTGCGGAGGAACACGAAGTGACTTAAATCCTCCTGAACTAGCTTTTGAATTTGAATCTGGATACCCATCAGTCATAATACGCACATTGTATCACAAACCAAAAAATGCCCATTTCAGGCATTTTGGGGATTGAAAGGGGATAAAAGGAAGATTAAAAAATTTAATCGTTAGGCTAATTTACTTCCTAAGTCAACAAAATCAGTTTTTGGTTCAATAAGGACCCAACCATTGCCCTGATTGTTTTTGAAACCGAGAGTAAGAACCTCAGACATAAAAGGTCCGACTTGCTTAACAGGGAAATTAATAACACAACAGACCATCGTATTAAGTAGACCCTCTGCAGTGTGTGCACCTACAGCCTGAACACTTGATTGCTTGACACCAATTTCAGGACCAAAATCAATCTTAAGTTTAAATGCAGGCTTTCGTGCCTCCGGAAAATTATTTACCTCAATTATTTTACCTACTCGTATATCCACCTTTTCAAAATCTTCGTAAGAAATATTCATACACTAACTAATTTTAGAAATTCTTTGTCCTTGCGGAGAGTCCTCTACTATATACCCCTTAAGATTAATTGCTTCACGTAGCCTATCTGCCTCAGACCAATTTTGAGTAGCACGTGCAAGCTGACGAAGGTCAAGAAGCTCTTGAATTTCAGTAGGTGTTTCGTTATTTGAAACAATACCAAGTTCTCGCACTATGTCGTCTTGTTCATCATTAAGACCAATATCAAGTACAGAATCAATCTCTTTAAGCGTTGCTACCTTATCCGCCACGCTAAGTGAGTCATCCTTCATAATTTCCCACATAATTGCGACTGCCTTAGGAGTATCAAGGTCGTCATTAATAGCTTTGTGGAATCTCTCTTGGTACGCATGATTTACTGTGCCACCAGTTTGTTTTGCAGATTCAACAACAAATCGCTTAAGTCGAAAGAGTGCTTGCTTAGAAGCTTTTAATGCTTCAAACGTAAAATTTGCACTTGTACGATAATGGCTTGTAAGGAGCCAATAGCGATATACAAGTGGGGAATAGCCCTCATCAACAAGCTGTGAAAGTCGAATTCCATTACCAAGTGACTTTGCGATTTTTGTATCGTTAATCTTAAGATGCGCATTATGAAGCCAGTATGAAACATATTTTTTTCCGGTAATCACTTCAGCTTGCGCGATCTCACCATTATGGTGTGTGTACATAAGATCCTCACCGCCAGTATGAATATCGATTTGTTTTCCAAGTGTTCCAAAAACCATCGCTGTACACTCAATATGCCACCCAGGAAAACCCTTGCCCCACGGACTTTCCCATCCAAGAAGACCCTTTTTCCAAAGTGCAAAATCTGCAGGATGTCGCTTTTCGGTATTTACTTCCACACGCGCGCCACTTTCTTGGTTTTCAACATGCACATGTCCAAGTTCACCATATGCAGGGAATTTAGAAATATCAAAGTATACGCCATCAGATATTTCATATGCATACCCCTTTTCATACAACGTCTTAATAAGTCTAATCTGATCAGGGACAAAGTCACTTGCAGGCGTGTATTTGGTGGGAGGGATATTACGAAGTGCATCATTATCATCCTTAAATGACTGCATAAAGACTTCTGCAACGTCTCGCATTGCAGTAAGAGATATTGGCTTTCCTTCACGTTTAAGTGCCTTCATCATTTTATCTTCACCCGCATCACCATCATCAGTTAGGTGTCCAAAGTCAGTAAAATTGATGACGCTTTTTACATCATACCCATTATAGAGACACACACGCTTAATGAGATCTGCAAGGAGATATGCGCGTAAATTTCCAATATGCGCATGATCATATACGGTAGGACCACAAGAATACATGGTTACCACATTTGGCTTTAATGATTTAAAAATCTCTTTTTTACCTGACAGAGAATTATAGAAATATATAGGGAATACCTCCTCGCTATCGGTCTTTGTGGTAAAAAATGAAAGAATACTCATGCGTATCGTGTAGATTATGAGTCATATTGTATCATACGCTTTCTATAATGAGTTATTTTTTGTATAAACATGAGAGAGTATGCGATAATCAAAGTATATGAACGAAATACATAATAATTCCGAAATTAAAATAGAAGAGACCGTAACTTCTCCTTCGTCCCAAAACCAACCCACAAGCACACAATCGTTTCTCGGTATTGGCCTTGCTGTGCTTCTGGCAACCGCCACATTCTTTTCAGGTATTCAAATTGGCACGGATTCAAAGCTTACCGCAAATGTATTTGCATTTCTTTCTCCTAAAGCACAGGTGGACGATTCTGTGTCACTTGAAGAATTTTGGCATGTATGGAATCTTCTTGAAGAGAAGTATGTCGATTCCTCTGCTTCTACAACTGTGTCTAAAGAAGATAGAATTCGGGGTGCAATAGACGGCCTTGTACGATCATACGGTGATCCATACACATCGTACTTACCACCCGAACAAGCAAATATGTTCGAGGAAGATATTAGTGGAAATTTCAGTGGCGTAGGAATGGAGGTTGGTATTCGAAATGACATTATTACTGTAATTGCACCACTTCCTGCAAGTCCAGCAGAAAAGGCAGGCCTCATGGCAGGTGACTCGATTGTTCGTATCAATAATGAGTCCACTGAGGGGATGAACACCGATCAGGCAGTTCGTCTTATACGCGGAGAAAAGGGAACCGAAGTTACGATTACTATCTTTAGGGAAGGAGAGGATGGATTTAAAGATATTACGGTAGTGCGAGATACTATTACCATCCCAACAAGTAAAACTGAGATTCGAGATAATGCATTTATCATTTCACTCTATAGCTTTAATGCTATTTCTGAGTTAGAAATGCAAAATGCATTGCGTGAATATGTTAAGAGTAACAAGAAGAATATTATTCTTGATTTACGAGGAAATCCTGGCGGATATCTACAAAGCGCAGTCTCTATTTCTAGTTACTTCCTACCACTCGGTAAAACGATTGTACGCGAAAGCCTAAGCGGTGATGCGGGTGAAAAGGTGTACCGAAGCTCTGGCCGTGAACTTGGTGAACATGCACCTAAAAAACTTGTTGTATTGGTAGATGAAGGATCTGCTTCCGCTTCAGAAATTCTTGCTGGAGCACTCCAAGAACATGGAGCAGCTACAATTATTGGATCCCAGACTTTTGGTAAAGGTTCTGTACAAGAACTGGTAAAACTTGATGACGGATCATCCTTAAAGGTCACTATTGCACGCTGGCTTACCCCTAATGGTCTTTCAATATCAGAAGCAGGTCTTACACCCAACATTGTAGTGGAACGCACCGCAGAAGACCGAATGAATGGTAACGACCCTCAAATGGACGCTGCATTGGAATTCCTCAAAAAGTAGTATTTTGAATCAGTGCATAGTTTTGGTATGATGATACTATCTGATGCACCAGCATCGTAAATTTGTTAATAAATAGAATTGATTTATGAAGGTTATTCTTTTGCGAGACGTCGCACGACTAGGACGAAAAGGGGAGATAAAAGATGTTCCTGATGGGCATGCTATTAATTTCTTACTTCCGCGAAAACTTGGAATTATTGCGACAAAGGAAAGTCTTAAGCGTCATGCAGAAGAAACAGGGAAGCACGCTTCTATAGAACAAGCTTCCCAAGAACACTTTAAAAACGCACTCGAGGCAAACAAAAGTGAGCCGATAAAGCTCGCGGTAGAATCTAACGAGCAAGGACACCTCTTTAAAGGGATTCATGCAGACGACATTGCTAATCTTCTTAACGAAAAAGGATTTTCTATAACTCGCCAAAATGTTTTACTCGAAAATCCTATTAAGGATATTGGTAAGCATGAAATCTCAATTACGCAAGGGAAAATTAAAGGGACGGTAACTATTGAAATTGTTAAAAAATAAATATATGGCAAGCATAAAGCATATAATTGCAGTAATTGGATTTTCAATAATTTTACTTGCAATAATTGGGTGGTGGGTAGATAAAAACAATCAAGCACCTGAAATTCTTCTCGAAGAAGATGTACAACTTGAAGGACCACTTTCACCAGAGGAATTAGAAATATATAATCAAGATATAACAAACACCATGAATCCCGTAGCTGTAATGACCACCAATAAGGGCGTAATTGAAATCGAGCTTTTTGAGGATACTATGCCAATTACTACAGGCAACTTCATAAAGCTTGCAGAGGAAAAGTTTTATGATGGTATTAAGTTTCATCGAATCATCGATAATTTCATGATTCAGGCAGGAGATCCAAATACAAAGGGTGACAATGTAATGTCATATGGTACAGGCGGTCCAGGATATACCATTCAAGACGAATTCGTAGAAGGTGAACTTCTTTCAAATACACGAGGAACAATCTCAATGGCAAATACTGGTCAACCGAACTCTGGAGGAAGTCAGTTCTTTATCAATACCGTCGATAATACTGCACTCGACTTTAATAAAGAACCATTTAGTTCACGACACCCTGTATTTGGAAGAGTTATTAAAGGAATGGATGTTGTGGATGCTATCTCAGCAAGCGAGACTGGTGCGCGAGATCTTCCTATAGAGCCGATCATTATTGAGTCTGTTACTATCGTTCGAGGGTAATACATACATATTTAAAACCTCCCGACGCATATGCGTCGGGAGGTTTTATTTTTTTGAAATCATTATCTAAAAACAAAACACCCTAAGGGTGTTTTGTTTTGAGTAACCTATAGTACGTCGACTCGCTTCTTGATGTTAGTCTTTCCAGTGAAATCTGTCTTTCTAAGACTTCCGAATGAAACACGTCCAGGCTTTTGTGCATAGAGTGTATGATCACGACCTACAAGTACATTTTTGCCTGCCTCAATCTTAGTACCACGCTGACGAACGATAATTTCTCCTGATTTAACAAGCTGTCCATCTCCGCGCTTTACACCTAGGTATTTTGGCTTTGAATCGGTAAGGTTTTTTGCGCTACCGGCCGCTTTTTTGGTTGCCATATTGCTTAATTTGTCTCAAATGGTATGCGGATGTCCGCAATTCCTGATGTATAATAATGGGGTGAGTATACAAGAACTAGCAAGAAAATTCAAGGACTTTTTAACAAATACCGATGTGGTGCTTATTTTAATAATTCTATCAACAGCAATACTTAGTTTTTTACTTGGAAGAGCATCGGTTATACAGAAGGAATCACCGATCCAAAATTTCACGGAATCTAATACAAAGTATCAAGTCATAGAATCAAAACCCTCTGTACTTACAAGTACATCTACTGCTAATCTTGAGAATTCTCAGTACATTGCATCGAAATCCGGCACAAAGTATCATCTCCCGTGGTGTGCTGGCGCCAAGCAAATAAAAGAAGAAAATAAAATCTTCTTTAATTCAAAAGACGAGGCAGAACGAGCTGGCTACACTCCCGCAAGTAATTGTAAAGGAATTTGAATTTGTTGCTTTTTAAGCAGCTTTATGTGAATATACGCACTGCTTAGTTTTTTAACAACAATTCTGTGAGGTGAGGTATGCGTACTGAACGCCTG
>JACCED011073395.1_pt1 | contig 11225 bp, 5 predicted proteins | sample 7455021 | NCBI WGS metagenome assembly JACCED01 (sample SAMN15323456, study PRJNA562643) | freshwater metagenome | isolation source: river surface water | place: USA:Blue River Watershed | collected 2017-08-19
GGCCGTTGCGGATGCTCGCGGGCAGGTCCTTGTCATACATCTCCTTCATCTTCGGCTTGTAGTCGAAGAGGTCCATCTGGGCGGGGCCGCCGACCATGTGGAGGTAGATGACGCGCTTGGCCTTGGGCGGGTGCTGCGTGCTGATGGCGCCCGGTGCGGCATGGGCCATCGTGCGGCCGAGCAGGCTGGTGAGCGCGGCGGCGCCGAGGGCGTTGGCGCCCGCGCCGAGGAAACGGCGGCGGGTCTGGAGGGTGTTCCACTCGTGGAGGATGGACATGGCGATTATTTGTTAAGGATTTCGTCGAGGTTGAGGAGCTGGCTGCAGACCATCGTCCAGGCGGCCAGTTCGGTCTTGGGCAGTTTTTCGTCGGCCTTCGCGTCGCCGATGCCGAGGAGGGCGGCGGCGTCGGCCGGCTGCGCGACATAATGCGCGCGGAGCTTCGTGAGGCTGTCGGTGAGGATCCCCGTCTCGGCCGGCTTGAGCGGACGGCAGAGCACGCGCCGGGCGGCGGCGTCAAGGCGGACGAGGTCGTCGCCGCCGGCCTGCAGCGTGTGCTGCGCGAGGATGCGGGCGGCTTCCACGTACTGCGGGTCGTTGAGCATCACGAGCGCCTGGAGGGGCGTGTTGGTGCGGTCGCGGCGGACGCAGGTGACCTCGCGCGACGGGGCGTTGAACAGGTCGAGGCTCGCGGGCGGGGCCATGCGGCGCCAGTAGTTGTAGAGCGAGCGGCGGTAGAGGTTCTCGCCTTGGTCGGCTTTGTAGACCTGGATGCCGACGCCGACGACTTCCCAGATGTTCTCGGGTTGGTAGGGCTTGGTGCCCGGGCCGCCCATGCGGGGCGAAAGCGTGCCGCTGACGGCGAGCGCCTGGTCGCGCAGCATCTCGGCGTCCATGCGGAAGCGCGGGCCGCGGCTGAGGAGGGAATTGTCGCGGTCCTTCTCGATCTTCTCCCGGGTGGTGAGGGCCGCCTGGCGGTAGGTCGCGCTGGTGAGCAGCTGCTTGTAGAAGCGCTTCACGTCCCAGCCGTGCGTGCGGAAGTCGATGGCCAGCCAGTCGAGGAGCTCGGGGTGGGAGGGCGGACTGCCCATGATGCCGAAGTCCTCGGAGGTCCTGACCAGGCCCGTGCCGAAGAGTTCCTGCCACATCCGGTTGACGGTCACGCGCGCGGTGAGAGGATTGGCTTCACTGACGATCCAGCGGGCCAGGCCGAGCCGGTTGCGCGGGGCGTCGGCCGGAAGCTTGCCGAGGGCGGAAGGGATCTCCGCCGGGACGGCGTCGCCCTTCTTGTCGTAGGCGCCGCGGACGAGGACGTTGGCCATCGCCGGGCTGTCCATCTTCTCCTCCTGGACGTGGGTCAGCGGGCTGCGGGCGCGGATCATGGTCTGCTCCGCGGTCAGTCTTGCGACGGCGTTCGAGGCGAGCCTGAAGGGCTCGTGGCGGTTGAGCAGGAAGTGCTCGCGCAGCGCGTCCCTCTGCTGGGCGTTGGGCTTGCCGGCCAGGGATTGGCGCAGCGTGCCGAGCTTGGAGAGCGTCGTCACTTCGCCGGGTTCGAGCGCCCGGGAGTACAGGAAGACGTCCTGGATGGAGCCGTGGAAGGGTTCGCTCAGGCTGCGCTGGCCGATGCGCGTCGGGGTGGCGGCCTTGCTGGCGGTCTTGAGCGTGTCGACCTCGCCGCGGGTTTCGGCGAGGGCGCCGTTGACGTAGATCTTCACGCCCGCGGCCTTGCCGCTGCCGTCATAGGTCATGAGGACGTGCTGATAGGCCGTGTTCACGGCGTTGCGCGTGGTGACCACCTTGATGGCGTCGGAGGGCCATTTGCTGATGATGTAGACGCCGAGGTTGCGGCCGGACTGGAAGAAGCTCCAGCCCTGCGCGGCCTTCGGGTCGTCCATGCGCGCGACGATCGTGCCGGTGCCTTCGACCTTGTCGGCCTTGATCCAGGCGGCGGCGGAGAAGGCCTGCCTGGTGCCGAAGTCGCCGGCGTCGCCTACGACGAGGTGGGAGCCCTTCTTGAAGACCGGCGCCGGGCCGGTCTTGCCGGCCTTGTTCCAGGTCACGGGTTCGCCCGCGGCCGTGGTGCCGGCCGGCAGGCCCTTGCCTTCGTTCAGCGCGAGGCGGGCGACCAGGTCCTTGGCGGGGATGTCCGCGTCGAGGTCGGCCGGCTTGGCGGTCGCGATCCACTTTTCGAAGAGGGGAGTGCCGAGCTTGCGGGCCGCGGCGAGCTGCTCATTGCCCTTGGCGATCTCGCCGGGCAGGGCGTTCCAGCGCGGGCGGTCGGCGTCCGAGGGCAGGTAGATCACCGGACCGCGGCCGTCCTTCACGTTGCCGTCGAGTCCGCCCTGGGTGGTGTTCCGGAAGAAGGCGGCCATCGAGTAGAAGTCCTTCTGCGAGAACGGGTCGAACTTGTGGTCGTGGCACTGGGCGCAGTTGGTGGTGAGTCCGAGGTAGACCCAGCCCAGGGTCTGCACGCGGTCGGCGGCGTAGTTGGCGAGGTTCTCCTCGACGATCGTGCCGCCCTCGTTGGTCGTCGGGTTGCAGCGCTGGAGGCCGGTGGCCACGCGCTGGTCCTCGGTGGGATTGGGCAGCAGGTCGCCGGCGAGCTGCTCGACGGTGAACTGGTCGAAGGGCTGGTTGCGGTTGAAGGCCTTCACGACCCAGTCGCGGTAGGGCCACATCTCACGGTAGGCGTCGAAGTGCAGGCCGTGAGAGTCGGCATAGCGCGCGGCGTCGAGCCAGTAGCGGGCACGGTGCTCGCCGTAGGCCGGGAGGGCCATCAGCTCGTCCACGAGCGCGGAGAGCTGGGCGTCGGACAGGCGGCCGGCGTCCTTGGGCAGATGCTTGGCGAGGAGCGCCGGGGAGGGCGGCAGGCCGGTGACGTCGAGGCTGACGCGACGGATGAGCGTGGCGGCGTCGGCTTCGGGGGCGGGCTTGAGGCCGACGGCGTCGAGCTTGGCGCGGATGAAGCGGTCGATGGGCTGCTTGGCCCAGGCGTCGTCGGAGGTCCTGGGCAACGGCACCGCCTGCGGAGCGACGAGCGACCAGTGCGGCTGCCAGGGCGCGCCCTGCGCGATCCAGGCCTTGAGCAGCGCGATCTCGTGCTCCTTGAGTTCCTTGTGGGACTCGGGCGGAGGCATGTGGTCATCCTTGTCCTTGGTGATCAGGCGCTGGTAGAGCGGGCTCTTCGCGGCGTCTCCCTTCACGACCGGTGCGTCGCCGCTTTCCGCGGCGACGAAGAACCCGGCTTCGGTGTCGAGGCGGAGGCCGGCCTTGCGGGTGCCCGGATCGGGTCCGTGGCAGTGGAAGCACTTGTCGGCGAGGATGGGGCGGATGTCGCGGTTGAAGACGATCTTTTCCGGCACGACTTCAGCGGCGCCGAGGGAGGCGGCGAGCAGGAGGAGGGCGAGGGGCTGGCGCATTTGATTGAAAGGGGGGGTGCGGCGGCCTTTCCCGGGTGGCGGAAGTCGTCATGGCTTTGCCATGGGTCCTCCGAGGTCGGCGGGGCCGTCGACCTGGTCAGACTTGTCCAGCCCCCGCCAGGTTTCAAGGGGAGGTTTGGGGGTTGATTGCCCTACTGGGTCTTGGTGCGGACCGATTCCAGAAGGTCAGCGGGAGGAGAAGTCCCAAGACTTCTCGCCATTCGGGCCCATGATGCGGAGGGACCTGAGGCCGACCGGAATCCCTCCTTTGGGCGCGATCAGGCGGAGATGGATGACCTTCTGCATGACCGGGAGCATGATCCTGGTCTCCTGTCCGTCCGTAGGCCAGTCGAAGGCTCGCACGTTGGCCGGCAGGAAGTCCGTCTCGCCTTCGGTCCGCCAGCTCACCGAGCCCGGTCCGCCTTGTCCGGCTCCCTTGAGCACGATGCTGAGCGGTCCTTTCAGGTCGATGCCGGTCCGGGCGATGAAGGCGGGCTTGGCGCCATCCGGGGTGATGCGCAGGGCTCCGTCCCGTCGCTCGGCCTTGCCGTTGCGGCAGATCCATTCCTCCGCGGGGGCCGCGCGGCCTGGCACGACGATGGGGCCTGCCGACGCCGCCGTGATTCCCGCCGTGGCGAAGAGCTCTTCGTGATGACGGTCGAAGGAGGTCGGCAGGCCGGGAGTCTTGAGCGTCGCGGCCCAGTCCTGGAGCTTCTTCTCGAGCGCGGCCGCGACCTCGGGACGTTGTTTCAGCAGATCGGTGCGGGCGGATTCTCCCGCGGGGTCGGTGATGTCGAAGAGCAGCTTCGTGCGGTCGCCGAGCAGGACGAGCTTGTGCGGATGCTCCAGCGCCGCCGCCTGCGAGCCCCAGCGCCAGTAGAGCGTGCGCGGCGCGGCCTCGGCTCCATTGAGGCGGGGGAGCAGGTCGACGCCGTCAAGCGCCGGGTCGGCGGGCAGGCCCGCCGCCGCCACGGCGGTCGCGGCTACGTCCAGCGAGATCACGGGCGAGACATGCACGCTGCCGGCGGGAATGCGTCCGGGCCACGCGGCCACGAAGGGCACGCGGTTGCCGCCTTCGCTGACCATGCCCTTCTGTCCGCGCATGGGCAGATTGAGCGAGCCGTTCCAGGCGCCGCCGAGGGGCGCGCCGTTGTCACCGATGAAGAAGACGAGGGTGTCCTTGTCCGCGCCCATCTCCGCCAGCTTGCGACGGACGCGTCCCAGCCCCTCGTCCATCGCGGCGATCATGGCCAGCGCCTGTCGGCGTTCCTTGGGCAGGTGCTCGGGGGTCTTTGAGTACCAGGGCTCGGGCGACTCCAGCGGCACGTGCGGCGCGTACCAGGCGAGGTAGAGGAACCACGGACGGTCGGGCTCGGCCTTGCGCCGGTCGAGGAAGGAGAGCGCGGCTTCGGTCTGGACGGTCACCCGGAAACGTGAGTCCTTGATGAGGGCCGGGGGCTGCGCCACGGGCTTGCCGTCGAGGGTGTGCGTGACGTGATACTGGCCGAGGGCGCCGGTGAACTGCTCATCAAAGCCCTGCTTGACCGGGAGGAAGTCTTTGCCGAGCTCGGACGCCTTGCTTTTGGGGGCGCCCTTCGCCACTTGGTCCAGGTGCCACTTGCCGACCTGCCCGGTGCGGTAGCCCGCGGCCTTCAGCCTTTCGGCGAGCGTCACTTCGGCGAGGGGCAGAGGCCCCTTGTTGTTGTCGTCGACGCCGAAGCGCTGCTGGTAGCGCCCGGTCATGAGGCCGGCGCGGGAGGGCACGCACTGCGGTGCGGTCACGTAGCCCTGGGTGAAACGCACCCCGTCCCGCGCGAGTGCGTCGAGCTCGGGCGTCCGGATGTCCTTGTCGGCGCCGTTGGCGCCAAGGTCGGCCCATCCGTGGTCGTCGCTGAAGATGACCAGGATGTTGGGCTGGCGGGCGGCCTCCGCGGCCGAGGCCACGGCCAGGATCAGCAGGAGTGCGCGGAGCATGGCGTCAGAGCAGCGACTTCATCGCCGAGAGGTCGAGCTTGTCGTCCAGCTCCTTCTGGAGGGCGGTGAGGCGGGTGAAGAGGGCCGTCCTGCGCTCGCGCAGCGCTGGGTCGGCGGCGAGGTCCTTGAGCTCCTCGGGATCCTTGGCGAGGTGGTAGAGCCGGAAGACGCCGGCCTTGGGGTAGGCGATGAGCTTCCAGCCGTCGTGGATGACGGCGCGCTGCAGCTCGAGGTAGCCGCCGTAGATCGCGTCGCGCCGGCCGGACATGTCGCCCTTGAGCAGCGGGAGCACGCTGCGGAACTCGACCTGCGGCTGGCGTTGCGCGCCCGCGACGTCGAGGGCGGTCGCCATGGCGTCCTGCAGGTAGATCGGGGCGTCGACGCGGGCGCCCGGTCTGGCGCCGGGACCGCTGATGATGAAGGGGACGCGCAGACTGTGGTCGTGCATGTTCTGCTTGCCCATCAGGCCGTGACGGCCGACCGCGAGCCCGTGGTCGGCGGTGAAGATGACCCAGGTATCCTTGGCCTGCCCGTTGCGCTCCAGTGCGTCGAGGATGCGGCCGATTTGCGCGTCCATGTGAGTGATGATGGCGTAGTATTCCTGACGATGCGTGCGCACGGCCAGCTCGGTGCGGGGGAAGGGGGCCAGGTCCTCGTCGCGCAGTCCCTTGCCGGCGCCGATGGCCTTCGCGTGGGGATACTCGGGCTGGAAGCTGGCGGGGATGGCGACCTTGTCGCGCGGATACAGGTCGACGTATTCCTTGGGCGACTGACGCGGGTCGTGCGGCGCGTTGAAGGCGACGTAGGCGAAGAAAGGTCGCGCGGAGCCCTTGGCGGCGTCGAGGAAGCCGACGGCGTTGTCGCCGACGACCTCGCTCCAGTGCTTGCCGCCCTGCCAGTACCCGCCGAGCGAGGTGTCATACGGGCTCCACTCGTCGTGGTCGGGCGAGGTGGGACGGCCGTAGGCGGCCTTGGTGTCCTTGGGCATGCCTGCGCGCAGGTCCTTCACGACGTCGAAGCACTTTTCGGCGTCGGCGGTGATGTGCCACTTGCCGGTCATCGCGGTCGCGTAGCCGGCTTTCGACATCATCTGCGGCCAGAGGCGTCCGGCGGCGCGTTCGGCCTCGGTCTTCTTGCCGTAGACTTCGTTGGCACGCCACACGGTGCGTCCGGTGATGAGCATGGTGCGGCTGGCGACGCAGACGGCGCCCGACCAGGAGCCCATGTTGTAGGCGTGGGTGAAGACCGTCCCGTTGCGGGCGAGTCGGTCGAGGTTGGGCGTCCGGACTTCGGTGCCGCCGAGGGCGTTGATCGCGTCGTAGGCGTGGTCGTCGGCGAAGAGGAAGAGGACGTTGGGCTTGTCCGCGGCCCTCAGGAACGGGGAGTGGAGCAGCGCGAGCAGCGCAAGGAGCAGGGGTTTTCGCATCGAATCAGAAAGTCCAGCGGCGCGGTTCGCCCTTCGCGGGCGTGAGCACGATGTCGTCGAACTCAACGGCGGCCGATCCGGTGGGAAGGTAGAGGCGCAGGATGCCCGCCTTCTCCTGCACGGGAAGTTCCAGGGTGACGGTCTCCCACGTCGAGTCGCCGGTGACCTTGTAAGGGACGGCGAGGGTCTCGGCCGAGCCCGCTCCGTTGAGCAGCGTCACCTTGCCTTCGCCGGCCTGAGGGGCGCGAATGCGGAAGGTGAACTTGGCCGAACCGGCCGCCAGGCCGGCGCCCACGCCGAGGAAGGATTCTGCGCCCTTGGACTGCACGCTGAGGGCTCCGTCCTTCACGGACGCCGCGCCGGCGCGGTTCTTCCATCCTCCGGGGAGGTCATCCGGAGCGGCGGCCTTCTTCTTGGGCGCCGCTTTGGCGGCCTTGGCCTTGCCGGATTCGGGATTGAATCGCGGCACGACGGCCTGGGTGTCGGCCAGATAGAGCTGGATCAGGTCGTTGAGCTCGGCCGCCTCGGCCGGCATCTCTTTGGCGAGGTTGTTCCGTTCTCCGGGGTCCTTGGCGAGGTCGTAGAGTTCCAGCTCGTCCGAGCCATCGTCGGCGCGGGCGTAGAAGCGGATGAGTTTCAGGTCGCCCTGCCGCACGTACGAGCCGGCGTAGAAGCCGTCCATCACCGAGTCGCGCGCGGCGTTGCCGTGCGGGAAGTGACAGAAGACGCGCTGGCGGGGCGAGGCGCCGCCCTGCAGGGCCTCGGACTGGTCGAAGCCGTCGAGCTTCTGTTCGGCCTTGCGCTCCGCTCCGGCGACGCGGATCAGGGTGGGGTAGAGGTCGGTCGACTGGATGAGGAAGTCGGCGGTCGTGCCGGCCTTCACCTTGCCCGGCCAGACGACGATGCCGGGCTCGCGCGTGCCGCCGTCGTAGAGCGAGGCCTTGCCGCTGCGGTAGGGAAGGTTGCTCGTCGCGGGGATGTCGGCGTAGCCGACGGGATCGGTCTGCTTGGGCGGGTAGGCGTAGCCCCCGTTGTCGGACCAGAACACGATGATGGTGTTCTCGGCCTCGCCGGATTCGTCGAGGTGCTTGAGCAGACGCCCGACGGCGTCGTCCATGCTCCTAACCATCGCGGCGTAGAGCGGGTTCTTCTGGGGACTGGACGGGTCGGTCCTCTGCTTGAAGTGCTCGATGTAGTCCGTGCGCGCGTTCCAGGGGGAATGCACGGAGAACAGCCAGAAGTTCACGAAGAACGGCTTTCCTTTGCTGGCGCGGATGAACGTTCCCGCCTCGTCGGCCATGCGTTCGTCAATGTGGCGCCCCGGCTCGTCCTTGATCTCCGGGTCGGTGATGAACTTGTTCCAGGGCGCGAGGTAGCCTCCGCCGGGACCGGGGGCCCGGGGCGTGTGCGGCCAGTCGAAATCGAAGCCCTGGTCCTTGGGTTCGTAGGCGTCCTTGGGGTCCTGATTGTGACCGAGGTGCCATTTTCCGAAATGCGCCGTGGCGTAGCCGGCGGCCCTCAGCGATTCAGCCAGCGTGAAGTAGTCCGGCTTCAGGCGCGTCACCGACTGGGCCACCTGAAGGCGCGTCTTGCCTGCCGCCTCGAGCTTTTTCTCGAGCTGCACGACGGGCAGGTGGCAGACCGGGGAGGTGATTCCGATCCGCGCCGGATGCTGGCCCGTCATGATGCTCGAGCGTGTGGGGGAGCAGAGGGGGCTGGCCGAGTAGGCGTTGGTCAGGCGCACGCCGCGCGCGGCCAGGCGGTCAAGGTTGGGCGTCTCGTAATACTTGCTGCCGAAGCAGCCGAGGTCGCGCGCGCCGAGGTCATCGGCGAGGATCAGCAGCACGTTGGGCCGGTCGGCGGCCAGGGCCGCCAAGGGGGCGAGGAGGAGGGGCAGGGTGCGCATGATCTCGGTTATGACAATCGGGGCTAGGCGAGGTTTCAGCGGGCGGGGGCGTCCACCCAGTCGAGCGCGCGGGGCAGGGGGTTGCCGCTCAGCTGGAGGGGACGTCCTTGGTCGATGATTTCCAGGGTGAGCGTCGCGATGTTGCGCCAATCCTTCATGGGCACTTTTTCGCCCGCCTGGTTCGTCTTGAATTCGATGAAGTCGCTCAGCGAGATGATGACCTCGCCCTGGCCGGGTCGGGTGAGCACGTTGGCGGAGTAATCTTCGCCGGGCGCGCGCACGCCGGTGAGGAACTTGTTCTTGGAGACGCGAAGGCGCACGCCGAGACGCTTGTCCGACGGCGCCAGGGTGAGGCGCAACGCCTTTTCGGGGCCGGGGGTCAGCATCTCGGGGTCGCGGAACTTGTAGGTGGTCAGGCCGCCGGATGGCGACGAGCCCCAGCCGCGGCTGAAGTCGGGCGTGAAGGTCGTCTGCGTGCCCAGCGCGGAGAGCTTGGCCAGATCCCAGTTCTTCGGGTGGTGCACGCCCTCCACCGAGGCGACCGTGAAGGCGTCGCCGGAGCCCTCGAAGGCCTTCTGGGCTCCGCCCGGCATCGGATACGCGCAGTCGGCGAAGGCGAACAGAGGCAGCCCTTCCAGCACCGGCAGGCGAGCCGTCCAGACGTCGCCCTGCCGCTCGGCGGCGGCATCCTTCCAGAAGCGCGACTGCGGGTTGGGGTCGTGGCTGTAGAGGACGCGCAGGGAGCGGAGGCGGTCAGGACGGTCGGGATGCACCGTGAAGGTCGCCGTCCGTCCGTCGTCGGCCAGGTCCAGCTTCGCCTTCGCCGTGCGCGGAATCTCGGTCTGCTCGCCTTTGAGGTGATGGCCGAACCAGAGGTTGAGCAGCAGCCACTGCTCGGCTCCGAGTCCGTGGTTGTAGTGCAGCTTGAGGCTGACCCGCCAATCGTCGTGCGGCAGGCGCTTCATGCAATCGAACGCCCGGTCGACGGTGCCGTGGAAGTCGTTGGTCGCCGTCAGCATCAGCACCGGGCACTTCACGTGCGGGTAGTAGGACTGCGACTCCATCGTGGCCGCGAAGAGGTCGGCGTGGCCCCGGTAGGCGTGCGCGTGGCCGGGGTCGGGAATGCCGGGGAAGGGGCTGGAGACGAACCCGGTACCTCCGACCATGGGCGCGACGGCCTTGAGCCGCGGATCGATCGCCACGAAGGAAGTGATGTTGCCGCCCATCGAGTAGCCGGTGAAGCCGATGCGCGCCGGGTCGACCTCGGGCTGGCTCTCGAGGAAGGTGATCGCCCTGCGTCCCGCGTAGGCGAGCAGATACCAGTTGCCGTTGCGCGGACTCAGCACGGGGTCGATGGTGTGAGGGTCGGGGAGGAAGTCCTGCTTCACGCCGCGGAAGGCCTTGGGGTAGAACTGCGGGCCCTGCGTGGGGTCGACCTGCCCCCAGTCGGTGTTCTCGGTCACGCCCGGCTCGATCTCGCGTCCGCCCCAGTTGATGTCGACGGTGGCGTAGCCGTGCTTGGCGAAGTAGGCGCCGCGCTGCCGCTCTGCGCGTTGGCCGCCGCCGTGCGCCCAGACGAATGCCGGCGCGCCCTTGGCGCCCTCCGGGAACGTGTAGAAGGCCGCGATGCGCGCAGGGGCGCCTTTGAACGTGCCGACGGAGAAGGTGACGTAACGGCAGACCGCGCCGTCTTCCTTCCATTCCTTGAGGACGCGCACGTCCAGCGGGTCCTTCCGGAAGTCGACGTCCTTCCAGAGCGACACGACGTCGCGCGGGACCTCGGCCTCCGTCGCGTAGGGCTTGAGCGAGTCTGCGGCGCTCGCGGCGACGACGCAGCAGGTGATCAGGGAGGCGAGGATTCGCATGTGGAAATCAGTGGGTAAGTCCTTTGAGGTCGGCGGGCAGCACGGGGTCGTCCTTGGCCAGCTGCGCGTCCAGCAGGGCGGTCATCTCATTGAGCTTGGCGGACTGGGCCGTCGCCTGGTCCTCCTTCTCATACGGGTCCTTCGCGAGGTCGAAGAGCTGGGCCTTGCCCTTCTTGGGGCGGATCACCTTCCAGTCGCCGTGGAGCAGGGTCTGGCCCTGCGGGTGCGCGATGTAGATGGTGCGAGGCGCGGGCGCGGCGTCCTCGCCCTTGATGACCTTCCAGCGGTCCAGTCCGTCCCACTTCGGATCGTTCTCAGGCCGGAACCCCGTCAGGCCGGCGACCGTGGGCAGCCAGTCTCCGACGTACAGCGGGGCGGTCACTTTGCCAGGGCTGAGCGTACCCGGCCAGTTGGCGAAAGCGCAGACGCGGATGCCGCCCTCGTAAAAGTTGTTCTTCTGGCCGCGCAGGGGGTCGTTCTCGCTGTTGAAGGGCGAGTGCGGGACCTTGCCGACGTAGTTGTTCTGCAGGCTCTCGATGCCGCCGTTGTCGGAAGTGAAGATGATCAGGGTCTTCTCGCGCTGGCCGGTCTTCTCGAGCGCCGCGACGAACTCGCCGATCTTGGCGTCGAGCTGCGA
>JACCED010705865.1_pt1 | contig 11222 bp, 9 predicted proteins | sample 7455021 | NCBI WGS metagenome assembly JACCED01 (sample SAMN15323456, study PRJNA562643) | freshwater metagenome | isolation source: river surface water | place: USA:Blue River Watershed | collected 2017-08-19
CGCTAATGAACAAAGGCGGTGGGCAGTTCGAATCCCCCATTCTCCGCGCAGTGTGAAAACGCTTGTTCACTAGTGAGACAGTGAAAAACCCTCTGAGAAATCAGAGGGTTTTGTCATTTGATCTTGTAGCGGTTCGGCAATCCAAGAAACTTGACCAATCACAAGCAGCAAGATTCCTTACGAAGCTTCTGACAACACCTAAACTCAACAATTGAAAACCAAAAGCGAGCATCCTTGAAACTTCCTCCAATACCTGTTCTTGAAGGTGCTTTTGTGCGCCTTGAACCTCTGAGCAGCAGCCGGATTATGGAGCTTTCAGAATCTTGCGAAGACGGGAAGTTATACGAACTTTGGTACACCTGGGTTCCCAGCCCAGAGAAAATGTCGACGGAAATTGATCGTCGGCTAGCGCTTTATGAGGCCGACTCGATGATGCCTTTTGCAATCATCGATAAAGCCTCCGGTAAGGCAATCGGCATGACCACGTTCATGAATATCAAACTAGAAAACTTGAAGGTTGAAATTGGTTCGACCTGGCTTGCGAAGAGCCAACAGGGCACCGCAATCAACCCAGAGGCCAAGTTGCTGATGCTTAGCTATGCGTTCGAGACCTTGAACTGCAATGCGGTTGAACTGAGAACCCACGAGCAGAACCTGCAGTCGCGGGCAGCAATTGAAAAACTTGGGGCGAAGCTTGACGGTATTTTGCGAAACGATATGGTGATGGCAAACGGCACAATCAGAAATACCGCCGTTTACTCCATAACCAAAGAGGAGTGGCCAGATGTCAAAGCGAGACTTAGCAAGCGACTCAACTCCCACTGAAGCCACTAATTGAGCTTTCAGCGCTAACTAAAATTACGACTCGTGAATCAAACAAAATGGCACCTCGCTCAGGTGAACATCGCAAGACTGATTGAGCCCTTAGACTCCGATAGGTTGGCAGACTTTGTTGCTGCGCTTGACCCCGTGAATGCCGAAGCAGATTTAGCCCCGGGCTTTGTCTGGAGACTGAAAACCGAAGAAGGTAATGCGACTTCGCTGGTGGCATTCGAGTGGGACGTCAGCGGCACGGCCGGTGTCATCACCAACATGTCGGTCTGGGAGTCCTTTGAAGACTTGAAAAACTTTGTTTACTCCCCAAACCACTTAGCAGTCATGAAGCAAAGACGAAACTGGTTTCATCAGGTGGCAGAAGCAACCACGGCGCTTTGGTGGGTGAGGGTTGGCGAGCTGCCTACCTTGCAAGACGCTGAGGTGAAGATTAGAAGTTTGCGTGAGCAGGGACCGACGAGGTTGTCTTTCGGTCTGAATCACATTTTTGAGCCCGAGGACTAGGCTTTCGACAGACGAAGAAAGCGGGCAGTCTTGGCAAAGCGTGACTTTCTAAAACGTCTCGGACCTGGCATTGTCACAGGGGCTGCTGATGACGATCCATCGGGAATCGGAACCTACACCTCGGTTGGTGCAAGCGCTGGTTATGGGTTTCTCTGGTCCGCTTTGTGGCTATTGCCCTTCGCTTATTTCGTTCAAGAATCTTGTGCCCGAATTGCATTTGTGACTGGCCAAGGATTGGCATCGGTAATCAAGTCCAAGCTTCCCAAATGGGTTTTGGTGCTTGCGGTTTTGTTGGTTTCGATTGCCAACACAGTGAACATCGCAGCCGACCTTTCAATCATGTCGGCAGCGCTTGGATTGATTTTTCCCATCGAGAATTGGCTCGGAGTTGTGCTTTTTGCTCTGCTTTTGGGCTTCACTGAAATCGTGATTCCATACCACCGGTATGCCAAGGTATTGCGCTGGTTATGCCTAAGTCTTTTGGCATATGTAGCAGTGTTGTTTGTGGCTCAGGTTGATTGGCAACAGGTAGCCATCTCCACGGTGATTCCAAGCTTTGACTTTTCGCGGTTGTCCTTCGAGCTGCTAATTGCGCTGGCTGGAACCACCATCTCCCCCTACCTGTTCTTTTGGCAGGCGGCCGAGGAGGTTGAAGAGCGTAAGCACTTCAAACAACCGGCAGTCAGGACGACCGACATCACTGCGATGCGCGGCGATGTTTTTGCAGGCATGTTTGCCGGGGTCTTCATCATGTTCTCGATCATGGCGACCGCGGCTGCAACTTTGAATGCCAGCGGCATTACCAAGGTGGAGAGCGCGGCCGATGCAGCATTAGCGCTAAAGCCAATCGCCGGAGAATTTGCCAGCTTGCTGTTCTTGTTGGGCATCCTGGGTGTCGGCTTGCTCTCGATTCCAGTCTTAGCCGGAGCCACCGCATATGCGGTAGCGGAAACCTTTGGTTGGCGAGAGTCCTTAGAGCTCAAGCCAAGACAGGCGAAAGCCTTCTATGGCGTGATTGTGGTGTCAATGGCGGTTGCTCTGCTGTTGAACCTGGGTGGCATCGAACCGGTGAACTTCTTATTGATTGCCGCAACACTCAATGGTCTAACCGCACCGGTTTTGATGGCGATTATCTGGTGGCTGGCAAGGGATAAGAACCTGCTTGGGATTTGGGCTTCAAACCGAATCTCACAAACCATGCTGGGTATAGCCACCCTGGGCATGGGTTCACTTCCGCTATTTTGGCTCTTGGCTGGTTAGTTGGCCAATAGCTCGCGGAGCTTTGCTAGCAGACCGTCAACATCACTTTCGGTGGTGTCAAATGCACACATCAGCCTGACCTGGCCAGTGGCCTGATTCCAAACGTAGAAGCGATAGCTCTGCTGCAGCTTCTCGGTTATCTCCGCTGGGAGGATCGGAAATACAGCATTGGCTTCGGCTCGGTTTGGCATCGATACCGTTGGGTGAGATTCAGCAATCTGCGAGATGCCATCGAATAACTTGGCTGCCATCGCATTGGCATGCTTGGCGTTATCGAGCGCGACCTTGGCGCTATTTTCAAATAGTGCATTTAACTGGCAAGAGATAAAGCGCATCTTGGAAGCCAGTTGCATGGAAGTCTTGCGCAAAAACGGCATCGCTTCTGATAGCTCCTTGCCTCTTGGCGTTGAGGTGTCGGTAACGATGACTGCCTCTGCTGCCAGCGCACCGATCTTGGTGCCACCCAAGGAAACTAGATCGACCCCAACCTTGGTGGTGAAGTCGGCAAAGCTCAACCCGAGTGCTGCTGCTGCATTAGAAAGTCGCGCGCCATCAAGGTGAAGCAGTAGGCCATTTTCGTGAGCGAGGTCGGCAAGGGCCTTGATCTCCTGGGGTTGGTAAAGAGTTCCCATTTCGGTGGTCTGAGTGATGCTGATTACTCCAGGCTGAGCCCGGTGAACCACACCCATGTCAAATAGCTGGCTCTTGGCCAACTCGACAGTCAGCTTGCCGGTTGGGGAAGGCACAGTCCAGAGCTTGAGTCCCGCCATCTTCTCCGGAGCACCACCCTCATCGACATTGATGTGAGCGCTTTCGACACAAATCACTGCCTCCCAGCGCTTTGTTGCAGCCTGAAGCGCGATGACATTCGCTCCGGTGCCATTGAAAACTGGGAAACCTTCGGCATTTGGGCCAAAGAGTTCCTTGACCAACACCTGGAATCGCTCGGTTTCACTGTCCTCGCCATAGGCGATCTGGTGACCTTGGTTGACGTTGCCGATTGCCGTGAGAACCGCTGGATGAATACCGGCATAGTTGTCGCTGGCAAAACCTCGTTGATTAGTCATTGGACTCCTCTGGAATGGCGGGTGGTCGGGATTCGAACGCGGTGGAAAGAATCACGCTGGTCTTTGTAGAGACATTCGCTGCTGCTCTGATTCTCGCCAACAGCTCCTCAAGTGCCTCCGGTTCGGAAACAGCAACCTTGACGATGTAGGACTCGACGCCAGCTACCGACCAGCAGGATTCAATTTCTGGAATCTGAGCTACCTTCTCAGCAATGTCATCCGGTGCGGCTGGGTCAATTGGAGTGAGCGAAATCAAGGCATTGATTTTCAGTCCAACCTGACGCTTGTCCACCTCGGCACGATAACCGGTGATGACTCCTCTGGCCTCCAACTTCTTCACTCGCTGATGCAGGGTCGAACTTGGGACATCTAACTGGGCTGCAAAGTCAGTCAGTGACAGCGAGGAGTCTTTAGCCAGCGCTAAGACAATCTGACGGTCTAGGGATTCCATGATTGAAGTATGCCCTAGGCCGTAATTCCCTTGGTGGACAAAACCAAGTCAGACAGCTTGCGATTGAGGGTTTCGTAAAACACATTGAGTGGAAACTCGTCATCCAAAACCAGGTTCACAACTTCCCTAAGCTCACCTGAGGTGGGTAATTGGTCAGCACCCTTAGCCCAATTCGATGCTGGGTGAGGTGGTACCAAAGCTTTGACAAAGTCGTAGGCCGCGATCCACTGCGCCAAGCGCGAGCGATTGATGCCTTCGTGGTAGAGGGCATCAACCTGATTGCTTAGTTCAACAACCGAGTCAATTACCTTGTCCCATTCGAAAGTGAGGCGATTGTCCCGCCAGTGCAGAGCACCGGCTTGGTGCAGGTGAGCAAAGATGATTTGACCACCTAAACCGTCGTAGTTTCTTGTTCTGCCTCCGGTAATTGGGAAACGGAACAGCCGGTCAAACAAGATCGCATAGCGGATGTATTTGGCTAGTCGATCGCCTTCTGCCTCAAGCACCAAAGTCTCCCGGAAGGTTGAGAGGTCACATCTGAGCTCCTCCAGCGCATACATCCAAAACGGCATTCGCTGCTTGATCATGAAGGGGTCAAATGGCAGATCCCCGCGGGAGTGGGTTCGATCGTGAATCAGGTCCCAAAGCACAAAGGTTTCTTGAGCCAGAAGTTGATCTGCAAGTAGCTCTTCAGCATTTACGGGTAGCGGCAGGTGAAGTAGTTCTTTGGCTCCGGCTACAACCTTACGGAAGCGGGCCGCCTCGCGATCGCAGAAGATGCCGCCCCAGTGATAGGTCGCGACTTCTCTAACCGCGACTGTCTCGGGGAAGAACACTGCCGAGTTGGTGTCATAGCCAGCTGTGAAGCCAATGAACTCGATAGGGATAAAAGCAGGATTGGAATACTTCTTTTCTTTTTCGGAAAGCCAATTGGGCCAGAAGGTATTGGTGACCAAGGCTTCCAGATTTCGATTTGGGTTTCCATTTTGGGTATACATCGAGAACACCGCGAGATGCTGAACATCGTCTTTGCGCATTTGATCTGGCCGGAACAGTTCCAGTGACGCATAGAAATCTGGCTTCGCAAAGCCACCAGCTCGCCATGCCTCTAAATCGATCACCACCTGAGCGAGATACTGAGCCTGGTGCGAGAAGTTAGGTCCCAGCTCTTTGATACTGGCAATAACTTGATCTAGCAGCGTTGAAGCTGCCTCGTGGACGACAGCATCTTCGATGGCACCATCTTTGTTTTGCATCGGACGCATTTTTTCAATGCTCTCTTGCAGCTTTTGCCAGGCCGGATTCTGCGCTAGCTGAAGCTTGGCACTGGCCACATCTCTGGTTCCAGGTTTTGCTCCAAGTGCCAAAAAGCCAAGCACGTTTAGTAGCAGCCTGGAGTTATCAAGGTCATTGATCGAATCATCGCCAAAGATATCGGAGTCAGCAAAGACCACCAGCTGTCCGGCACCAAAGCGAGCCACTGCTGCCACAGCCGCCTGCGCCGGTAGTGCAGAATCGCTGGTGCGCAAAAAGACCTCACCGGAGAAATCTGGGGCTAGCTCCAAGGTTCCCGAGCGATAGAGCACTACCTCGTGAACCATGAATCTGAAATCGGAAAGTAGCAGGGTTGGGAACTCCGGCTTTGGCCAGGAGGCTACTTCGTTGAAGTTTTGACTCGGGTCTTGAACTGTTTCGTTAGTTAGCTTGATTCCAAAGTTTTTGATCAGCTCGTTGAAGTTGTTGCCGTATTTGGCCTGCTCGTTTTCACCGAGTACTAATAGCCCGCCGCCATTGGCAACGAATTGATGAATAGCAGCAATCTCCGAGGGCTCCAATAGCGGTGAGCCAAAGCCAATGGTGTGTTCCCACTCCGCGGTTGCCGCATGAGGCAGCACCAAAATATCAAATCCCTGCAGACTGGAATCTGAAATGACACCTGTGGTGTGGGCCTGAACCTCAAAGCCAGCTTCCTCGGCCAACTCCTTGAAAATGGCGTAACTGGCATCGGCAGGGTTAGCCGGATTCATTCGAGCGGCTTGCTCTAAATCAATGGTCCAGGCTTGAGAGTGAGACTGATCGATGAGGATTCGGGATTTTCTCTGCATTTTTCACCTTATCTTCGGAAATCTTCCGTAATTCTAAGGCTTGTTGCGTTGTATATCCGAGTTGAAAGATAACAGACTTGGCAGGATGAGTGCCTGCGGTGTTTTCGATCTAAGAGTTTTGGTAGGCGCTCTTCATGGTTGCAAGATCGATCTTGGTCATCTCCAGCATGGCCTGAGTCGCACGCTTAGCGCCTTCAGCATCCGGACCATTGAGGTAGTCCACCATTTCCGGCGAGGTGACCTGCCAGGAGACGCCGAACTTGTCTTTGAGCCAGCCGCACTGGCTTTCTTCCCCACCGTCAGAAGTGAGCAGAGCCCAATACTTGTCTATCTCTTCCTGGTTGCGACATGGGATCTGGAACGAAACCGCCAGGGTGTGAGGAAACTGTGGACCACCGTTGAGGCCAATAAATGGTTTGCCGAAGATCTTAAAGTTGACCACCACTTCATCGCCCTTGGCATTACCAGGGGTGTCGGTGGGAGCTAGCCAGTTGTCTTCCAAGGTGCTCTCGGGAAAGATGCTGGTGTAAAAGGTCGCCGCCTCACGAGCATTACCGTTGAACCATAAGCAAGTAATCAAATCCATGATGCGAACTATAGAACTAAACCTGAACTGTTGGAATGCTCAACCGCCCTTAGGGCCGGTTTTGCAACATCTAGACCAGCCCTTTTCTAGGCGATCAAAAACGTTTTCGCCAGCAATTATCAACTCGTTGTAGGAGTAATGTGGTGTGCGCATCACATGACAGGCTCACATGAAGAAAAACAAAAAGAAGAGCAGTTTCAAGCGCACTTCAGCCCTAACCCTTGGCGCAATGGGTGTGGTTTACGGTGACATCGGAACCAGCCCTATCTACGCATTCAACGAAGCGGTAAGAGCCGGAGGTGACACCAGAGACGAGATTCTCGGTGTGCTATCGCTGGTCTTTTGGACCCTCACCGCAGTGGTATCGATCAAGTACCTAATCTTCGTGCTTCACGCCGACAACAAGGGCGAGGGTGGCACCCTCGCGATGTTCTCCCAGCTGTCATCCAAGATTCGCAGCGGCAAGAAGGGCATCCTAGGTTTCACGGTCTTCTTATTCCTAATGGCGGCAGCGATGGAGTTCTCAGATGGAATTCTGACTCCCGCGATCTCGGTGATATCAGCCGTTGAAGGTATCAAGACCATCAACCCAGAACTCGAGTATTTAGTGGTTCCAATTACGGTCCTGATTTTGGCGCTGCTATTCACCTTCCAGTTCAAGGGAACTCACAACCTTGGCAAGGTATTTGGTCCGGTAATGATCATCTGGTTCATCACGCTGTCCGTAATCGGTGTCTACCAGATCGTTCAGAACCCTGAGTCACTGGTGGCACTTAACCCGATGTATGCCGCGAACTTTGTGCTGCACCACGGCTTCCAAACGCTGTTTGTGATGGCTTCGGTAATTCTTGCGGTTACCGGTGCAGAGGCACTATTTGCAGACCTTGGCCACTTCGGCCGCGGGCCAATTCGAATCGGTTGGTTTGGTCTAGCAGGAATTGCGCTACCGCTTAGCTATTTCGGTCAGGGTGCACTCCTGCTTCGCGACCCAAGCAAGATTGGAAACAGCTTCTTCGGAATGGTACCCGCTGGCCCTCCGGCACTGCTTTTGTTGCTAATCACAACACTTGCAACCATCATCGCGTCTCAAGCGCTTATCAGTGCCGTGGCATCACTTGCCAGCCAGGCATCTCAACTTGGACTTTTGCCGAGACTTCGCATCAAACACACTAACCACGAAGAACGTGGTCAAATTTTTGTGCCTTTCGTGAACACCATCGTCGGTCTTGGTTCGATCACTTTAGTAATCATCTTCGGATCCTCTACTGCTCTCGCGGGTGCATATAGCTTTGCGATTGCTTTCACAATGTTGGTCTCGACAATTGGGCTGATCATTCTGGCTTTGAACAAGTGGAAGCGGATGCGTTTTGTATTGCTTCCAATCTTCTCGGTCTTTTTGATTATGGATTTGAGTTTGTTCTCTGCCAGCGCCACCAAGCTGCTCACAGGTGCATGGATTCCACTTCTTGCCGGCTTCTGCCTGGCATCGATGATGTGGATTTGGCGCAAGGGAAGATTTGAGCTCGATAAGAGACTCAGTGAAACCTCGATGAGCTGGTCCCAGGTCACTCGCTTGCGCAAGAGCGGCAAGGTTGCAATTACGGACAACGTTGGCATCTACCCATCGGCAGTGATTGGACTTGTTCCACAGGCACTGGAGCAGCAAATCCGCGTGCTCGGCAGCATGCCGAAGGAAATCCTGGTGGTGACCGTGGAGTCGATGGACACCCCTTATTGCCACAAGCCACCGGTATACCAAAAGATAAACGAATACCTGGCTTCGGTCACAGTTCCATCAGGCTTTATGGAGCAGCGAAACGTTCCCAGGGCGCTTCGGTCCCACTCGGTTTCCGAGCACTTCGATGAGCGTGATGCGATTTACTTCGTAACCGACCGAACCCTGATTCCTGCCGACAAGACCGGGCTAAACAAGGCTGAGGAGCTGATCTTCACCACCTTACACCGCAATGCCACCACCCCGGCGCACTACTACCACCTACCTGAGCGCCGGGTAATCACCTTCGATATTTCAATCGAGGTTTAGCGACCAAAATCAGCTAGGGGTTTGTCACCTTCACCAAGGTGAAGTTCTCTGATTCGTAAACAGTTTCACCGGTCAAGTTCAAAGACTCACCACCAAAGACTGGCTGATCTCCCGAGGGAGCTTCCCCAAGACCTGCTGGGCGATCACCCGGTGCAGCGCCATTCGGAGGTGTGAAATCGCCACCCTCAGGTCGCTGCGGAGGTTCCTGACCATCCTGCGGCGTAAAGCCATTCGCGTTATTTGGATCAAACTGGCCATCGCCTGGGCCTGCCGGCCCGCCGTGCATCGAGCCAATGCCAAATGCACTCTCTAGGGAGTAAACGGCGTCGTACTTAGAAACGTCGGCCTCCGCGTAATAACCAGATTCAATGACGTTTACTCGCATTTCCCATGCCACTAAGAATTCCATGCCGTGAGAAGCCACAACCACTGAGTTTTCGGGTAATTCAACTTCTTGAGCAAATTTCTTGAACTCTTCATATTGCTCGTCATTCATGAGCATGGAAGATGCCCCTACCGAGTAGTTGAGGCCAGCGACCACGATGCCACCGAGTGCGAAGATCCCGATAAGCGCCTTCCAAATCACACCCTCAACCCGAATGGCAAGCAGGATCAAACCAATAGCCAATGGCACAAAGGCCAGGGCTGCTAGGCGATTTGACCACTCTTGAGCAATAAAGGGCGAGGACAGCAAAGCGGTCGACATTACGGCTGAAACCAGGATTGATCGGTCACTGTATTTCAAATTTGACTTTGCAAAGTAACCAATCACGATTAGCACTAGCGCTCCCAATTGACCGCTAATGATCGCAAAGGCAGTCGATGCCTCAGCTCGCATATTGAATATCGCTTGCCAGGAAGGGTCGCTGAACAAACTCAATGGGGTTGAGACTAATTCGATCAGTCTCTCAAAACGGTCTGGAACAAACATCGCTAGTAAAAGCAATACAACGGCCGAAGCGGCGATTGCTAGTGCTCCGCCGATCATCCAAAACTTCAAGGGGCGATTGCGAAGTTGCATCAATAACCAGACGCCTAGAAACAGTGCGCCAAGGAGTAGGACTCCGAAGTGCGTTAGTGCCAATAGCCCAACCAAAGAAAGTAGCCAGATGACCGACTTCTTCTTGGACCAAACCTCCCACTGCATGACAACGTATCCGATGGCAAAGACCAATGGAATGGTGGCCGCGTTCTTTATGAAGTTTCCGGTGAAGAAGTAAAGCTGGATTGGGTTTATCAAAACAGCGGCTATCGCAAGGGCTGGAACCCAAAACGCTTTGGAATTACGAAGCATAAAGAAAATCGGGATTGCACTAAGAGCCGGCAAAACCGCGTCGGTGATTCTTACCGCTAGTGGGATGTCTCCGAGCAGACCACCCAAGCCAGCCTGAATCAGAAAAAGTAATGGTAGGTCATCGAAAGCGAGGCTGCCGGTTTCCAAAATGGAACGAGCTTGCACCCAGTAATAAGCCCCGTCAATACCTGGCAGCAAAGCGCTGTCGGTAAGCGAGAATTTGAGCCAAATTGCAGCGACCGTGGCCAATAGAGCCAGACCGATAGCTAAGAATCCTCTTTTGACTGCGGGAACAACTTCGTACATCAGATCTCCAGATTACTTTTGAACTGTTGCAAGCTACTTAAGATTTCTGGTAATTGCTTGTGACCAAGCTGAAGATTTCAAGACCCATGCCTGAAATCACAACAATTAGTCCTCTAGCACCCCAAGGGCTTTAGCAAGGCTCAGAATCTTCTCGGCACGCTTGAGCCTTGGTGGGTCAGAGCCATCGCGAATCATGCCGCCGGAGGCAGCAAAGTCGGCATAGAACTCTTGTGCCCAAACAATATCTGACTCGGTTGGGCAAATAGTTTCGTTGATCACCACGGTTTGCTTTTCATCCAAGCAAAGTTTGCCGGTAAGGCCCAGTGTGACCGCGAGCGCCGCCTGCTGACGAAGAGCGGAGTGGTTTGGACCAACGGTTGGGCCGTCAATCGGACCTGGCAAATCTCCAATTCGGCTAGCCAGCACCAGCTTGGTCCTTGGATAGCTCATAGCTAGATCATCTGCGCTGGTGCCAGTGTCACGACGGTAGTCGCCAGATCCGAATGCCAAACGGAAGGCTCCCTTAGCCCTGGCAATCTCCACCGCATTTTCGATACCGAGTGCCGATTCAACCAGCGGAATGATTGGCAGGTGAGAACCAAGAAGTTTGTAGGTTTGCTCGACGCTTTGACCATCTTCAGTCTTAGCGAGCATCACACCATTCAGACCTGGGGCACGGCTTAGGGCAATAAGGTCATCCCGCCAAAACTCGGTGCTGGCATCATTTACTCGAACCCATGCCGAGCCAGCATGCAGCCACTGCACCACAGC
>JACCED011796601.1_pt1 | contig 11220 bp, 8 predicted proteins | sample 7455021 | NCBI WGS metagenome assembly JACCED01 (sample SAMN15323456, study PRJNA562643) | freshwater metagenome | isolation source: river surface water | place: USA:Blue River Watershed | collected 2017-08-19
AGTGATGCGAAGTTTTGATCGATATGCAGGCCACTCTTGGGCCCATGGTTTTGGTAGTTTTGCCGAAGGCAATAACTTAGAGTCTACGGGTGAGGCCATCAACAGTTGGGTTGCAGCGTATCACATTGCTCAACTTGAAAACAATCGCGGGATGATGGATGCCGCAATCTATGGTTACACCAATGAAATGTATGCTGCCCAACAATATTGGTTTGATTATGATCAAGATATTTGGTCACAAAAATACCGAGAATATGCTGGTGTTGCAGGCATGATTTGGGGTGGTAAGTATGATTACGCCACCTGGTTTGGTGCGAACCCAACCTTCATTTATGGGATTCAATGGATTCCGACTGGCGAATATTTATCGAGTTATATTTTAGGACAGGCCAAGAAAACAAGATTCACCGCCATCTATAACAAGTATTTAAATGCCAAACGTGGAGCGGTTGACCGTTGGTATGCCTATATGTGGCCTGTGCAAGCGTTAGTCAATCCTACCACTGCCTTAGGTTTATTTGATGATGCCAAAATTTTAGGTGATGAATATCCAGCAGAATTATCCATGGCCTATTACATGATTCAAGCCATGCAAAGTTATCAATATAAAGCTGATAATGCCTTTATGAGAATTCATGCCAAAGTCAGTAGTAGTATTTATTTGAATAATGATAACCAACTCGTCGCCTTAGTCTATAACAGTAGTGATGCAAGCGAATCCATTACCTTCGCCATCGCGGATGAAGGTGAAAAGCGTTTCACCGTGCCTGCGAATAGTTTTTCCACCATCAATTTAAATTAATTAACGTTTTAAAAACGAAGAATAAACGTGTTTTTTTCCTGGGAATAATCGTAGGTTTATTTGTTCCATCACCGCGGCAACTTCTCCAAAAGCAGTGGCAATATTTTTAGATTTACCATCATATGTTGAGGCATTGCCAACAGCAAAGACATTGGGTAAGTTCGTTTCCATTTTAGAATTCACGATGATGCCATCTTGTTTGGTTTCTAGACCCCACGTTTGATACGTACCAATCGCAGCTATAAAACCATAGCAAACCACCATTTCATCTGCTTCAATAGTTAATCTCTTTTGGGTTTCGACTTCGGTAAGGTTGATCTCTAATGCACTTCTTTTTTCAATCGTTAGAATTTCAAAAGGGGTTAAGATCTTACCCTTTAAGGTAAAGGCATCAATGGAATGTTGTAAGGCTCTAAATTCTTGGCGACGATGAATAATCGTTACTGATTTTGCAATCGGTAATAAGGTATTCGCCCAATCTAATGCCGAATCCCCTCCACCTAACACGACCACACGTTTATGTTCAAATCGTTTTAAGTCTTGGACACTGTAATGGACATACGGTAAGACCTCATCTTTCAGCGAATCTAATTTTCTTGGTGATAAGGAACCAGCACCGCTTGCAATCATTACAAACTTCGTTTGAAAGGTTTTTCCCGTTTCACTGATAACCTCATATCCATCCTTGATGGACTTGAGTTGGGTAATTTTTTCACCAGAATGAATGGGAGCTTGCTTGGCAAATGGACGATATTGTTTCATCAGTTCTTCTATGAAGTGATCCGCGCGAATATTGGCAAATCCCGGAATATCGTAAATGGGTTTATCTGGATAAAAGGTTGTTAACAATCCACCTTGTAAAGGTAAGGAATCTACCACCATCGCCTTAACCCCTCTTAAGCCTGCTTGAAAAGCAGCATATATTCCTGAGGGTCCAGCACCAATAATTAATAAATCTTGCATGAGCATTATTATAGTGGGTTTTGTTTAGAAAAGAAAAACTTACCTTTCGGTAAGTGATGTTTCTTGGTTGCGGGGGAAGGATTTGAACCTTCGACCTCCGGGTTATGAGCCCGACGAGCTACCAGGCTGCTCTACCCCGCGATATGGGCGCAATGGCGCTTGATTAGATTAACAAATTTTATATACGATTACAAGGAACTTTACTTCTAATTCGATGAAAAATTCAATTTGGAGCAAGCGACGGGAATCGAACCCGCGGCACGACCTTGGGAAGGTCGGGTATTGCCATTATACGACGCTTGCAACATTCATTATTTTACTCATTCTAAGGTTAAAAACCAATCGTTTTCAATTAGGGAAAAAGTATGAATTATGATACGATATTATCGTTAAAAAGGAGCTATTATGCACAAATCAACATCACTCATTCTTTCGTCTCTAGCACTTGCAACTGGTATTGCGGCCTTAACCATAAGTTTGGTTGTACCTGGACCCATGGGTTCTCCTGGATCATCTGGTAACAATGGAAATACCGGTCCAATTGGCCCTTCAGGTGAAGATGGCCAAACGCCATATATCGGTGAAAATGGTAACTGGTGGATTGATGATGAAGACACTGGTGTTTCCGCATCTGCAACGGGTCAAGCCCAAGAATTTTTCCCACAAGTCAATGTTGGGCTTACCCCATTAGAAGAAGACCTCATTGAAGAAACATGGATTGATGAACTTACAACCTTATCACTTCAACAAGCTTACGCCAATAATCTCATCACCAATGAAGGTTATATTGGCATCAGTACACCAGCAGAACTCATGGCCATCAGTAATGCCGCTGGCAAATATGTTTTATTAAATTCGATTGATTTTTCGAATGTGGTAGCACCTGCATGGTCTCCGATTAACTTTTTTGATGGTTTAAATAAAATTCCCTTTTCAGGGATATTAGATGGAGCAGGTTTTAGAATTGATGCCTTGTTATATACCACGATTGATAATGATCAATACTATGATTATTACGGCATGTTTGATGAATTAGATGGTGCCGCGATTCGTAACCTTACGATTGCTGGTTTTAATTTTTTTAAAGATATAATCAGTTACATGGGTTTACTTGCAGGAAGAGCAAGTCATTCAACCTTTGAAAATATTGATTTCATCAACAATCGGCTAAGCGCAAATGGAGATTATATTGGTGGGATTGCTGGCGTTTTAAATCATTCCACAGTGTCTTTTATTGACATTAATTATCTCAGTATTTCTGGACATTCTTATCTAGGTGGACTAGCAGGTGAAACGAATTTATCTGTATTTTCGAGTGTTCTCACGAGTGATGTTTCCATCGATGGCCGATATGGATTTCATGGTGGTATAGCTGGTTATTCAGAACAAAGTGTCTATGTAAAAATATTAAGTGAACTCTCTATCTTGCTCGGTGGCAATGCCCTAGCAACGGAAAGAGGTAGTATTGGCGGACTCATCGGTACCTCGTATGGTGATCGCCTTGTGATGATTGAAACACAAGGATTAATGGAATTCACCACCCTTGATCCAGTTTCTTATTCCATTCAAAGAGTAGGTGGAACAGTTGGTTTTGCCTCAAATACAGTGTTTTATCAAGTGGTAAACAGAATTGATATCGCGATTTTGTTTCAATTTCCAATCCAAAACTTAAGTATTGTTTCAATCGGTGGGATAGCTGGGGCAACTGAATTTGCCGCGCTTTATCAAGTTCTGAATGAAGGCAATGTCAGATTAATTTATGATCGAAATACGTTGGATGGATCAATTTACTTATATGGTGGAGACTATCCAATCGAATATTTAGGCGGCATCATTGGATATGTGTATGCTTCAAGTTATCTTTATCAAGTTGTGAATACAGGTGAAATTGAAGGGGTTGTGGATGTGGGCGGCATTGTTGGTTCTACAGGTATTCCACTTTGGTATTTCCAACAATTTATTTATATGAATGAAATTGCAAGTTTAGGAACTGTAAGTGGCGTATTGAATGTAGGCGGTATTATGGGTTTAAATGATGTTCGCACAAATTTAATTGCCAGAAACCTCATGAATTATAATCAAGTTTATGGTGAACAACGTGTAGGTGGATTATTTGGCGTCTTAGCACCGACAATGTCTGTTAAAGTAACCATTAAAAATGCTTATAACTATGGTGATGTTATCGTCAAAAATTATGATGGTGGTGGGTTAATTGGTGCAACCTGGCCAATTGATTTTGATTTTAATTTCCCTCTTTTAGGTGAAGTTCATCTTTATCACTCCTTTAATATGGGTGAGATCATTGCATTAGAAATTGGAAAAACTGGTGCCGGTTCCTATAACAATTTGGCAATCGGAGCCATTGTGGGAAATCGGGTCATCTTAACCTTGATGTACGGTGTTAGTTACCTTTTACAAGAATCAGAAATTGAAATGTATAGTTTTGATTTTGACAACAATATTTATGTCGCCTCAGGAGACTTTATCGATGTGACGTTACCAGGTGTTGGGGTAGGCAATCAAGTTGATGTGGCATTTAACCTTTATCGAGAAGACTATACTGATCCAAATTCATTCCTTTATGGAAACGTTTGGGACTTTCAAAACGTTTGGATGTTTGTCGATAACAATGGAATTGAAACCATTCCAGTCCTTCGTTTTATCAGTAATTTGAATGCATAATCCTCTATAAAATTGATCAAAGCATTGATATGATGGTGATATGAAAAAACAATATCTAAGGTCTTTCATTTTAATCACAACTTTATTATCTGCATGTGATATTCCGTTTCCTTCGACTTCCGAGTCATTATCAAGCGTCCTGAGCATCGAAAATTCAAGTTTAGAGAGTTCTCAAATCACGTCCTTGGATTCGAGTTTGGATGACACAAGCGTAACCGCTTCTTCCAATTCAAATCCTTCCATTTCATCTTCCGATTCGAGTTCAAGTAGTGTGGTTTCAAGTGAAATCGCCTCTAGTCAATCTTCCATCAGCTCCTCTTCTTCTAGTTTGACCACCTCCGTTGTAAACTCAAGTTCACCGGTTTCATTGATCACCATTCCTTCAAACGCGCCAAATTACTATCAAAATATATCCCCCTCCTTATCCGGCGAAGCGCTTAAAAACGCCTTGGATATTCTAATATCCTCTAATATTGATGTTGATTATAATTGGTACCGTTATGAATCTGCAGATGAATCCTTAACGGAAACCAATAAAGTCATCACCATCTATCCTCGCCGTAACTATCTCAAGACTGCTCATGTCAGTGGCAACACCGCAGCGACATGGAATCGTGAACATACGTATCCCCAATCCAAGATTAGTGGGGCAGCTCTTGATGACAATCACCATATTTTCGCCGATGATTGGAAAACCAATAGCACCCGCGGTAACTATCGTTTTGGAATCATCGCGACAAAGAATTCAACGACCCAAGTCAAAGACTCTAGTAATCTGGTGACCGATAATTATGTTGCTGGTGGTTTCTTTGAACCAAACGATGCTGCGAAAGGTGAAGTTGCTAGGGCAACACTTTACATGAATACCCTTTATGGATATACATTAGATGGTAATTTTCAATCCAATGAATTAGCCGTTCTCTGGGCGTTACAATACCCACCGACCAATCGGGACATGCAACGCAATAACCGCGTCTATACAAACCAAGGTAACCGTAATCCTTATGTTGATGAACGTAATTATATTTGTCTAGTATATGGGATGACGTCTTTCAATACGCGACAAGCTTGTGGACTTGCTTAACGTAAATCTGATTTCGCAAAATTCTTGCCACCGACATATAACAATAAACCAATGAGGGTGAGGTTACTGCCAAGGGTTTTCCAAATATAACCTTGTGTATCCGTACTAAAGAAATTAATTCGGGACGGTACAAAGAAGTTGAAGAGACTACCTATATTCGCTAAGCGTTGTAATTGATAAAAATAAACCCATTCAAAAGCAGCATTAATATCAGCTTGCGCTTTTTCAAATGCAGCGAGGTCTGTGAATTGATCAATATCGAGTAAGACGGTCGCTTCAATAATCGTCTTGATAATCGTGGTTAAGGTCGGACCGAGCACAAAGATTAATAAGGTAAAGATAATTGCCGCGGCCGTCGTTTTAGATTTTAATGCTAACCAGGTTGTGAGTAAAACCCCAGTGATCATTAATAAATAACCAAAACTCATATGAATCATAAAGTTAGCAAACGTGCCACCATCATCCACGGTAATCGGAAATATGATAAGCCACGAAAATGCGCTTGGTAAAGCGTGAAACAAGATTAAACCAATGATGGTAATAATCACAGACATCATCATCTGAACAATGTAAATTTCAAATTTGGAATAGCCGGCAATAATTTTATTACGAATCGTCCCTTGGGTTATATCTGTAGCGATAAATAAACTGGTGACAACACCAATCAATAAAATTTGTATTTGTCCTAATTGAAAGCTTGATTCAAGAATGCTTCTAGCGGTTAGAAAAAAATTGAATTCTCCAGGGTTGATTTCCACTTTGGTAATCCACGCGACGAGAACATTTAGACCACCTAATACAAAAATAATCACAGCGATGACAATTGCAGAGGTTTGTCTTCTTAAACGAGCAAATTCAATGGCAAATAATCGTTTCATGGTTATTTACCTCCGATCATTTTCATAAAGAAGGCTTCTAAATCATCGCTCTCTTTATTCATATGAACCAACTCAATATTTTGTTTGAGCAATTCATTCAAATAAGGTTGAATCGGTTGTTGACCATAGATTTTAAGTTGTTGACCACTTAACTCAAAATCCTTAAAACCTTGTTTGATTAAAGGTTCAAGGTTAAATGAGTTAGATGCTAATGAAAGAACAGTCGCTTGTCTCGATTCCTTTTGTAATTCCGCAGCAGTAATTTCTCTTAATAACTTGCCATGATCAATAAATCCGTAACGCGTAGCAAGTTTAGAAAGTTCGGTTAACATATGCGAACTAATCAGCATGGTCAGACCTTCTTCTTGATTTAATTTCAAAAGAAGGTTTCGTAAATCCCGAATGCCTTCAGGGTCTAATCCATTATTCGGTTCATCTAAAATGAGAAAAGTAGGATTTGAGATTAAAGCCATCGCAATACCTAATCGTTGTCGCATCCCTAAGGAGAAATTCTTGGCTTTCTTCTTCTTTTCAATCAGTAACTTTTCTAAATCAACTTTCTTTAAAACGTTTTGGATCACCAGGTTATGGTTTTCTTTGATGCCTAACAAAATACATTGAAGTTTTAAATTTTCATACGCGGATAAATTTAAGTGTAATGCTGGGGATTCAACGACTGCAGCCATTTTCTTTCTGGCTCTAACAACTTTCATTGGTTCGGTTTCACCGAATAAGGCAAACGATCCTTTACTAGGCTCTGCAATGCCTGCAATCACGCGAATCAAGGTCGTTTTCCCGGCCCCATTCTTACCAATAAAACCATATATATCACCTTTTTGAATGGTGAGATTCACACCATCTAACGCGCGAGTTTTCCGATAGACTTTTGTCAAATCCATGGTTTTTAATATTTCCATAATGTTTCCTTAAAGTAAGTATAAAGCTCCATAAATAAAAAAACACCCTTGATAGGTGTTTTATTTTAGATTTGGTAGCTGCGGAGGGATTCGAACCCCCGACCTGCCGGGTATGAACCGGACGCTCTAGCCAACTGAGCTACGCAGCCATGTCTTGGTGGAGCCAAGGGGGATCGAACCCCTGACCTCCTGGTTGCAAACCAGGCGCTCTCCCAGCTGAGCTATGGCCCCATATGCACCAAGCGTGCGACATAATCTTATTATTTTTTCACTTAATTTACAAGCAATTTAAGCGAATGGCGCGCCGGGTAAGACTCGAACTCACAACCCCTAGGTTCGAAGCCTAGTACTCTATCCAGTTGAGCTACCGGCGCACACTTGGATATTATAAAGCAATTTAAGCTGAATTAGCGAAAGCGTTTTAAAAATTCAATCGTGCGTTTTTGTTGAGGATGATCAAAGATTTGTTCTGGGGTACCATCTTCGATGATTTGACCTTGATCAATAAAAATAACCCGGTCTGCGACTTCTTTTGCAAATGACATTTCGTGGGTTACTACAATCATGGTCATTCCTTCGTTCGCTAAATCTTTCATGACGGTTAACACTTCACCGACAAGTTCAGGATCAAGCGCTGAAGTGGGTTCATCAAATAATAAAATGTTCGGTTTCATCGTTAAAGCACGCGCGATTGCAACGCGTTGTTTTTGTCCGCCAGATAAGGATAACGGAGAGGCATGAACAAAGTCCATCATCCCTACTTTCTTTAAATATTCACGAGCAAGGGTCGCCACCTCCGCTCGAGGGCGTTTCAATACGGTCGTTGGACCAATCACACAATTCTCTAAAACATCCATATGGGGGAATAAATTAAAGGATTGAAATACCATGGTCACTTCCGCGCGAAGGGTTTGTAGGTTTGCTCCGCGGACATTGAATGGTTTGCCTTGATAGATCATTTGCCCAGATGTCGGATATTCTAATAAATTTAACATTCTTAATAAGGTCGATTTACCACTACCAGAAGGACCAATAATACAGGTGACTTGTCCAGGTTGAAAACCAACCGTTAAGTCTTGAATGACCTTCACATTACCAAAAAATTTGGTAACGTTTTCTAATTTAATGATGTCCTGGGCCATCGCTTACATCCACGACTTCCAAGGTGGTTTGTGAGGTGGGAAATGACACCCGATTGACCACATGAAGTTTCCTTTCAATCCATTTTAACAATGCACTAAATGATATCGTCATGATCAGATATAAGATCGAAACAATAAAGTAAACTTCAAACTGACGGTAATACGTCGTGGTTAAAAATCTTGAAGAATAAAATAAATCACTGACGGCGATGACCGATAACACAGCCGTATCTTTAATATTAACGATAATTTCATTTCCAAATGCCGGTAGTGAATTCTTAATCGCTTGAGGAAAGACAATACGCATCATCATTTGACCATAGGTCATCCCGAGAGATAAACCAGCTTCTGTTTGTCCCTTCTCAATCGCCTGAACACTTCCTCTTAGTATTTCAGCGATATAGGCAGTGGTATTTAAACCTACCACCGTAATCCCTGCAATAAAGGCTGGCCAATATCCAGCAAAGTAAATCACGCCATAATAAATGACGGTGGCTTGTACGATCATCGGTGTGCCACGAAAGACTTGAATATAGACCTTTGAAAAACTATTACCAATGTTACGAAAAAACCGATAGACTTTTGAATCCATCGGTTGCTTTGGTAACACCCGTAACGCCACAAGGGGAAGGGAAAGCACAATTCCAATCAAGGTGCCGGTGATTGCAATGAATAATGTGGTGAACACACCGATTGCAAAGACGTACCAATGATTGGTAATTAAAAACCATACCCCTTCAAAGAACCCTTGTGGCATATACGATTAATTTATTCTAGATTACTGGCTTGTTCGCTTGCTTCAGCCATCCAAGATAAACGCGTTTCTTCTGATAAGGCAGTAAGTGCAGCTTCAATACCTTCTAACAAGAAAGTATCCGCTTTTCTTAAACCTACTGAAACGGTGATTAAGAAATCGTCATTAGGTTGCGCTTCATCATCCAAGATGGTGATGAGTTCAATGGCAGATCCGTGTTGGGTCACCATTTGTTGTGCGAATGGTTCTTCGGCAAGAATCGCATCAATACCACCTTCTTGATTTGGATCATTCGATAGAGCTAATAATGCTGTAATAGCATCAGGATAAGATGGTAATGCAGTTGCGTGAATCCAACCATCCGTTTCAGCATAACCGGAAATGATATCGTCTTGAAGAGTGCCTTGTTGGGCAACAACATTGGCACCTGCAAAATCTGCGACCGTTGTGGCATCAGCATAATCTGAACCAGGTAACACGATCATAATCGAACGGGTTTCAAAATAGGGTTGTGAGAAACTAATCGTTTCACGACGAGCTGGTGTATCCGTCATCCCAGCAATAATGGCATCAATGTTTCCCGACGTTAGGGAAGGAATTAAACCATCCCAATCGGTTTTAATGATGCGTAATTCAACATCAAGTTCTGTAGCTAAATAGGAAGAAACACGAACGTCATAGCCATCGCATAAAAAAGAAGAGTCTTGAATGGCAACCGTTGTATCCGTTGCCGTTGTCGTTGACCAGTTGAATGGGGCATAACCACATTCTAGACCAACGGTAAGAATCCCATCTTCCAATGCGGGTGGGAGCGTGCCACAACTTGCTAATGCAAGGGCTGGCATGACTGCGAATAAGGCGGATTGCTTTTTCATTTTTTTTACCTCCTTAAAATAAAATAAGCATCGCCCTACCGATGCCTAAGGAGACAAATAAAATGTCTTCTTGTATCGATAGCGCCTCTACCACATAGGTGGTAGGAGTCTAGAGGAATGTTATTCCCTAGCCCAATCAAGACATTTGACAATATCTTGTTTCGGCAATCTTCCCTTTCGTATGGATCACAGAGTTCCCTCTCACCACACTACTCTTGTTGACTGCGCCTCTATCTAAGAGATGGATTTATCTTATCAAAATTACTTCATAGATGTAAAGCATTATTTTTAGAAATGAAAAAGTCCCTTTGATTGGGACTTTTGATGGTTTGAACTAAATTTTTAAATCGCCTTCGCCATACCATTTCAATTTTCTTGCATACCCATCTACAAGCCAAACTAAGATAATGGGTAACGCAATTTGTAAGATGAAAATGGATAAAAGTGCACCAAGTAAATTTCCTTCCATCGCAGACAAGGTTGCAAATTGACCTACCAATCCTGACGTGCCCATGCCTGCTCCAGTTGCATCCGTTAAGGTTTGAAACACCATCGTTGAAACCGGTCCTAATATTGCACTGACGATAATCACAGGTAACCATAGCATGGGTTTTTTCATCGCGTTTTTAAACTGCAACATTGATGTTCCTAATCCAACGGAAATCGTCGTACCTAGGTCATTATCTCGTCGACCCATCACCGCAAAACCAAGCATGTGAACAGCACATCCAATCACAGCTGCGCCGCCTGCTAATCCCGAAATGCCAAATGAAATGGCAATACCAGCAGAAGAAAATGGTGAGGTTAAAATAATGCCCATCAGCACACTGACAATCACGCCCATCAAGAACGGTTGTAAGGTGGTCGCAGAATTGACAAATTCTCCAATCGCACTGGCAATTGAACTAATCGGTTGAAAATATAACAAGGTGAATAATGTTCCTGTTAAGATCGAAAATAAAGGAATGAGAATAATATCAAAAGGGGTTTTTTTCTTGAAGACGAGTTCCACAATCAATAATGCAGAAATGGTGGTGACATAGGCAACAAGTGGATCGGCTCGTAAGACTAAGCCTGACGCCGTGGATAAACCGCCAATCACCATGGCGCCAATCAATTTAAG
>JACCED010216795.1_pt1 | contig 11216 bp, 13 predicted proteins | sample 7455021 | NCBI WGS metagenome assembly JACCED01 (sample SAMN15323456, study PRJNA562643) | freshwater metagenome | isolation source: river surface water | place: USA:Blue River Watershed | collected 2017-08-19
GGCTCGTGCATGGCGGGCTCTCCGTCGATGCACCCTAGCAGCGGGCCTGGCGGCCGCTGCCGCCGCAGGGGCCGTTCGCGCCTGGCCCGACCGGGCCGGCCCGGGGAGCGGTCGCTATAATTCCGGGTTCCGGCTGCCGGTGTAGCTCAGTCGGTAGAGCAGCTCATTCGTAATGAGAAGGTCGCGTGTTCGATTCATGTCACCGGCACCACGCACCCCGGAAAAGGCCCGTCCAGCGCGGGCCTTTTTCTTTTCAGGCGCCGGGATGTCGGACCTTTTATGGCCTATATTCAGTCCGAACCGGAGGCATGTTGCATGCGCTACTCGACCCAAGTTAAACCGATCAGTTACCTCAAGGCCCATGCGGCCGAAGTGCTGGCTTCGCTGGGTGAACAACGCGAACCCCTGGTGATCACGCAGAACGGCGAAGCCAAAGCGGTTCTGCAGGATGTGGCCAGCTTCGAAGCCACCCAGGAGACCCTCGCCCTGCTGAAGGTGCTGGCCCTGGGCAATCAGGACATTGCGGCAGGCCGCGTCAAACCGGTCGGGGATGTGGTGGCTCGCCTGAAGGCACGCCAGGTCGCCGGCTGATGCCCGCCACCTTCCGTGTTCTGCTCACCCGGGGCGCAGAGCAGGACATCGAGGCCATCCACGAGTACATCACCACGGCTGATGGGCCTGCGCGTGCCGACCATGTACTGGACCAACTGATGGCTACGGCGAACAAACTGGCCGTCATGCCGGAACGAGGCAGCCATCCCCGGGAACTCCTCGACCTCGGAACCAGGGAGTACCGGCAGGTCTTCTTCAAGCCCTACCGGCTGATTTACCGTGTCATCGAGCGCGATGTATTCGTGTACGTGATCGTCGATGGCCGGCGCGACCTGCAATCGCTGCTGGCGCGCCGCCTGCTGCTGGCCTGAGGCGGCACTCCGGCGCGGCGGGCTCACAGCACCCGAAAGGCCAGCACCGCCACCAGCGTGGGCGGCAGCGCCGCGATCAGCAGGCCCAGCGGGTTGACGGTGTTGTCGTTGAACTGCCCGCGCAGGATCGCCACGCCGGCGGGGTTGGGTGCGTTGGCGATCACGGTCAGGCCGCCGCCGGTGACCGCGCCAGCCACCAGGGCCACCTTGAACTCGTCGCTCAGGCCTTCCACCAGCGAGCCCAGGTAGGTCAGCGCCGCGTTGTCGGTGATGGCCGTGAGCGCCGTGGCGCCGAAGTAGACCGCATCCGCGCTCATGCCCATGAGGACCGGCTCCAGCCACCACTGCTGCTGCCCGCCCAGCACCACCAGGCCGGCCAGGAAGAAGGCCACCAGCAGCGCCTCGCGCAGGATCAGCCGCTCCTGGTGGCGGGCATAGGCGGTGACGAAACCCATGAAGAACAGGAAGACGCCCAGGAACACCGGCGGGTGGTGCGCGAACACCACCACCAGCACCAGGAACAGCAGGTGCATCGCGGTGACAGGCCAGGGCGAGGCGCCTTCGGACGGCGCCTTCTGCGCCATGTGGCTCAGCTCCTGGCGGAACAGGAGCATGGCCGATGCGGCGTTGACGATCACCGCGATGGCGGCCTTCCAGCCGAAGGTGGAGATCATGAAGGCGAAGTCCCAGTTCCACTGGGCCGCCACCATCAGCACCGGCGGCGCGGCAAACGGCGTGAGCGTGCCACCGATCGAGATGTTGACGAACAGCACGCCCAGGGTGACGTACTTGAGCTTGCTGGAAATCGGCCGGGAAAACAGCGTGTCGCGCAGCATCAGGGCCGCCAGCGTCATCGCCGCCGGCTCGGTGATGAAGGACCCCAGCAGCGGCACGAAGGCCAGCACCAGGAAATACAGCGCCATGCCCTCGGGCAGCGGCATGTAGCGCGCCACGTAGCGCACCATCACGCCGGACAGCTGGAGGATCGGCCGGGTGCCGGCGATCACCATGATCGCGAACACGAACAGCGGCTCGGTGAAGTTGCGGCTGTCGAGGTACTGGGTGGCCTCCTGCTTGCCCAGGAGGGCGAACATGAACACCATCAGCACCATCGCCCAGAAGCCGAACACCACCTCGACCTCGCCGAGCAGGTGCCAGATGCCGGCGTGACGTGGCTGCGCGTGGGCCAGCCGCTCGAAGAGCCTGGTGGAGAAGGTGTGGAGGACGGCCAGCCCGAACAGGGTGGCGCCGATGATCTGGATCAGGGTCGGGTCGGTCATGGTCGCAAAGGATCGCAATGGCGAAACCTGCGAGGCGGCCCGACCTTCGCATGAACCTGCGGCCCCACCCTGGGGCAGCACCCGCCGCGGAGTGTATCCTGACGAAAAAGACCCGCCATGACCACTGCCTCCTCCCCTGTCCCGGCACTTTCCGCCGACCTGGTCCGCGCCTTCGCCCCGAACGGCCGCCTGCGCGCCTCGATCAACCTCGGCAACCCGATCCTCGCCAGCCGCGACGCGGCCACCGGCGAGGTGCGCGGCGTCTCAGTGGACCTGGCCCGCGGCTTCGCGCAGCGGCTGGGCGTCCCGCTGGAGCTGGTGGTGGTGGACACCGCCGACAAGTCGGTGGACGTGGTCACCCGCGAGGAGGCCGACATCGGCTTCTTCGCGGTCGACCCCAAGCGCGGCGAAGGGGTCCACTTCACCGGGCCGTACGTGCTGATCGAGGGCTGCTACCTGGTGCGGGAAGACTCCCCGATCGAGCGCAACGAGCAGGTCGACCACGCCGGCATCCGGCTGGTGGTGGGACTGGGCAGCGCCTACGACCTGTACCTCTCCCGTGAGATCCACGCGGCGACGCTGGAGCGCGCGCCCACCTCGCCGGCGGTGGTGGACCACTTCATCGCCACCGGTGCCGACGTGGCCGCCGGGGTGAAGCAGCAGCTGCAGGCCGACGCGTCGCGCGTGGGCGGCCTGCGCCTGCTGCCGGGGCGCTTCATGGTGATCCGGCAGGCCATGGGCTGCCCGCGTGGCCGGGGTGCGGCGGCGGCCGAAGCGCTGCGTGCGTATGTGGAGGGCATGAAGGCCAGCGGCTTCGTGGCCGAGGCGCTCGCGCGGCACGGCATCGAAGGGGCATCGGTAGCGCCGGCGGAACCGGACGCCTGAGAGGCGAGCTCGGGGGACTCGGCGGGCTCAGCGCACGAACGGGTCCACGTAGTCCGCGCCCAGCCCCACCGCCGCATAGTGCCGGCGGCACATCTCGATCTTGGTGAACACGTCCTCGTAGCCGGTCGTCTGGCCGGCTTCGTCGACATACACCATGGCACCGTGGATGTTGAACTGGGTGATCATTTCCTGCGAGCCTGCCATCTCGTCGACCACCAGGGTGTGGATCTCGCCCGGCGGCTCGTAGACGAAGCTGCCCTCGCGCGCCACCCAGTCATGCTCGAGGTAGCGCCAGGCGCCGCGGATCACGTAGCCCGTGACCCACGAGGGATGGATGTGCCGCGACAGCACGCCGCTCTTGCGCACCCGCAGCAGGTTGCACCAGCTGCCGGTGACGGTGTTGAACAGGAGCGGCCGGAACCACACCTGCGGCGCCTGCGGCACCCACACCCGCTCGTCGTCGGGGATGGCCTGGACCGCGATTTCCTTCTGGATGCCGGGTTGCTGCACGATCATCGGAATGCCTTTCTCGGTCATGCGACCAGGTAGCCACCATCCACCGGCAGCACCACGCCGGTGACGAAGCCCGCCGCCGGACTGGCCAGGAACAGCACCGGGCCGGCCACGTCCGCCGGGGTGCCCCAGCGGCCCATGGGGGTGCGGCCCAGGATGGCGGCGCTGCGGGCCGCGTCGTCCTGCAGCGCCTGCGTGAGGGGGGTGGCGATCCAGCCCGGGGCCACCGCATTGACGCGGATACCGTCGGCCGCATAAGCGATCGCCAGGCTCTTGGTCAGTTGCGCGACGCCGCCCTTGCTGGCGCTGTAGCCCGGCACCAGCCCGCCGCCGAAGAAACTGAGCATGGAGGCGGTGTTGACGATGCAGCCGCCCGCGGCCTTCAGCAGGGGCCGGGCCGCGGCGCACACGCGCATCGTGCCATTGAGGTTGATGTCCACCGTGTCGGCAAAGGCCTTCGGGTCGTGCTCGGCGCCACGGCGGATGGCGCCGGCGCAGTTGACCACCACGTCCAGCCGGGGCAGCGTGCCGACGAGGGCCTGCACCGCCGTCTCGTCCCGGACGTCAAGCCGCTCGAAGCGCAAGGCCGCAGCCTCGTCGCGCGCCCGCGCCACCTCGGCCTCGGTGGCGCCGGTGGCCAGCACGGTGTCGCCCTGCGCGGCGAAGGCGCGGGCGATGCCCAGGCCGATGCCGCTGGTGCCGCCAGTGACCAGCACCGCGCGGGAGGAAGGGTTTGCGTTCATACCGGGTAGGAGGCCAGGGCCTGGAGGACCCGCTCGCGGCGGGGAATCGGTTCGACCGCGCCGTAGCCTTCGGTGGACAGGGCGGCGGCCACACTCGCATACCGGCCCGCCTCGCGCAGGCCGTCGCCCGCGAGGCGGCGCGCCACAAAGGCGCCGCCGAAGGTGTCGCCCGCGCCGGTGGCGTCCAACGGCTGGCAGGCCTGCGGGGGCAGGCGGTGGCGCTCGGACGCCGAGGCCACCAGCGCGCCTTCCCCGCCCATCTTGAGCGCGACGTCGCGCGCGCCCAGGGACAGGCAGCGGTCCACGATGGCGTCGGGGTCGGTCAGCCCGGTCAGGGCGGTGACGTCGTCGTAACTGGGCAGGCAGATGTCGGCCAGGCGCATCAGGTCGGTCATGACCGCGCGGGCACGGGCCAGCGTCCAGAGCTTCAGGCGCAGGTTGGTGTCGAAGGAGACGAGCACGCCCGCCGCGCGCGCGGCCTCGACGGCGGCGTACACCGTGTCGCAGGCGCTGGTGGAGATCGCCAGCGAGATGCCGGAGACATGCAGGCAGCGCGCCTGGCGGATGCGCGCCAGCGGCAGGTCGGCCGGGACCATGCGGCTGGCCGCCGAGCCGGCACGGAAGAAGGAGAAGTGGTGGCCCTGGGCGTCGTGCGTGACGAAGTAGATGGCGGTGAAGGCCGCCGGGTCGGTGCGCACGCCGCCGTGGTCCACGCCCTCGGCATCCCACAGCGCGCGCAGGCTGCGGCCATACGGGTCGTCGCCCACCGCGCTGAGGTAGCCGACGCGCGCGCCCTGGCGCGCGGCGGCGATGGCGAAGTTGGAGGTGTCGCCGCCGAACCCCTGCAGGTAGCTGCGGCCCCCGTTCTCGCCGGTCTGGTTGAACTCCACCATCGGCTCGCCCAGGGCGAGGATGTCGAAGGCAGGGCCGGGATCGGCAGCCACGGTCAGATGCGGCCGTACTTGGCCAGGCCTTTGCGCAGGGACTTCTCGGCCATGATCAGGCGGGCCTGCTCCAGCTCGCGCGCATCGATCTCCTGGGCCATGGCCAGCACCTCGGCGGCCTTGCCCTGCGGCACGACGACCACGCCGTCGACGTCGCCGACGATGATGTCGCCCGGGTGCACCATGATGCCGCCCACGCGCACCGGCACCTGCGAGGCCACCGTGCGGTAGCGGCCCAGGGTGGTGCCGGGGCTCACGTCGCGGGCATAGACCGGGAAGCCGTAGTCGCGGCGGATCTCGGTGAGGTCACGCACGCCGCCGTCGAGCACTGCGCCGGCATGGCCGTTGGCCACCGCGCCGGCGGTCATGAGGCCGCCCCACACCGCCACGTCGGGCTCGCCGCCCTCGATGGAGATGACGATCACGCTGCCGCGCGGCGCCTCGTCGATCAGGTCCAGCGCATGCTGGGGCGGCACGAATTCGTCGGTGGCGGCCTCCAGCACCGTGGCGGCGGGACCGCAGATGCGCTTGTCGTTGATGCGGGGCTTGATGGCACTGGCCATGTAGCCGCGCTTGCCGCACACCTTGTCCACCGCGTCGGCCACGGAGGCCACGGCCACTTTGCTGAAGGCGTCGATCAGGTCGTTCATGGAATCGTCTCTGGAAAAAAGAAAGAAGGCGCGGCGCCTCACCAGCGATTGAGCCAGTGCAGCGGCGCCTCGCCGCGCAGCACGCGCACCGCCTCCTCGGCGGCCTTGCGCTGCAGGTCGCGCATGGACTCCTGGCTGTACCAGCCGATGTGGTTGGTCACCACCGCGTTGTCCAGCGCGAAGAGGGGGTGCCGGATGTCCGGCGGCTCGGGGTCGAACACGTCCAGCCCCGCGCCGAGCAGGCGCCCTTCGCGCAGGGCGGCGGCCAGCGCGTCCAGGTCCACCAGCCCGCCACGGGCGGTGTTGACCAGGATGGCCGTGGGCCGCATCAGCCCCAGGCGCCGCGCGTCGATCATGTGGCGTGTGGCGGGGGTGAGCGGGGCGTGCAGCGAAATCAGGTCGGCCTCGCGGCAGACGTCGTCGAGGCTGGCGGCCTCGGCGCCCGGGGGCAACTCGGCCCGCGGGTCGTGCACCAGCACGCGGCCGAAACCGAAGGCGGCCAGTTTCTCGTGGGTCATGCGGGCGATGCGCCCGTAGCCCACCAGGCCCAGCGTGCGCCCGCGCCAGCGGTACATCGGCTGCAGCACGCCGGTGCTCCAGCGGCCGGCGCGCACTTCGCCATCGTGCAGGCGGATGCGGCGGGCCACCGCCAGCGCCAGGGCCACCGCCTGGGAGCTGACCTCGTCGGTGCCGTAGTCCGGCACGTTGGCCACCATCACGCCGCGCGCGCGCGCGGCGTTCTGGTCGATGTTGTCCACGCCGATGCCGTAGCGGATCACCGCCTTGCAGCGGGTCATCGCGCCGATGACGTCGGCCGTCACCGGCGACTCGCGCACCAGCACCACGTCCGCATCGACCACCGAACGGGCGGCGGCCTGCGGATCGCCGCGGCAGGGGGCGAGCAGGAACTCGGCCCCCGCCTCGGCGAGCAGGCGCGTCTCCTGGTCGTAGGCCTCGTAGCCGTCGTCCAGGGCGACGACGGTTGCACGGGGCGGGAGGACCACGGTCATGGGTGCGGTCGGCGGCGTGCCGCTTACTTGCGCGCGGCGTTGGCGGCGGCCAGCAGCTTGTCCGCCCACTCCTTGCTCACCTCGGCGTCGAGGTAGGCCTTCACCGCAGGCTGGGCCACGCGGCGGAAGCGGTCGATCTCGGCGGGGGTCAGCTCGGTCACGGTCATGCCCTTCTCGGACAGCACCTTCTTGGCGGACAGGTCCTGGTCGCGGGTCATGTCGCGGTGGATCTTCTGCGCCTTGGCCACGCCCTCGTCGACGGCGCGCTTCTCGGCGGCCGACAGGCCGTTGTAGAAGCGGTCGTTGATCAGGTAGGCATGCAGGCTGTACACGTGGCCGCCCAGGGACACGTGCTTCTGGTGCTGGTACAGACTGGCGGCCATGATGTTGGTCACGCCGTTTTCCTGGCCGTCGGCGGTGCCCTGGGCCAGGGCGGCGGGCAGCTCGCCCCAGTCGATGGCGGTGGGGCTGGCGCCCAGGGACTCGACCAGCTTGATGAACACCGGGCTGGGCTGCACACGCATCTTCAGGCCCTTCATGTCGTCGGGCGTGCGGATCGGGCGCTTGCTGTTGGTGAAGTGGCGGATGCCGTTGTCGGCATAGGCGGCCAGGCGAATGCCGGTGCGGCGACGCATGTCCTCGGCCAGGTCCTTGCCGAACTGGCCATCGAGCACCGCGTAGGCGTGGGCGTGGTCGTTGAACAGGTAGGGCAGGCCGAAGATGTTGAAGGTCTTGTAGACGCCGGGAATGCCGCCGTCATGCACCACCGCCAGTTCGACGGTGCCCAGGCGCAGGCCTTCCATCACCTGCTGCGCGGGGCCCAGCTGGCCGGCGGGATAGATCTCCACTTTCAGCGAACCGTTGGTGGCCTTTTCCACATGGTCCTTGAAGGCCAGGGCCGCCGCGTGCTTGGGCTGGTCGGCCTTGCCCGGCTGGTAGTGGGTGTACTTGATCGTCTTCTGCGCCATGGCGGGCATGGCGAAGGTGGCGGCTGCGGCGGCGACCGCGGCCAGGAAATGCATGCGACGGATCTTCATGGTGTCTCCTCTTGGTGGTGGTGTGAAGAAGGCGATGCGCCCGGGGAAAACTCTTCGGAATGCGTCAGTTCTTGTAGCCCAGCGTGGCCGGCAGCCAGGTGGACAGCTCGGGGACGTAGGTCAGCAGGCCCAGCACCACGAGCAGGGCGACCAGCATGGGGGTGGCCTCGCGCACCATGGGCCCCATGCGCACGCCGGAGACCACCGAGGTGACGAACAGCAGGCCACCCACCGGCGGCGTAACCATGCCCAGGGTGAGGTTCACGATGACCACGATGGCGAAGTGCAGCGGGTTCAGGCCCGCGGCATCGGCCAGCGGCGCCAGGATGGGAACCATGATCATCACGCCCGGCAGCGGCTCGATGAAGATGCCCACGAGCAGCAGCAGCACGTTGACCGCCAGCAGCAGCATGCCCTGGGACAGGTCCATCTGCGCGATCCAGCCGGCCACCTGCTGCGGGATCTGGCCCACGGTGAGCACCCAGGCGAACACCGCCGAGGTGGCCACGATGAACAGGATGGACGCGCTCATGAGGGCGGTGCGCATCAGGATGTCGGGCAGCATGTCCCAGCGCAGCGTGCGGTAGACGAAGCGGCCGACCAGCACCGCGTACAGCACCGCCGCGGCCGAGGCCTCGGTGGGCGTGAAGACGCCGAAGTGGATGCCACCCAGGATGATGACCGGCAGCATCAGCGCCGGCAGCGCCTTGACGAACAGGGTGAACAGCGCGCCGCCCTCCAGCATCTCCGGCGGCGAGCGGTAGCCCCGGCGCACGCTGACCCCGTGGTTGACGATGGCCAGGGCCACCGCGATGACCAGCCCGGGCACCACGCCGGCCAGGAACAGGCCGGTGACCGTCACGCTGTTGTCGGTCAGGGCGTAGACGATCATGATGATCGACGGCGGGATGATGGGCCCCACGATGGCGGTGCAGGCGGTGAGGGCCGCGGCGTAGGCGTCGTGGTAGCCCGCCTTCTTCATCATGCGGATCATCATCGAGCCGGGGCCGGCGGCGTCCGCCAGGGCCGATCCGCTGATGCCGGAGAAGAAGGTCAGCGTGAGGATGTTGGCGTGCCCCAGGCCACCGCGGCGCGCGCCCACCAGGCGGGCGGCGAACTTCAGCAGCACGTCGGTCAGCGCGCCGCCGGACATCAGCTCGGCGGCGAGGATGAAGAAGGGAATGGCCAGCAGGGGAAAGCTGTCCAGGCCGCTGAACAGGTTCTGCATGACCACCAGCGGCGGCATGCCCTTGAGCCACACCGCCGCGAGGCCGGCGATCACCATCGCGAAGGCGATGGGCACGCCCAGGATCATGGTGCCGAGGAAGACGAAACCGAGGATGGCGGTCATGGTGTGCAGCGCCTCCGGGGCTCAGAGGGCCTGGGGGTCGAACCCCTCGACCTTCTCGAAGGCGCCCTCGCCGATCCAGCGCGGGGCCACCGCGACGAGGTGGGCCAGGGTGAGGGACAGGCCCACGGGCAGGGCGAGGTAGACCTTCCCGAGCGACCAGCCCAGGACCGGCGACTCCTGGTACCAGGCGAAGTCCACGTAGTCGACGCCCAGCCAGATCAGGGCCACCAGCGTCACCGCGACGATGGCCACGACGAGGGCGCGAAGCGCGCGAGCCACGCCCGGCGGCACCGACTGCGCCAGGGTCTCGATGGCGATGTGCCCGCCCACCCGCAGCGCCGGGCCGGCGCCGAGGAAGGCGGCCCAGATCATCATGTAGCGGGACGCCTCCTCCACCCACGGGAACGAGTGGCTGAAGACGTAGCGGGAGATGACGTTGACGATGACCAGCACCGCCATCACCGCCACCAGCGCGATCAGGGCCCAGCGATTGAGCCGGACGAGGCCCGCGTCGAAGCGGCGCAGGACGGATCGGGAAGGCGCGGCGGTCATGGGGGGTGCGGGTTTTCCTGAGGCGCGATCCTATCTGGCATATCAGATATTGCATCCATGGAAACCCTATACTTCGTCGCATGTCCGAGCCGATGCCCCTGGAGCGACCGCAGCTTCTGACCGACAAGGTCTGCGAGCGCCTGCGCGACGCGATCGTGCGGGGCGAGCTCAAGCTCGGCGAGCAGGTGTCGGAGGTGCAGCTGGCCACCTGGCTGGGCGTGAGCAAGACGCCGGTGCGCGAGTCGCTGCTGCGGCTGAAGTCCGAGGGGCTGGTGGAGATCCAGCCCCAGCGGGGCACCTACGTCTTCCAGCTCGAGGGCGAGCAGGTGGCGCAGTTGTGCCACTACCGCGCGATGATCGAGACCGCCGCCCTGCGCTCGGCGATGGCGCACCATCCGGCGGGATTGGAGGCGGGGCTGGAGGCCTGCGTGACCGAGATGCGCGAGGCCGAGCGGGCGAAGGACCTGCAGGCGCTGGCGCAGCTGGACATGGATTTCCACCACCAGTTCTTCGTGCACTGCGGCGACCCGTACCTGCGCGCAGGCTACGCAGTGATCCGCTCGCAACTGGTGGCGCTGCGTTACCGCTCCCCCATCAGCAATGCGATCAGCAGCCACCAGGTGCTGGTGGAGGCGGTGCGCAGCGGCAAGGTGGACAAGGCCGCCGCGCTGCTGCGCGAGCACGTGCTGGAAAACGAGGGGCGCTACCGCGCCGCCTGCTCGGTCGGCTGCGTCGACTGACCTACTTGTAGCTTCGCTGGTCGTCGATGACCTTGCCGTCGGCCGCCAGGCTGCCGGGCGCCACCAGCTTCACTTCCCCCCGCAGCTTGGTCACGTCGCGCACGGTGGCCACCAGGTGCTGGGCCAGGTCGTCCGAAGGCGCGGCGTGCTCCGCATGGAGCACCATGCGCTCGTCGGCGATGGTGCCTTCGACCACCAGGCGCGCGCGCTGTACCCCCGGGTGACGCCGGACGATCTCGGCCACCTGGCTCGGGTGCACGAACATGCCGCGGATCTTGGTGGTCTGGTCAGCGCGCCCCATCCAGCCCTTGATGCGCGTCTGCGTCCGCCCGGTGGGACACACCCCCGGCATCACCGCGCTGAGATCGCCGGTGCCGAAGCGGATCAGGGGGTAGTCGGGGTCGAGTACGGTCACCACCACCTCGCCCACCTCGCCCTCGGGCACCGGGTCGCCGGTGCCGGGACGCACGATCTCGACGATGACCTGTTCATCGAGCACCAGGCCCTCGCGCGCCGGTGTCTCGTAGGCGATGAGGCCCACGTCGGCAGTGGCGTAGCACTGGTAGCCCACCACGCCGCGCTCGAGGA
>JACCED010293964.1_pt1 | contig 11211 bp, 11 predicted proteins | sample 7455021 | NCBI WGS metagenome assembly JACCED01 (sample SAMN15323456, study PRJNA562643) | freshwater metagenome | isolation source: river surface water | place: USA:Blue River Watershed | collected 2017-08-19
CCCTGAAAAATCCAAAAAACTAGGTGCTTTCGAAGGCCCGCCGCACGCATTGAACGACCTCTTCGCAGAGTTCCTCATTGGAAAAGACTGGATAACGTTTTTTAAGCTGATTGGACACAACATTGCCATTTTGGCGGATGCTACGAATGATCCGATCCAAATCGCTATCGGGAGCCTCAAAAATATTTTTGATCAAATAACGCGCACTGTCGTTTGCTTTCAAATAACGCGCTTGAGCGCGAATCTCTTCCTGAAGTGTCGCCCGAATGATGTCGCCCAAATAAACCACATGCGCGGTCAAATCTGGATAACGCCATGCCGCAAGCGCATCCTGGTAGGCGTCAAAATGTAAGTTGTACTCAACACCATCGGGGGCTGTTTCAAGCGCGCCGAAATGATACCGCCCAGCGTAATGTCTCATAAAGGGCTTCGAAAAATGCTCGAGCACCTCGTCATACATGACGCGATCTCGCTCACTGTGCGTGATGGTCGCAGAGACAGGCAAAATAATTGGTTCTGTAATCACCCCATCACGCCTGAGAATGTCATTAATAAGAAAGCGAGAAATACGACCATTACCGTCAGACATTGGATGTATGTAGACAAACCCAAATGACGCTAATGCGGCACGCACTAAGCTGGATTGCTCGCGCGTACGATCCAACAGTTGGGCCAATCCGTCTAATAAAGTCGTAACGGACTCCCAGTGCGGTGCAATGTAGTCAACCACCTGCTCATAGTGCGCCGAATGCCCTACATAAACTGGAGACTGCCGGATACCATAACGCAGGGCATTTGCACCAAGAATGCCTCGTTGCAAGCGCAGCAACCGCTCAGCAGCCAGGGGCTGTCTCTCACGTCCACACTCTTGATCAATGACTGCAGCGAAACGACGAACACGATCGTCGGCCTCGTGTTCGTGCTCTATCAAGTAACTTGCGCGGCTCTCCCGGATGGTGAGCCAAACAGCACTACGCTGAACCAATTCAGCGCCACACTCGGCCTCGAGTTCGGTCAATAGCGCTGCAATATCTAACCGCTCCAACACGATCACAGCCTCAGTTCGGCGCACAATCGGGCAAAAATTGGCAGGTCCGGGGAGATTGTCGCGCACGCGCCACCGAGGGCAATTGATAGGATCGCCTGTCACATACGTTGCTGCATCCAGAAAATCAACATAATTGCCACTCACCCTCGCTCTCAGATCCAGGGGTGTTGGCAAAAGCCATTCATACAAAAAGCAGGCACGTCGGGCGTAACGACCTGTTGGCTCTTCCACGATCCACCGCTCAAGCTCAAGGCGAATCTGCGGTAAAGCAAACAACCGCGCCAAAAACTCTAGATGAAGCGCCTGATACTTCAAGGCAAAGACGAGGTGATCTCTAAAGACTTCCTTTGGGCGGTATGCCTCCGGATAGCTATCCATGCGAACACCATCCACCTTAATAGATGAACGCGCGCTAGCGATGCGACTAGAGATCGCAAAAGTCTGTACTGGTTTAATCGAAAAACGATCAGAAAGCCATTGATAGCCAAGCATGCTTAATTTTTGTGTATTTAAAATATAAAACGATTATTTTAATTTTTAAATATACAAAAATGCTTACTTTTAGAAAATTAATTGTTATAAATTGTTATAAATAATTATTTTTTATTACAAAAAATGGTGAATTATTTAACTAAAAAAAGATATATTTAGTCATTAAATTCAAGCAGATAGTACATCAATGCTACCTTAATCTAGTACATCAAGCCTCTGCCAGTTTTGAGAGCATCCTGCATCGTCATAAACTCTGCCCCTTCTTTGATGAGGCTTTCCACGAACCCTTCGAAAGCCAACATACGGTTCCCACGCCCCAAAACGTATGGATGCATGGTGTAAGTCAGGATCCCAAAGTCTGTTGTCTTTTTGAAATAACGGAATTCATCTAGCCAGCTATCCATGACAATGCGGGCACTTTGCAGCCCCGGATTGACCGTATTGGGGAGTCGCCAATACTCAAAATGCGGATGATCATCCAAGTGCCAGCTAATGGGCATTTCAATTAAGGACGTCTCTGGACCAAAGCGCACGGGCTCGCCAAGCTTGACCTGATCGCCCTGCCTGACGGGATACGGGACATAATCGCCCCCCATCATGCTGCTGTCGTACTCAAAACCGTATTTCAGCAACAGATTCAAGGTGTTATCGCTTAAATCCCAAGCCGGTGACCGGTAGCCAACGGCTCGCGTGCCCGTGAGACGCACAATCGCCTCACTCGCACGCACCATATCGGCCTCTTCCTCTTCGAGAGTTTGGCTCGCGGGAGCAATGTGCGCCCAACTGTGATGCCCGACCTCGTGCCCGCCTTTGACGACAGCCTCACAAGCCTGCGGATAGGTCTCAATCGTGAAGCCAGGAATAAACCAAGTACTGGGAATGCTATGCGAGGCGAGTAAAGACAGAATTCTTTTCGATCCCACCACACCAAACTCTCCCCGTGAGAGCGGCGTAGGTGACGTAAGTCCCCGAGAAATAAACCCCGACTGCACATCAAAGTCATAACTCAGGCAAACAATATGGTGGGCCATAGGGAATCCTCTAGAGACAGAGTTCAAATGCGTTGACACCAAGGGCGACTGGCAGATATCTTAGCTCGGTGACATCTACTTAGGAAGAAAGCATGGCTGCTCTAGGCCGTTTCGCGCAAAGTTGGAGCTCTGGCATCTTGATCGCCGTCTTGCTTTTACTTTGGGAAACCGGGGTACGGATCTTTGAAGTGCCAAATTTTCTATTGCCCGCACCCACGGAAATTGCCACATTGTTTGTCGATGAGTGGGCTCTTATCCAAATGCACTCTCTGGCAACCGTTTGGGCCATTGCGTCGGGCTACATCACAGCCGTAGTATTCGCTTTAGCAGTCTCTGCCCTGATGATTCGCTACCCACTCATCGAACGTTTGATCATGCCAATATTCGTTGGCCTTCAAAGCGTACCGAAGATCGCCATTGCACCTCTCATTCTTGTGTGGATCGGTGCGGGCTCTGGCTCAAAAATCGCAGTGGTGATGTCAATCGCTTTCTTTCCTATTGTGATCAATACGATGGCTGGCTTTAAAGAGGTCGATCGCGGCCTAGCCGATGTTTTTCGTTCTGTCGCAGCCAACGAGCGCCAGATGTTATTTAGGCTCCGACTACCGTACGCCATTCCCTATATTTTTGCAGGCCTGCGCATCGCCACCACGCTGGCCGTGCTTGGGGCGATTGTGGCCGAATGGCTTGCTGCCTCGAACGGACTCGGCTATTTAGTCTTGTCTGGTAGTTTTAATTTCAACACTGCGCGTTCGTTCGCGGCGATCATTTCTCTAGCAGTGATCGGTACTTTGTTTTTTAACTTGATGTCCTGGATCGAGGCACGCATGTCTTGGCGTACTGGTCTAAACGACTCCACTTCGCACGTTTAAGGAAAATCTCATGGGACTCTCAACACTCGGATCGACTTGGTCCATGCTGCGAAACGTATCGCTTTTGTCTTTCGCTCTGCTATGCGTCGCACCAACGCCCTCAATCGCGCAAGCCGCTCAACCATTAGACAAGGTGGTCTTGCGCATTAACTTCACGCCTTGGGGCATGCATGCGCAGTACTTTGGTGGCCGTGCGCAAGGGTTCTATAAAGCAGAAGGCATTGATTTAGAAATTCGCCCTCCTTCAGCAGGGCAACAAAACGAAGTTTTCATTGCCACGGGACGTGAACAGTTTGGCGTAACGAACGCTGATGCCTTCGTTAAAGCCAAAGGCAGTGGCTTGCCAATTATCGCCGTGATGGCTGACCAACCAGATAATCCATTTTCTGTGATCACATCTAAGAAGTCGGGCATCACATCGCCAGACAAGATGAAAGGCATGAAACTGGCATGGTTCCAAGCAAACGTCATTGGTCTGATTGAACCAGTACTCGCAAAGGGCGGACTCACACGCAAAGACATCGAATTCGTGACCGTTGCGCGGGGTGCCGAAGTTCAAATGCTGGCCGCTGGACAAGTTGATGGCCTTTTTGGCTATTCCTTTGGCCAGGCCCTGACACTCGAGGGCCGCGGATTTCCGGTCAACGTGATGCCAGTACGCGACTATGGTGTCCAGTTTTATGGAACGGTTATTTACACGAGTGATGCACTGTTAAAAAAGAACCCAGATCTTGTTAAGCGTTTTGTGCGTGCGACCATCAAAAGCCTCATCTGGACGCACGGCAATGTTGAAACAGCAATGAAAGAAATCGTTGCCGTCTCGCCCGATCGCGAACTCAAGCTCGAGTCCCAAAAACTACGCATGATCTACGATCTGTACAACACTCCTGATTACGCCGAGCGATTCGGTCTGATGACGGATGCTAAGTGGCAATCTTCGATCGACATTTTGGCAAGTGGCGGCGACTTGCAAAAAAAACCGACGGCTAGCTCGATGTATACGAACGCAATTCTCAATAGCATTGACGAAGCCAAGACGCTCGCACAAGTCATCAAGCAACCTGCGAAGTAACCTGATGGTCGATTCTCAACGTCAGGATGCGCATGGCATCCAAATAGAAGCCGTAGAGGTCACATATGGCGTAGGCTCTACGCAGTCCGTGCGGGCGCTTGCTCCTGTGGACCTGAATATTCCAGCTGGCGCATTCGTATCCTTGGTGGGTCCATCAGGGTGTGGCAAAAGCACTTTACTTAAAGTGCTTGCCGATTTGATGCCGCCTACAGCGGGCAACGTACGCATCGACGGCGCTGCGCCCTCTGTACTGCGGCAAGCGGGCCGCACGGGACTCGTGTTTCAGCAGGCTAATTTAATGCCCTGGCTCACCATTGAAAAAAACGTCTGCCTCTTGCGCGAGTTGGTGCGTCAGCGCAAAGAAAACGAGGGTGCCACAGAATCAATTGACGTTGCGAAACTGATAGAAACGGTCGGGCTAAGAGGCTTCGAGACCAAACTTCCACACCAACTATCAGGCGGTATGCAACAGCGAGCGGCACTTGCGCGTGCTCTAGCGCTCGATCCGTCTGTGCTCCTCATGGACGAACCGTTTGCCGCGCTTGATGAAATCACGCGTGACAGAATGGCCTTCGAGCTGATGCGCATTTGGCAGCAGTACCGAAAGACCGTTATTTTTGTTACACACTCACTTGCAGAGGCAGTATTTCTGTCTGATCGCGTCGTGCTCATGTCGGCACGGCCGGGGCGTATTCATAGAATCTACGAGATCGATCTACCCCGACCCCGCACAGAGGAGACCCGTCTATCTGATGCATTTTTAGCGCTTGTCGCCGAAATCAACAGAGAGCTCTACAAAGTCATGCATGAACAGGTTAATCAATGACAAGTCGTCAACACATGCCATCTCTGACCGTCGGCGAAGATCCGTTCGATCGCGGCCTTAAACACGGTCAGCAATTCGCTTCTGATGTTACTGCCAACATCGAGACCTACTTGCTACGTTTTGAAGCATCGGGCCTGCCGCGTGCTGAAGCGCTAGAAGAAGCCATGCGCTGGCAACACGCGATGGAGTCGCAAAACGCCGAATACGCAGAAGAGATGCTGGGTCTTGCGAAAGGCTCTGGGCAATCAGTCGCAGCAATTGCATTGCTCAATGCACGCTATGAAATCGCCTTCATGATTTTTGGCAAAGACGCGCGCAAACAGGAACAAGCCACCAGTGAAACAGATGGATGCACAACTTTCGGGCTCCTATCCGATGTAACGGCCGACGGGCATACTTGGCTGGGCCAAAACTGGGACTGGATTGCTGGCGTACATCAACGCACGCTCGTGCTGCGCATTCAACGCAAAAACAAACCGAGTCTTGTATGTATGACTGAGGCAGGAATCGTTGGCGGCAAGATGGGCGTAAACGAAATGGGTATAGGCTTGGTTGAAAACGGACTCGCCTCGCACCTAGACGGCTCCAATCCCTACCAAAAACCCTTCCATATGCGCTGCCGCGAGGTCTTGGATGCAGATTGCTACGCTAACGCGCTCACCCCAATCGTTGCAACCAAACGGACCTGCTCGGCAAATTTTGTGATTGGTGGCGCGCAGGGCGAGATCATCGATTTGGAGACGAGCCCAAACCATGTCTCCTACTTGTTGCCTCAACACGGAATCGTGACGCATTCAAATCACTTTCTCGGCACGGGACACGGTGAGTCGCAGATGGAAAAGGTCAGCCCCGGAACGCTTTTTCGTGCAGCGCGTATGCGACGTTTGCTAGAAAAAGGTGAGCGCTCAATTGATATGGCCACGATGGTTGCAGCAATGAGCGATCACTTTAGTTTTCCGCATGCGCTGTGCCGACACCCTGATCCTAAGCAGCCACCTGCAAAGCAAACTATGACCACCGGTGCCGTACTTATCGATCTGGAACAACGCACGATGCATGTCGCAGATGGCCCACCCTGCGAATTCTCTTTTGTTGCCCACTCTGTCTCATCATAGGCTTTCAAAATGTCTACAAAAAAAATACAAGTGATCGTTGAAGGCGCGACCGGTCGCCTTGGTAACAATCAGCACCTACGTGCGCTTCTGAATATTCGCAAGGAAGGTGGGCTACAGCTAAAAAACGGTGACCGTCTTGTGCCTGAACCAGTTCTATTGGGTCGTAATGCCGACAAGCTGCAAACGCTCGCGAGCCAGCACAACATAGCTTGGAGCACTGACCGCGAAGCTTTTCTTGCGGACAAGGTAAATGAAATTTACTTTGATGCGAGCGTGACAGCCGGGCGCTATGAGCGTGCCGCCTCGGCACTGCGTGCCGGTAAACATGTGTACCTTGAGAAACCGATTGCCGAAACCTTCGAGCAAGCGCTTGATTTGGCCAGCATGGCAGAGAAGCTCAAATTAAAGAACGGCACAGTTCAGGACAAACTCTTTTTGCCAAGTCTGCTCAAGCTGCGCAAACTCAAGGAGTCGGGCTATTTCGGTGAAGTCCTCCAGGCCAAAATTGACTTTGGCTGGTGGGTCTTTGACGGCATGATTCATCCCGCACAGCGGTCAAGCTGGAACTATCGCAAGCGCGATGGTGGCGGCCTGGTCTTGGATATGTTTCCACACTGGCGCTACATCGTCGACACATTACTCGGTGACATCAAGTCTGTTTCGTGTCGCACTAAAACAGCAACGCCTAAGCGCTTGGACGAGCAAGGTCGCCCCTATGATGTTGACGTTGAAGATGTTGTGCTGGCCACGTTTGAACTCGCAAACGGTGCATTGGTTGAAGTCAACGCGTCGTGGGCCTCGCGGATCAAACGCGATGACATCCTAACAATTCAAGTGGATGGCACACAGGGCTCCGCTCTCGCAGGCCTATATCGCTGCTATATCCAGCCTATGGCTGCCACGCCCAAGCCAGTGTGGAGTATCGACACCCCAACGACTGAAAATTTTGATGCGCAATGGCTCGAAGTGCCTGACGTCGCGCTCTACAACAATTCTTATCGCGCCGGCTGGGAGTTATTTTTGAAGCATGTCGTGGAGGACAGCGCGTTCCCCTCTCCCCTGCGAGCCGGTGCCAAAGGCATCCAGTTGGTCGATGCCTGCTATCGCAGCAATGCCGAACGCAAATGGATTGATCTGCCAGACCTGGCTATTTGAGAGGGGTACAAACGCTCTGCTATAATTTTTCGCTTAGTGCCGATGTAGCTCAGTTGGTAGAGCAGCTCATTCGTAATGAGAAGGTCGACAGTTCGATTCCGTTCATCGGCACCACCCCTCTCCTCGGGCCTACTGGGTCAAGCGCATGAAAAAACTCTTTATGAAGACGTTGTTTTTGGCGTTGCTGATCACTATTTCAGGCTGCTCGACTGCACCACCCGATGGCGTCAAGTCCGTCTCCCCCTTTGACGTCAACCGCTATCTCGGTCAATGGTACGAAATCGCTCGCCTTGATCACTCGTTTGAGCGCGGCTTAAGTGAAGTATCGGCGACCTACACCTTACAAGCTGATGGCAGCCTTGAGGTGCTCAATAAGGGCTACGACGCAAAGCGCGACAAATGGAAGTCAGCCACTGGGCGGGCGGTATTCACCGGCCCCCAAAATCAGGGTTCGCTGAAAGTTTCGTTTTTTGGTCCGTTTTATGGCGGCTACCACGTGATTGCGCTGGATCAGATGGGCTATCAATGGGCCATGATCTCTGGCCCGGATAAGGATTATCTTTGGATCCTAGCGCGCAGCAAGACCATCGGGCCCGGCTTACGCGAGGCCCTTATCAAACAAGCAACTGATCTGGGTTTTGCTACTCAGAATCTGATTTGGGTTGAACACAGACAGCCTTAAAAGACTCGGGTTCAATCATGGATAACTATAAACAAGAAATTCGTGATCATGTCATTGCGGCATACGAAACCGTGTGCGACGAGTTACGGACGTGGCGCCAATTCATCACTGAGGCATGGCCACTGATTGCTTTGTTATTGGTCGGCATCGCTATCGCTGTTTGGCTCGCGAAGCCGGCACCGCCCAAGCACATACAAATGGCAACAGGCTCCGAAGGTGGCTCCTACGAAGTTCTTGCAAAAAAATATGCGGATTTTTTTGCGTTGCATGGTGTCACGATTGAGCTCGTCAAGACTTCAGGCGCCCAGGAAAACATTGCGCGGATCAAGGATCCGAAAGACCCGTTGCAAGCCGCGTTCGTACAGAGCGGGCTGATTGATGACAAGCTCGCCGAAGGCTTAATGTCACTAGGAAGTGTGGGCTATGAGCCGATCTGGTTCTTTTACCGCAACGATCTCATGACATTAGAAAAAATCTTCGCTGACGATTTTCTTAAATACCCAATTGCGATCGGCGAACCAGGTAGCGGTACCTACCAGCAGGTGATGAACCTAATCAAAATCAACGAATTTAAAAACGTAGACGGGTTACGTGCCATTCCCAACATTGAGGGCGTAAAGGCTTTTCAAGAAGGTCGCGTAAATTCGATCGTTTTGATCGACGGCATGGAGTCAAAGAACGTTCAAACTTTACTCAATGATCCTAAAGCAAGCTTGGTCGATTTCAATCGTGCTGCAGCGTACAGCCGACTGCTCCCCTATTACCACCCGCTGACCATTCCGCAGGGCGCTTTAAGTCTCGCGCGCAACGAACCCAAACGAGACTTAGATATGATCGCTTCAACGACCAACCTTGTTATCGACAAACGCCTGCATCCAGCGATACAACTGTTATTTCTGCAAGCCGCTGTCAAGATCAACGGAGGCCGGTCGTTTTTTACCAAATATGGCGAGTTTCCCGCTTACAAAGACTCCGTCATTCCTGAGAGCGATGTGGCGAAGTCCTATTACCAAAAAGGAGCGCCTACACTCCTCGAATACTTACCCTTTTGGCTCGCTGAATTCTTCGATCGCCTCTTGATCTTGCTTCTGCCGCTGTTCGCGTTTGGCTATCCGATTATTAAATCGATGCCAAGCTATCGCCTAAATCGCGCTAAGACACGCATCAATGATGTATACCTTGATCTCAAACGATTTGAGCATGAGCTACGTAACGACTTCCAATACGAACATATTCAAGACTATCTAGCAAAGATTGCCGAGTTGGATAATCGTGCCGCGACCCTGCGCGTACCGCGCAGCCTCGTCAGCGACTACTTCAGCTTGCGAAGCAGCATAGATTTTGTACGCACGATGATCGTGACTAAGTCCAGCCAAAGCGCAGAGACAACCACTTAATCTACAACCTTACGCGACAAACCCTTAGGCAAGGGAAAAGATACATTCTCTTGCAAACCGTCGAGCGTGCGCACCGAGATTGCGCCCAACGCCTTTAGCCGATCAATGACTTGTTGTACCAATAGCTCTGGGGCCGATGCACCTGCAGTAATACCGATGCGCTTGCGATCAATCAACCATGCAGGTTCGATAGACTCAGGTCCATCAATAAGATAAGCAGGAATGCCTTTGCGTTCAGCAACTTCACGTAAGCGATTAGAGTTTGAGCTATTTGCACTGCCCACAACCAACACTAAATCAGACTCTGGCGCCATCACCTTGACTGCGTCTTGCCGGTTTTGAGTGGCATAACAGATGTCACTTTTTTTAGGCTCTGTGATTGTTGGATACTTTGCACGTAATGCGTCAGCCACGACAGAGGCATCATCTACAGACAAAGTTGTTTGTGTCACGAAGGCAAGCATCTCCGGGTTGCTCACCCGCAGAGCCTGTACATCTTCAAGCGTTTCAACCAAATGCATGCCATCTTTAACTTGCCCAAGGGTGCCTTCCACTTCTGGATGGCCCTTATGCCCAATCATAATGATCTCTCTTCCTGCTGCGCGCATACGCTCAACTTCAATATGCACTTTTGTCACAAGCGGACAGGTGGCGTCGAATACCTGCAGCCCCCTCGCCTCTGCTTCTGAGCGCACCGCTTTCGATACGCCATGCGCCGAGAACACCACAATACCGCCAGCCGGTGCTTGATCGAGTTCATCAATAAACACAGCACCTTTTGCGCGCAAATCTTCAACCACGAAACGGTTGTGAACGATTTCATGGCGAACGTAAATAGGTGCGCCATGAAGCTCAAGCGCGCGCTCCACAATATCAATTGCACGATCCACACCTGCGCAAAATCCGCGAGGCTGCGCCAAAATGATTTCTGCGCCCTGGCCAGGCAAACGAGTCAAGTCAACAGTCGATGTGCGGCTCATCACAGCACTCCGAGTAAATCGATATCCACACGCAGAGTGACACCCGCCAGTGGATGATTGAAATCAAACAGAGCGCTGTCTTGATCGAGCTCCTTCAGAACACCGGAATAACGTCCGCCATTGGGTGCTGTGAACTCAACCATATCGCCAGGATCAAACGTCGCATCCTCACCGGCATGTTCATTGAGCATTGCGCGCGACACGCGCTGGATGAGCTCAGGATTTCTATCCCCGTATGCCGCAGCGGGCTCCAACACATAACTAAAACAATCCCCTTCTGGGCGGCCGATCAGGGGTTGCTCCATGCCAGGAGACCACTGGCCCATGCCAAGTTGCAAGGTTGCGGGACGACCATCAAAAGTATCCATGAAGATCGAGCCTTTTCCAGGGCCGCTTTCCAACACAATGCGGTAATGCAAGGTCAGGTAGGAATCCGCACGGACGAGTGGAGGTGTGGTTTGGTTCTGGTCAGTCAAAATCTGTCACCGTAGAGAGCTTGGCAAAACGCCTATTCTAGAGCTTACGAGATGACCTTGCGCGA
>JACCED011358488.1_pt1 | contig 11210 bp, 19 predicted proteins | sample 7455021 | NCBI WGS metagenome assembly JACCED01 (sample SAMN15323456, study PRJNA562643) | freshwater metagenome | isolation source: river surface water | place: USA:Blue River Watershed | collected 2017-08-19
TCCGTTGGCCATTCTTTCTTCAACTTTCTTGATACCATCATAATCGCACACATAAGTGTTTTTTGGACCATCACGCATTTGATAGTATTTGTGTTCACCTTTAGGCACTTCGTTACCTTTGGCATCCACAGGCACCCATTGGATATCAATTTCACCTTCACGGAATGCATCTTGCCAGGAATCATCTACTCTATGTTCAAAGGCAAAGATCATTTCATCAAGGACATAATCCCAACGCTTAAAGTGATTTTCATCGGTGTCCCATTCATTTTCTTTAGGCCAGCATGCCCAAGATTTCAATTCAGTAGGAACATCATCGTCATCAACAAAAGGACTACCGTGTTTGGTTGCTTTTAGTTGTTTCAACATAGGAAGAATGATATTGGATAGGGTATGATCCATATTCCAAGTGTCCCATCTATCAATCTTCACATAATTGATTTGTGGGCGAATAAAGTCCATCACCCGTTGAATTGCACGGCTGATAGGCACCAAACGGTCGGCCCACTTTTCGACCCATTCTGGATGTTCAACATACTTACGTTGTTCATCAAAGAAACTAATACTTTTATCACGGCTGCATTTAGACCAGTCAGTCCAAAAGAACATATGGTCCAAAATAGTATATGGGCTAATCCAGTGATTGCGGTAGTTTGATTTATAAATCTTCATAGTGGAACTCTTAACATTTCTTCTATTGTAAACGATTTTTGCATGTATGGCGAGACATTTTTGAGCACTGATGATGGTAAATCACCAGACCTGCGTGGCAAATAATTTACCTTGAAGTCACAACCATTGACCGTTTTGAATTTATCCACAATTTGTTGTACGGTGTGGCCTGTGCCAGTGCCTAGGTTCTCAACCAATAAATTGGATGGTCTTTGGATTGCCATTTTGATAGCATTACACACTTCAAGTACATGAACATAATCACGCACGGCGGTACCATCAATTGTGTCATAATCATTCCCATAAAGATTGAATTCACCTGTTTCCCTTGCTTTGATTAAATTGTAGAATAAACCATCCCAGTTTGTTGGACCATAACCAGCACTACCTGTCACATTGTAGAAACGGAAGATGGTAAAATCTTTGTTATTCATCACACAGTATTGACGAATGATTGATTCTACGCTTGCTTTTGACAAAGCATATGGGCTGCAAGGATTTTCTGCGGCACCAGTAGATGCAAAAATGAAATTATCAAAGCTGATGTTTTCCATCAACTTCAAAGTACCTGTAACATTGTTGCGATAGTATTCCATCGGCGCAATCATGGACTGACCAACATTGACCAATGCAGCCAAATGAACGACTGCATCATAATGGGCATAGTGGTCAAATCCGGATGTAATGTCCTGCACGACAAACTTATCAATGCCTCTTACAGGTTTGAATATGCGGTCCATACCAACCACATATTCTTTTTCCAGGACTTCACATAGGTGTTGGCCAATATAACCAGAACAACCTGTTACGAGAATCTTTTTCATTCTTTATAATCAATGGAGTTAATGAAACGCATTTTTTCTTTAATGTCCCACGACTTCAAATAATCATTGTCTTTGTCAAACAATTCCAAATAGTCTTTGGCTGACAATTCACGGGTAGAAACAATCACTTCATCCATGTGGTGTTGTGAAAATTCTTGGAAATCTTCTTTGCCAACTTCCATAATGAATTCGTCTGTTGCATGAGTTTCTTCACGAGCCTCAATCACATAACGCATACGAAACATCGACACAGTTTCAACCAAATACAATTTCTTTTCCACTTTCAAATCTCCACAAATTTAAGTTTAAAACTATCGGCACGGTTTTCATAACCATCATAACCACGGGGATTACAAACGATGCGTGTAGAACCAATCATATAATCAAAATCTTGATGTGTGTGACCATGAGTCCACAATTTGATTTGTGGATGGTCTATGATAAATTCGGATAAGTCCGAACTATACCCACCATTCATAATTACTTCTTCTTTGTATCGAGGATGTGTAGATTGTTTGCTTGGTGCATGGTGACCAACAACAACAAACTTTTGATCCCATTTACCTTCAACCATCATACGAACATAAGCCAACATTTCTTTGTGGTCTTCTACCGCATCTTCTGGTGTGAATCGTGATTTTCGTTCATGTGAATTTCTATCTTCATCACGCCAGTATGTTATACGATTACCATTGTCAACACAACGAAAATCATTCATCATGCCCTTCATTTGGAGCAATGTGATTGGATCTTCCTTGTTCATATCTGTCCACAAAGTACCACCAATAAAGATAACATCTTTAATAGCAATTTGTTCTTTGTCTAAGATGTGTAGATTGCTGAGATAATTAAGGCGACTACGCAAATTTCCAAGAGTGTCACGATAATCACCGTGGTAATGTTCATGGTTTCCCATAACATAAAGGACATGCGGAAATCTATCAGAGCATTCTTGAAAGAATTGGTGCCATGCTTCAGAACGGCCAAAGCGGTCGAGAATGTCATTGTTGTCCTTTTTCATCAAGTCTTTGGCCACACAAATATCACCAGATAGAATAAGAACATCAGCGTTCTCGGTATTCTCTAGTGAAATTGTACCAAATTCTAGGTGTAGGTCTGAGCAGATTGCGATTTTCATAATAGTATTATAACATAAACGGGTATATATGTCAAGGGATTGTGTTGTTTAATTGCGACACTCTTAGGATTCTGACCTGGTCATCAGGCACAGCAAACAACCTTGCTCTAAAATGTGCGGAACCAAAACTCACATCTTGTGCCCTTGTAAATTCCACACTCCGAGTTTTCATTAATTCATCCATTAAACCATACATTAATTGTTTTTTAATAACATCCGAAAAGTTTTTTGGATCAATTTTCATCGCCAATTCAACTTCACTTATAGATAGTTGATATTTAATCATGTTACCTTTGATGGCATAATCATGTGAATTTATGTCAATCGGTATATTCCAAGGGTCTATAATTGCCATGTATAACCCCTCTTTTCAAATTTGGATATTCTCCATGGTGTCACATTTTTTTGGTTGTTGACCTTCAATTTTTTATTGTGGCACAAATCATATTGTTCTTTTGAAATAAACAATTGGTCTTGACCAAAATGATAGTATGGCTTACAATGCACAAAATCAAATGTTTCTCTTATTTCATCGGGTGTGCCATTATGCTTGGTGATAAGTTGTATACCATTCTTCAATGTCATTGCATTTTCAGTAATGCATCTTCCATCACCTTTCGTCATTTCCCTATACTTTTCATCAACTATAGCAATATCATCCGATAAAAGATAATCCATACTGAACAAATCAATCACAACCTTTTGTGTAAGAGGATTCGTAAAATACACATCCCAATCTTTCGGTTGTCCATTTTGGATTAAGGATGCGATTGCACCACCAGACAAAAACATATCATCATAATGTGCTGAAGGAATTTTTTCCTTCAAATAAATCATCATCGAACGAATGTTGGCTTTTATTGAAATAATTACAGCCTTGTCTAGGTTAGTGAAATCTACCATTTGATTCGTTCCTCAGGGTTTTTTCCATGTATGGTAATAAGTTAAGAACAGTTTTGGTGTGGCCAGATTCTTGTGCAAGATTAACCATCTGTGCCATAATAATCCCGCACAATGCGGGATATGACACTTCATAATTACGAACAATCTTCATCAGAAAATCTTGGAAATCATCCGTAATTGATTCCAAATCACTGTCAATCATTTTTTATCCAATTTAGGTTCTACAAATTCTTGATTCACTTCTTGTTGGTGAAACCGCATATTGAAACTAAATGCACTAACTACCGCTGTGTATAGTGCATACAGAGGGAAGAAAATGATGGCCATACCAACTGTCATTACAATTCCAACAGCAACAAATGATTTCACATACAAAATGTAAACAACTTCGAGCAACAGATTCCAAAAACCTGCAGCACCAAAGCTTTGTTCATCACCACCTTCATTGAAGGTTCTAATGTGTGTAATGAATTCTTTATTCAAAGATTCACATTGACTTGTGAGTATGTCAACCAAGCCACGATACAGTTTAATCATCATGTTTATTTCCTATCTTGCAAAGTGTAATGAGTAACAAATGCGCCAGGCTTCTTCAATGCTTCTGCACGGCGTTTCTTGTATGCAACATTGTCAACATCAAGCAATTTTTGGTCAGCAGTCTCACGCTTGTCCCAAATGGCTTCACATTGTTTCTTGTTGTAGTCGGTATGTGTCAAGCAATCTTCAACAAAATACTTCCGGTCATCTTCGGGCTTTGACATTAAATCTTCTTTAGATTTAGGTTTTACTTCGACTGGTTTTTCCACAATCACAGTTTTCTCAACGAGAACTTCGATTGGTTTTTCCACAACCTTTTCAACCTCTACGATTTTTTCCATCACAGGAGTTGGTGCAGGCTCTGGTTTCTTGGCAGGTTGGTGGTTTGCAAAGACAACAACACCAAACAAGGCCAAACAGCCAAAGATAATTTGTTTCCAGTACAAATAGAAAATTGCACCGAAAATTAAGATACCAAGAGAACCCAGCACCATCAATTCTAATGTGTGCTGAGAGAGACCCGAATTATTGACAACATCGGAGTACATTTAAATCACCTTAAACAGATTATGGACGAGCAGCGTAAGTTTCACAATTAACAGCAACGGGATACATGATAGTACCATGATCCGTTTTCTGCGGCAGTGTTTGAATCACCGGTTTCATTTTTGCATCAATGCAATCTTTTTGTGCTCGAATAACTTCAGCACGCTCAATCATCTTCGGTTCCTTGAAACCTTGGAGTTTTGGTGTTGAGCAAGCAGAAATCACCAAAAACAAAATAGTAAACATACCATACCTCACACTTTTATTAAACACTTTTAATCCTTTCAATTAACATATTTGCTTCCGTGAAATTGGAAACACTGTCGGTCATTTCCATTTCTTGGACCATCAACTCAGCTCGAGCCATGCGAATCAATTCCAATGCATAATTAATGTCATTGTCATCTGCTTGCTCGAGCCATTCATCAAAGGCGCCGTCATCTGTTTCCATAATAAATTTCAGATTATCTCTGTCCCATTCGTTCATTTGAATGATGCCCTAAAGCCATTATCTTTGAACAAAATGCCACAAAGACCGGTGATGCCGAGCGATTGATTGGTCCAATTGAACTTAAACATATTAGGCTTCAACGGTGTCAGGTTGTGCAACAGGTGCGGTTACTGCTACTGGTGCAGGTTTACCAACATATCGGCCGTTTGCATCAAACTCGGTGTGGTTAACCAATTGATAAGCAACAACCTTGCGGCCTTCTTTGTGTACCTTTACAATACCACCATCTTTGCGGATATTGTAAATGTTGGTGGACAAGCGATAGAGAACCGCTTCTTGATCCGTGCCTTTGAAGCAGGATTTAATTTCATCGGGAGATACCGGTTTGCCGGATAGCAAAGTAACGGTGATTTTTTCGTGGCGATTTTGTTTGCCGGTGCGTACAGTGTTTGACATTTAAGTCCTTTCAAAATAACATGATTAAAGAACCAACATAGTGATTGTAACACATGGGCGGCATGTTGGCAACCATCCATGTGTTGTTTTTTTACATCAGAATGGAATTTCAGTATCCAGTGATGGTGACTTTGGTGCTGTAGGTGCATCGACCTTGGCATCGACCTTGGAATACAGGTCCAAGAACGCCAGTTTGGTTTCGGTGTCGAACCTTGACACACACAGTTCAATAGCCCGCATACGGTCCTTGAAAATTGTAAACGCCTTGGCAATGTGGACCAAACGGCGTGTGGAGATAATTTCGTCCGTAGCACCTTGGTCAAACGATTGGCGAACAACATCAGCCCATTGTGTCAACTTGTCAACAAAATCCTGGTCATCAATCAACGGTGTAAGGATTTTCTTTTCAGTCTTAACATCAGGATATTCCTGTTCGACTGTAATAGGGAATCGTTCAAGAAATGCATCATCAAGAATCTGTGACAGATAACGACCTTCTTCACTGCCACGACCTTTGGTGTTTGCAGTAGCAACGATAGAGAATCCATTCTTTGGATAAACCATTTCGCCGTTCTTCTTGTTGTAGTATGGTTTGCCCTCTAAGATGCCTTGCAAACACATCAACTTATTAGAACCACGGTCAACTTCGTCAATCAATAGAATGGCACCACGCTTCATGGCCGTAATAACAGGACCATCACGATTAACCACATTACCATCAACAAGAGTAGGACCACCAAGTAGATCACTTTCATCAGTTTCGATGGAGATATTAACACGAATACACTCTCTAGTAAGTTCGGCACATACCTGCTCAACCATGAGTGTTTTACCATTGCCAGATAGACCTGTGATAAACACAGGATAAAACATATTAGACTTAATGATATTGCGTAAATCTTTATAAAAACCAAAGGGGACATAATCTGGATACTTTGCAGGAATGGACACATCAGAATCATCAACCAGTTTAGGTTGTTTGAATTCTAGCACTTGTGCAGCTAGTGCAACTTCCATTTCAGGTTCAGGTTGTTTCATTTGTTTTTTGGTGCCAATAGATGGCAACTCATAACGGCCACGGTCAACTCGGTATTCCGATTTAGTTACAAGCCAGTAGGGAAAAGAAATATCGGCTTCTTCAACAACATGCTGGATATCATCCCGTGTCAGCGTTGCACCAACACCAAAAATATCTTCAGCAGCTTTAACAAAGGCAGCCTGGTTACGATTCAAACTCATTATTCACTCCAATTAATAGAACCAACCCATATTATACGCCAACACCACTTGTGTGGCAAGCAATAATACTGTAATCATTCTTCGCTCCACTTACCAGTTTGTTCAAAGGATTTTTCCTGTATGGTTTTCTCTTTGGTTAGTTTCCGTGGGCTACTACACACAGAGCACCTAGGATTGCCACAATCCATTGCATGATGTTTGGCAAACTTGTGAGGTTCTTTAACATTCATGCCATGAGACTTGGCAATCTTGGTTTGCTTCTTGATAGCATTTTCATCCTTCAACAGGCGTTTCGAATGCTTCAGCTTGTCATCAGGATTGGACATATCAAACAGCAGAGTTTGCGTTATCTTGCACAGGTGCGGTGAATTCCACAGTATCTTCTGGATTAACACCAACTTCACCAACCACTTCGTAACGGCAAGCACGACCTTTTGAATTGTTGTAGTCAGTTGGAATGGACACCACATCACGGGGATTGATTTTCACAATCATGGTACGGTCACCACCAAAAGACTTCAAGTATTCTTCGCTACAGAAATGCAAACCAGAAGAACAGGTGTTGTTTTGGTTGTCATCGACCTTATTGCGTTCCATTTCAACAATCTTGCCAACAGAATTGTCCATAGTGCCGGTGTGGCAGTCGGTGTAATTCTCACGAACACGCTTGTATGCCAAGAAATGGCCATCAGGTGTAATGGGCAGACGATTCTTTTCCAAGAAACCATACAACTCATTCACAGCACGGAATGATGGGTTTTGCATCATGTTCTCCATGAAGGCAACCAATGGGTCAACAGGGAAACCATCTTGCAACATTTGCACCATGCGGTCAACGATGGCACCATGCATTTCTTCATCTTTCCAAAACAGTTTCTCGCCTTGGACTGCAATGTTGCCTGCACCATAATTGAGCACAACCTTTTTGGGATCAATAATATCCCGCACAGTGTCCCAATCACTGGCCTTAATGGCATCAACTACCTTTTGGTAGGTGATATGGGTTTTAGAAATTGTATGTGGCTTGTTATTAATAACAACCACGACATTGGAACCTTGGATCAAATACGGAAACATTTTAAACACCTTTCACAGAATCAACGAGATTAACATAATGACAAACATCTTCCTCTTTTGAGTGATAATCAAGTCTATCGAGCAGAGGATAACGCTCTTTAAACTCAGCCAAAACCTTTGTGTACTTTTGGACCAAATCGTCAACAGGAACAATATGTGACACTTGAAATGTTGCCATCAGACGATTCAACCAGTGCATATCAACCTTCGGTATGTCAGCAAAAGTATCTAGGAGAATTTTTGCAGGACTATTGGCATTCAAACCACTAATTATCTTAGCAGAATTATACTCAAAAATCTTGTTCTTGTCAAGCTTTGAGTACACAGTTAACATACCAATCTTAACATTCATACCAGTCAGTGTGGCAACAATATGGTCTTCAAGGTTAACCCAATTCTTTTTGGTCTTGATAACATCAATATCACCTTTACGGACACCGTACACGGTATTTCTAAATTCTGCCAATTTGGTAGCATACAGAATATCATTCAGTTGATGCACAGACCAAGCTGGTGCAGTTTTGAATTGTGGAACAAAACCTGACATTGGAATGTAATAGTAGGTTTCGTTTGCATCAAATGCATCCAAAGAACCACCATTACGCCACACCCATTCATTGGAACTGGATGACCGTGAGTTACCACCACGGCGTTCAAGCACCATGATATTCACATTCTTACCCATACCAGAGCGAGCACCAGAAGGTTTCTTATCTAATGTTGAAGCTAGTATGCACAACTCTTGTGGTGGATTGTGTAACATCGCATAGAATGCTTTCAAATCCATTGGTTTGTTTTTGTCGATTTTATTCAACACAAAAACATCTTCACGGTGGTTTTTACGCTCATTGTTACGGTAGTGGTACTTTGCACGCTCAAACGCACCAACAGGACCATCATTCACAACGAAAAAGCTTCTCTTTGAAACAGAAATGCGATAGAAGGATGAAGGTGTGTTTGCATCATCACCAAAGACCGGTGCAGCAATGCGTGGTTTAATTGTAGGCAAAGATTTTTGATGGCGGACTGATTCGAATCCTTTGAGTTGAATGTTCATCGAGGCCAAATCTTTTTCTTTGACTTCAATGTCAAACTCAGATGACCAAGAATTTTTCAAATCAAACAATTCAAATTTGGTGGCGGCCACATAATCAATAACTGCGGCAGCCCACAATGTTCTGCGTTTCTTTTCATAAAGAAAAGCTGATTTTTTCCACTTGCAGGTAATTGCATTAGCGTCAGCAGCAAGGACTTTGGTCAATGCACCGTTAACTTCTTTCAATTTGTTGCGAATGGAATCAATGGTCAAAGGAATGTATGACAGACCTTCACGGGATGCCTGGAAGTCCAGTTCACCGATGCCAAATTCTATAACAAGACCACAACTTAACAGTTGGCTCAATCCTTCAAGTGCCTGGTTTTGTTGCGGCACTTCGATTGGATATGCAATGTTGCCCATCAAAGCAATGGAACGCTTTGAATCACCAATAGAATGAACACCTGGGATAATGTTTTCACTTTCATATTGTGGTCGTTGAATTGTGATTTCGTTACCTGTGATTTTAGGCAACACAGGAAACCAACGATACACATTTTGTGCTTCATCAGAAAATTTACTAAAGTCGTATCTGTCATTGACGGAGAATTTTACTTCAACGCCATTAGGTTCTGTTACCTGTTCTTCACCCATCAGAGCAATGGATGGCACACCAACGTCATTGATAAATGCGGTGTAGATACCTTTGCGGCCATCTTTTACGGCAGTAACGGTAAAATTATCAGTGTAACTAAAAGGAGACTTGCTACCAAGACCCAGCGCCCCGATAAAGGCATTGGACTCTGTTTTAGTACTTTCAAAGTATGTCGTATAAATGTTAGTAACTTGCTCATGGCTTAATCCTGTACCAAAATCACGGATAGAAAACCACGGTTCAAGCGTGGTTGGAAGGTGCACCTCAAACGGCTGTGTGGTGCCGGCGGCGGTGTGAGAATCAATCGCATTGCACGAAAGCTCACGGATAATCGCCTTAACTTTATTGGCATATAAGCCAGAGCTAAGGATGTTAAATGCCTTAGCAGAATTGCGTATACGGAATTCACCGATTTCGCCTACATTAGATAACACGGCTTCCGCTTGAGGTGCGTTATTCAGAATCATTACAAACCTTTTTCAATCAAACTAAGACTCTATTATACCAGAACCAAGGTAAATGGCAACAACTATTTGCTGTGGTTGCACAAATACAACACTAAGGAAATAGATACAAAAGTATTATAGATAAATTGAATGAGAAAACCAGGCCGTCCAACAGGTAATACCAAGTTGGATGTTTTTGGTAGTCCACATTGACCAACCTCCAACCTGACCAGACTGTAAAAAATAAAGCAAATAATACATTCATTTGTTGATGCCTATCAAATTTCTCTCCTACATTCAAATGTAATAATAGCATTGGTTGTGTTGGCATTCAACTTCAACAAAGTATTCTTTTCCAATACCGTCTTGAATTGTTCACACTCCCTTGCTGTATAGAAGGTGTCGATTTTGTTTTGCTGTACTTCCAACTTGCCATTGGTGACAAGAAAGGTGAATAGAATTAGTTGGTACATTTAGTTTCGCCTGATTGTTTTTCGAGCAATTCGACCATACGATTTACTCTTTGAATTAGTTCAATTGTTGCTTTGAGCATTACCATGTCAAATTGTTCTTTTGGTATTGTTACCGGTGCTACCGGTTCTTCTTGTTTATCGCAAACACATTTATAATATGCCTGAGCACATCCGTCACAGTAATGTACTGAAGTCATTCTTCAACTCCAAAATGTTTCTTTGTCCTATCTATCAACTTATGGAAATGCTGAATCTTACCCTCTTGCCATCTGCGGTCAAAATCGTTGCAGGATGTGGCCTTGTATTGTTCACACAATTCAATCTCACGCTCAAGTACACCAATGAATTCACCAACCATCAACTCAGCCAATGCCATATTGAATTTGATTTGATATGCAGGTATTGCATTGGCCGGATCGGCATCCCTACATATCACGGTGGCCGCATTGGTCAAGTCAATGATTAATTTTTCGTTCATTTTCTTCTTTTTCCCATCGTTCCCAACATTCAGTGCAAGCCCACTCACCTGCTTCTTCGGGTACAGGGTGTCGTTCTTTATTGTATGGTTTATCACAGAAATCACATTTTTCTGGATATCCTCCACGCAATTCGGCAATAACATCAATCATATTCATTCTGTAACCTCCGATGCCCAATGCACAACGATCCAATCGTTCAAACAATCTTCAAAAGAATAATTGGCATCCACAATTTCTTTTCCATATTTCTCACACATTTTTCCATACCAATGTGGCCA